>Ga0160461_1000020_pt1 | contig 298284 bp, 273 predicted proteins | sample HID1975I_E6MG_FD_108266 | JGI IMG/M metagenome (GOLD analysis project Ga0160461, IMG submission 108266) | Enriched soil microbial communities from UW Madison campus, WI, USA - HID1975I_E6 MG | ecosystem: Environmental > Terrestrial > Soil > Unclassified | place: USA: Madison, Wisconsin... | reverse complement strand
GCGAAATTCTGGCGTGTGCTGTTTGCGTGGCTTCTTACTGGTTGATGCTGGTTTTGTCATGAGTCACCTCTGATTGAGAGTTTACTCACTTAGTCGCGTGTCCACTATTCGCGGGTAGGATCAGGGATGAATGTTCCGGGGTGCAAAACCTTATGAATGATTTTTGGCAAATGAAGCTTGGATTGGTTCCTTGTGTCGGGCTTGGTTGCGAAAGTCTATGCGACACACCAAGCAAGGAAAACAAAAAAGCCACTCTTGAGAGTGGCTTAATTATATGATTTTAAAGCTAAAATTTGGTGGCCCCTGCTGGACTTGAACCAGCGACCAAGCGATTATGAGTCGCCTGCTCTAACCACTGAGCTAAGGGGCCGTGGCGGAGGATTATAAAGTAACTCCTCGCGGCAATCCAGCTATACGCGCCTGCCTGCTGTTTTTATAAACAACGCATTTTCAATCCTTTATACTTGCAGAGTTTTCTATCAGCAGGAGTAAAAATGATCGGCGATATTCTTGCACCCGGACTGCGGGTGGCATTCTGCGGAATCAACCCGGGTAAGTCTTCTGCTCATACGGGTTTTCACTTTGCACATCCCGGAAACCGTTTCTGGAAGGTGATTTACCAGGCTGGGTTTACCGACAAGCTGTTGAAGCCGGAAGAGGAGCAGCAGCTGCTGGATACTCGCTGCGGTATTACCATGCTGGTCGAGCGGCCCACGGTGCAGGCAAGCGAAGTAAATCTGCATGAGCTTCGCAGCGGCGCGCGTGAACTGATTAAGAAGATAGAGGACTATCAGCCAGCGGCGCTGGCGATCCTCGGTAAACAGGCGTATGAGCAGGCGTTCAGCCAGCGTGGGACGCAGTGGGGCAAACAGAGCATCACCATCGGAGTGACGCAGGTGTGGGTGCTGCCAAATCCGAGTGGGCTGAACAGGGCGACGCTGGAGAAGCTGGTGGAAGCGTATCGGGAGCTGGATGAGGCGCTGGTGGTGCGGGGGCTGTAGGATCTCTGTGCGGCGTGATGCCCTCACTCTGACCCTCTCCCACAGGGAGAGGGAAAAAACCGAGGCATGCCCGTTCAGGTCGCAGACATAAAAAAAGCTCCCATTGGGAGCTTTTTCAATTCCGGCGAAATTAATCGTCCAGGAAGCTACGCAGTACTTCAGAGCGGCTCGGGTGGCGCAGTTTGCGCAGGGCCTTCGCTTCGATCTGACGGATACGTTCACGGGTAACGTCGAACTGTTTACCCACTTCTTCCAGCGTGTGGTCGGTGTTCATGTCGATACCGAAACGCATACGCAGGACTTTCGCTTCACGGGCGGTCAGGCCAGCCAGAACGTCGTGGGTGGCGGCACGCAGGCTCTCAGTGGTGGCAGAGTCCAGCGGCAGCTCGAGGGTGGTATCCTCGATGAAATCACCCAGATGCGAATCTTCATCGTCGCCGATTGGCGTTTCCATGGAGATAGGCTCTTTGGCGATTTTCAGCACTTTACGAATTTTGTCTTCCGGCATCAGCATGCGCTCAGCCAGCTCTTCTGGCGTCGGCTCGCGACCCATCTCCTGCAGCATCTGGCGGGAAATACGGTTGAGCTTGTTGATGGTCTCAATCATATGCACCGGAATACGGATGGTGCGCGCCTGATCCGCGATAGAGCGGGTAATTGCCTGACGGATCCACCAGGTGGCGTAGGTGGAGAACTTATAGCCACGACGGTATTCAAACTTATCAACCGCTTTCATCAGACCGATGTTACCTTCCTGAATCAGATCCAGGAACTGCAGGCCACGGTTGGTGTATTTCTTAGCGATAGAGATAACCAGACGCAAGTTCGCTTCAACCATCTCTTTCTTCGCACGACGGGCTTTCGCTTCGCCGATAGACATGCGACGGTTGATGTCTTTAACCTGCTCGATGGTCAGGCCGGTCTCTTCTTCAATCTGCTGCAGCTTCTGCAGGCCACGATGCACGTCGTCAGACACGTCACGCAGTTTTTCAGACCATGGCTTGTTCATTGCGATCGCCGCGTTGAACCAGGTTTCGCTGGTTTCGTTGCCAGTGAACAGGGTGATGAAGTTTTTCTTCGGCATCTTGCACTGTTCAACGCACACTTTCATGATGATGCGTTCCTGGGTACGTACGCGATCCATCATCACGCGCATGCTGTTAACCAGGTAATCGAACTGTTTTGGCACCAGGCGGAACTGTTTAAATACTTCAGACAGTTTCAGGATCTCAGCCTGAGCAGTAGCATGGCTACGGCCTTTGGCTTTGATGGTGTCGCGGGTGATTTCGTACTGGGTACGCAGCTCACCGAATTTCTCACGGGCCAGCTCTGGATCGATGCTGTTGTCGTCATCGCTGCTGTCGTCGTCGCTCTCTTCTTCATCTTCCTCTTCGTCGTCATCCATCTCTTCCTGAGACAGCTCTGAACCGACGTGCGTCGCCGTTGGCGCCATGTCTTCTTCAGCGTTCGGATCGACAAAACCGGTGATCAGATCGGACAGACGCGCTTCTTCCGCTTCAACGCGATCGTACTGCTCGAGCAGATAGGTGATGGCTTCCGGGTATTCAGCAACGGAGCACTGAACCTGGTTGATCCCGTCTTCGATGCGCTTAGCGATGTCAATTTCGCCTTCACGGGTCAACAGTTCAACGGTACCCATTTCACGCATGTACATGCGAACCGGGTCAGTGGTGCGCCCGATTTCAGACTCAACGCTCGACAGAACCTGTGCAGCCGCTTCTTCAGCGTCTTCATCAGTGTTGTTCGAGTTTTCAGCAAGCAACAGATCATCGGCATCCGGTGCTTCTTCCATCACCTGAATGCCCATGTCGTTGATCATTTGGATGATGTCTTCGATCTGATCGGAGTCGACGATATCTTCCGGCAGATGGTCATTGACCTCGGCATAGGTCAGATAGCCTTGCTCCTTACCACGTTGGACAAGAAGTTTCAGCTGTGACTGCGGGTTTTGCTCCATAAGACGGTATCCACACTTATTCGTTTGATTGGTGTCGGCGATGCTGCAGCCAACCTTTAAAGCGAGGGCGTACTTATATTTGTGCCGCTGCCTCTCAGTGCGGCTGTCGGGATCTACCCGAACGATATTCGGCACTTAAGCCGTTAAATACTTTTGTCTTTACGTTTATTTCTTCGCCAGTTCCTGGTTCAACATCCAGAGTTCCCGGCGTTCTTCGCTGCTTAAACCGTGTGTGCGCTCGCGAGCAATCAACTCTTCCTGGCGCAGTTCAAGCATCGAATCAAACATATGGTTGAGCGAGTCGGTGAAGGTCTCTTCAGCGATATCTTTATCTGCTATATCGTCCCACATCGACAGTTTTTCAAGGGTCGCGGAGGCTTTTGTTCCGCGATAGTGCTCTAAAAGTTGTCCGGTGGTCAGACCTGGCTGTGACAAACAAGTGTTGACCAGTTCTGAAAATAAGCCAAGTCCCGGCAGCTTTTCGTGGTTCAGACCCGCCAGCGAAGGCACTCGCGGTGCCAGTTCCGGGTTTTGCACCAGCAACCCTATCAGTATACGCATGGTTGTGCGTTTTAGCTGGGGAGCGGGGCGAACCGCGTTGCCGTCAGCCAGTTTCGGCATTAAACGTTCAAGCTGGCTGTCATCCAGAATGCCGAGTTTTTTACCCAGCTCCTGGCGCAGATAAATGCGTAACGTCTCGCCGGGCACCTGGGTGATCAACGGCAGCGCCAGCGTACTGAGCTGTGCACGGCCATCGGGGGTGCTCAAATCCACCTGCGGCATCAGGCTGTTAAACAGAAACGTGGAGAGCGGCTGAGCCTGTTCCATCCGCGCTTCGAATGCCGCTTTACCCTCTTTACGCACCAGCGTATCCGGGTCTTCACCGTCGGGCAGAAACATAAAGCGCAGCTGCCGCCCGTCGGTCATATACGGGAGTGCTGTTTCCAGTGCTCGCCAGGCGGCATCGCGTCCTGCCCGGTCGCCGTCGTAACAGCAGACCACGGTATTCGTCACCCGGAACAGCAGCTGAATATGGTCGGCGGTCGTCGAGGTGCCCAGCGACGCCACAGCATAGTTAATGTCAAACTGTGCCAGAGCCACCACATCCATATAGCCTTCGACCACCAGCAGACGCTGCGGTTCAGCGTTGTCCTGCTGGGCTTCATAAAGTCCGTACAGCTGGCGGCCTTTATGGAAAATATCGGTTTCCGGGGAGTTAAGGTATTTCGGCAGGGCATCGCCCAGCACACGACCACCAAAACCAATTACCCGGCCACGCTTGTCGCGAATGGGGAACATCACCCGCTCGCGGAAGCGGTCATAGCTCCGTCCCTGGTCATTGGTGACCAGCATGCCCGCGTCGATGAGGGATTTACGATCTTCGCTATTGCCGCCAAAACGCTTTAACACGTTATCCCAGCCGGGAGGGGCGTAACCAATAGCGAAACGCGCAATAACATCGTCGCTCAGTCCGCGTCGGGTCAGATACTGACGCGCAGGCTCAGCGGCAGGTTGCTTGAGAGACTGTTGATAAAACGCATTCAGGCCGTCCATCAGCTGATACAGCGTTTGCCGTTGATGGCGCTCAATCTGACTGGGTCCGTTGCCTGCTTCATAGGGCACTTCAAGGTTGTGCATGGCAGCCAGCTCTTCGACGGTTTCAACGAACTCGAGCTTGTCGTAGTTCATCAGAAAGTCGACGGCGTTGCCGTGCGCGCCACAGCCGAAGCAGTGGTAGAACTGTTTTTCACCGTTCACGGTGAAAGAGGGGGTTTTTTCGTTATGGAACGGACAGCACGCGTGGTAATTCTTGCCCTGTTTTTTCAGCTTAACCCGTGCGTCGATGAGATCAACGATATCGGTTCTTGCCAGCAGGTCATTGATAAATACGCGAGGAATTCGTCCAGCCATAGGCCCCATGAATTTTTAGTAACTCACAAACGAAAATAAGCCGCGCATTCCTTCCGGAAGCACGGCCTTACGACTACTACTCTGTCTGGCAATTGAGGACGTGTGTCCCCAACAGATTAGTACAGACGAGTACGGCGTGCGTTTTCGCGAGCCAGTTTCTTCGCGTGACGTTTCACAGCAGAAGCTTTAGCGCGCTTACGTTCGGTCGTTGGTTTTTCATAGAACTCACGACGACGAACTTCAGCCAGAACACCTGCTTTCTCGCATGAACGCTTGAAGCGACGCAGTGCTACGTCGAACGGCTCGTTTTCACGTACTTTAATTACCGGCATGTAACTCTCACCTTTATAAATTCGGTTTGCCGCTGGCATCAACGCCAGCTTATTTCAAAATGGTGCGGAATTTTACTGCAATTGCTGCTGCTTTGTAAAGCACCGCGGCCGTTTTTGAAAGGGACTTTTATAAGGGTGAGGAGTATACACGATGTGAACAGTGGGGGTGAGGAAAGTTTTACATCAACCCGCCCAGGCTCTACACTGCGCGGTATCTGAGTGAGGTAAAACAAGTCATGCGTGTACTGGGTATTGAAACTTCCTGCGATGAAACCGGCATCGCCATTTACGACGATGAAAAAGGGCTGGTCGCCAACCAACTGTATAGTCAGGTGAAATTACATGCTGACTACGGCGGCGTGGTGCCGGAGCTGGCTTCCCGCGACCATGTTCGCAAAACGGTGCCGCTGATCCAGGCAGCGCTGAAAGAGGCGGGCTTAACGGCAAAAGATATCGATGCGGTGGCGTACACTGCCGGTCCGGGGCTGGTTGGCGCGCTGTTGGTAGGCGCAACGATTGGTCGTTCGCTGGCGTTTGCGTGGGATGTTCCGGCTATCCCGGTTCACCATATGGAAGGGCATCTGCTGGCACCGATGCTGGAAGACAATCCGCCACAATTTCCGTTTGTGGCGCTGCTGGTTTCCGGCGGTCACACTCAGCTGATCAGTGTGACGGGTATCGGTGAGTATGCGCTGCTGGGCGAGTCCATTGACGATGCGGCGGGTGAAGCCTTTGACAAAACCGCCAAGCTGCTGGGGCTCGATTATCCCGGCGGTCCGATGCTCTCGAAGATGGCGGCGCAAGGCACCGAAGGACGCTTTGTCTTCCCACGCCCGATGACCGACCGTCCTGGGCTGGATTTCAGCTTCTCGGGCCTGAAAACCTTCGCAGCGAACACCATCCGTAATAATGATAGCGACGACCAGACCCGGGCAGATATTGCTCGCGCGTTTGAAGATGCGGTGGTGGATACGCTGATGATCAAATGCAAACGCGCGCTGGACCAAACTGGCTTTAAGCGCCTGGTGATGGCGGGTGGCGTCAGCGCCAACCGAACTCTGCGTGCGAAGCTCGCCGACATGATGCAAAAACGTCGCGGAGAAGTGTTTTACGCTCGCCCGGAATTTTGTACCGATAACGGCGCGATGATCGCCTATGCCGGAATGGTGCGCCTGAAGCCAGACGCCACCGCCGATTTGAGCGTTTCAGTGCGTCCGCGCTGGCCGCTGGCAGAGCTGCCTGCCGTCTGATGAGCAATCCCGGATGTCAGATAGCGATATCAAACATCCGGGTTTTCGCTGACACGATATCTCTTCCATTGGATGCATGGTGACACGGGATAGTGGCGCCGGTATGCGCGACAGGGTGTGAAAGAGCAAGGCGGGGTTCTTCAGGCAGTCAGGTTAAGCTTTCTTTTTTCGCTTTAGTTTGGTCCAGATTTTGTTTTCCTGGCGACGCCACAGGCGCTGGATATTGTCATGGTGGCGCAGCAGGATCAGGCAGGAGAGCATCGATACCGGGAAGGTGAATTGCGGTTTGAACCACCAGACGTAAAACGGCGCAATCAGCGCGCTGACAATGGCGCCAATGGACGAGTAGCCGCTGAGTAATACGCTTAGCAGCCAGGTGCCCGCCATCACCCCGGTGAGATCCCAGCCAATAGGCGCAATCGCCCCGAATGCGGTGGCCACGCCTTTCCCGCCTTTAAAAGCAAAAAATGCCGGCCATATATGGCCCAGACAGGCGGCAATCGCAATCAGCCCGAGCCAGAATGGCGTCACGCCTAATGCATATGCGCCCCAGACGGGAAGCATTCCTTTCAGAACGTCAAAAATCAAAACCGCTACGGCTGCTCCCTTGCCGCCAATTCGTAGTACATTGGTCGCCCCCGGATTTCCGGAACCACTCTCGCGTGGGTCAGGCAACCCGGCGATACGGCAGACCAGAATGGCGCTGGAGATTGAGCCGCAAAGGTAGGCGAGGAGAATCATTCCAGGCGCGATTGCACTCATAACGCTGTTCCGTTTTGAAAATGTCGTTTTGTACTTAGCATCTGTGGATAATACGCATAATTCGCCGGGAGTGGTATCCGGTTTAGCCAAAAACCAGGCAGGTCGTGATGGATATAGTATTTATAGAGCAACTTTCGGTAATCACCACTATTGGGGTGTATGACTGGGAACAGACCATTGAACAGAAGCTGGTGTTCGATATCGAAATGGGCTGGGATAACGCGGCCGCGGCAAAAAGCGATGATGTGAATGACTGTCTGAGCTATGCCGATGTGAGCGAAACCGTCATCAACCACGTGGAAGGCCATCGGTTTGCGCTGGTGGAGCGCGTGGCGGAAGAGGTAGCCCAACTGCTGCTGAGCCGTTTCAACTCCCCGTGGGTGCGCATTAAAGTCAGCAAACCCGGTGCTGTGGCGCGGGCGGCGAACGTGGGTGTGACCATCGAGCGTAGCCAAAATCTTAAAGGGAATATTTAACGTCATAATTGCTAAACCAATTCCTGATAAATCGGTCTTACAGCTGTTCCTTCTGCGGATGCCCACTGGGCAATCCGTTTTTTCTGTCTTTTTAGGGGTTTATTGATGAGCGATATGCACTCGCTGCTGGTGGCAGCAATTCTGGGTGTGGTCGAAGGATTGACAGAGTTTTTACCGGTTTCCAGTACCGGCCACATGATCATCGTGGGGCACCTGCTGGGATTTGAAGGTGAAACGGCAAAAACCTTTGAGGTGGTGATTCAGTTAGGGTCGATCCTGGCCGTGGTGGTGATGTTCTGGCGTCGCCTGTTTGGCCTGATTGGCATTCACTTTGGTCATCCACCGCATGAAGGCACCGGCAAAGGGCGTCTGACGCTGCTGCACATTCTGCTCGGGATGGCACCCGCGGTGGTGCTGGGGCTGATCTTCCACGACACCATTAAGTCGCTGTTTAATCCGATCAACGTGATGTACGCGCTGGTGGTGGGTGGTTTCCTGCTAATCGCTGCCGAAGTGCTGAAGCCGAAAGAGCCACGCGCGCCCGGTCTGGATGACATGACCTACCGTCAGGCGTTTATGATTGGTTGCTTCCAGTGTCTGGCGCTGTGGCCGGGCTTCTCCCGTTCCGGGGCGACCATTTCAGGCGGGATGCTGATGGGCGTGAGCCGCTATGCGGCGTCCGAATTCTCGTTCCTGCTGGCAGTGCCGATGATGATGGGCGCAACCGCGCTCGACCTCTATAAGAGCTATCACTTCCTGACAACGGCTGATATCCCGATGTTTGCCGTCGGCTTTATTACTGCATTTATCGTGGCGCTGTTCGCGATTAAAACCTTCCTGACGCTTATCAAGCGCATCTCGTTTATCCCGTTCGCCATCTATCGCTTTATTGTGGCGGCTGCGGTGTACGTGGTGTTCTTCTGATGACCTGCCCTCAGTCTTTCGGCTGAGGGCAACGCTGTTCCTTCCAGTCAGCAACCGCCTGAATCCGTCGTTTGGTTAACTCTTCCCGAATCTCATTGCCTTTAAACCCTGCCTCGACTACGTCTTTGGTGGGCACCGCTTTCGCAATCAGCCAGGCTTCACGCAATAACCGTCCCTGCGGATAGTCGCAGGCTTCAAACCCGGTGCGCCCGCGCACGTCGGCTTCGCTGGTCAGGGCAATCTGCTCCACGCGCTGCGGCTTGCGCCAGGCGTCAATGCTGTCGAACAGCTTGACGATGGTGGCCGGTTTCAGGATCGGGAAGGTGTGGATCAGGTCGTGGAACTCGGCGACCAGCTTTGCCAGATCGCGGATCTCGTTCGGTACCCGCAGGCGCTGACAAATGGCTTCAACCAGCTTCACGCCTGCCGGGCCGTGGCCGTGGTGGCGCGGCCAGAACGCGGGCGGGGTTAACCCTTTGCCGAGATCGTGACACAGGGTGGCAAAGCGCACGTCCACGTCCGGGCTGAGCATCGCGGCCATGCTTAAGGTCATCAGCGTATGAATGCCGGTATCGATTTCCGGGTGCCACTTTGCCGGGGCAGGCACGCCAAACAGCGCATCGATCTCCGGAAAAAGGACTTTCAGCGCCCCGCAGTCGCGCAGTACCTGGAAATAGACCTGCGGATTACGCGTGGTGAGTGCATTCTCGGTCTCTTTCCACACCCGTTCCGGCGTGAGATGTTCCAGCTCGCCTGCGGCGGTCATCGCCGTCATCAGGGCCAGGGTTTCATCGGCGATGCGAAAACTCAGGTGTGCGTAGCGGGCAGTAAAGCGCGCCACGCGCAGCACGCGGAGCGGATCTTCAGAAAATGCCGGGGAGACATGGCGCAGAATACGGTTTTGCAGATCGGCTTGACCGCCGTAAGCATCAACGATATGACCGGTTTCATCCTGCGCGAGAGCATTGATGGTCAGATCGCGGCGCTGCAAATCCTCTTCAAGGGTGACGTCCGGGGCGGCATGGCAGATAAAGCCGGTATAGCCGACGCCGGATTTACGCTCGGTACGCGCCAGGGCGTACTCCTGCCTGGTTTGCGGATGCAGAAACACAGGGAAATCGCGGCCTACCTGCTGGTAGCCCGCGTCGAGCATCGCCTGAGGGGTGGCACCGACCACCACCCAGTCCTTGTCTTTGACCGGCAGGCCCAACAACGCATCGCGAACCGCACCACCGACCAGATAAATCTTCACGCCACACTCTCCCGTATCCAATGTTGGCAAAATAATACGTAAGTGTGGCAGAGATGACTATTTAGTTCATCCAACGGTCTTTACGTTTACGGCTTGGGATCAGATGCGGCAGAGCCAGACCCACCAGCAGACCCATACCCAGCACGCCGCCGCCATACATAAACCACTGCATGATGATGGTGCGCTGTTTATCGTCCAGCTGCAGGTTAGCAGCGCTCACCTTCTTCTGGGCGACGATCAGCTCGTTTTTCAGCTTCTGGTTTTCATCTTTCAGACCGTTGATCACCCCGTCGCTCTGGGCCACTTTCTGCTGCATCTCGGCAGTGCGCTGGTTCCAGGTGGAGTCGATATTGGTCAGCTTATCGGTCAGGGTTTTAACCTGATTCTCCAGATCCGGCACGCGGGTGCGCAGGCTCGGGCTGGTGCTAAGCTCTTTCAGGGGGATCCACGCGGTACGGCCGCTGCTGTCGCGAACCTGGCCATAGCTGGAGTCCGCATTGCTTTGTAACAGCACCACTTCCTCACCGGCATTAATCGTGCCCACGAGGCGATAATTGTCACCCGGGCCGCTGCGTACCCAGGTATTCAGTTCGTCAGAAACGTAGCGTTTCTCTTCGGCATGGACCACTGTAGCAGCGCTAAGAGCAAGGAAAGTGAGTCCAGTCAGGCGTAATTTAAGCATCGGCAGTCGTTATTTTCATAAAAAGTGGAACGATAGTAGTGGCAACAGTGCGTCCGCGCAAAGTATTCGTCAGTATTCGGAATCCTCCGTGGGTTTCTGGCCACTTCAGCAAAGGCTACGGCGTTCAAATTGCGCATTGCGTGGCAAAGTGACGCAAAATACTATGTACTGACAAAAAAGTGGCGAGTAAGTTCGCCGTAATTTACCCCGCGAAGCTGCAATCAAAAGAACAAGGCTATGGCTCAGGAAATCGAATTAAAATTTATCGTTGAAAGCGACAGCGTTGACGCGCTGAAAAACCATCTGCATCAGCTGTCAGGTGAACATCACGAGCCGGTACAGTTGCTCAACATCTATTACGAAACGCAGGACTTCTGGCTGCGCCGTCATGATATGGGGCTGCGCATTCGGGGCGTTGACGGGCGTTACGAGATGACCATGAAAATCGCCGGCCGTGTGGTCGGCGGCCTGCATCAACGCCCGGAATATAATATCGACATCAGCCAGCCACAGCTTGAGCTGGCGCGCTTCCCGACGGAAGTCTGGCCGGAAGGCGAGCTGCCTGCGACGCTGGCAGACGATGTCCAGCCGCTGTTCAGCACCGATTTCTGGCGCGAGAAGTGGTTGGTGACCGAAGGCAACAGCCGGATTGAAATCGCCCTCGATCGGGGTGAGGTCAAAGCGGGTGAGTTCCAGGAATCTATTTGCGAACTGGAGCTGGAGCTGCTGGAAGGCCATGCCGATGACGTATTGAAGCTGGCGCGCAAGCTGGTTACCCAGTCCGGACTGCGCCAGGGCAGCCTGAGCAAGGCCGCCCGTGGCTATCATCTGGCCCAGGGGAATGCCCCACGCACCCTGAAGCCGACCCAGATTCTGCTCGTCGCGCCGAAATCCTCTGTCGAGCAGGGCTTTGAAGCGGCACTTGAACTGGCGCTGAGCCAGTGGCAGTACCACGAAGAGCTGTGGGTTCGCGGCATGAAAGCGGCGAAAGCCGATGTGCTGGCGGCGATTGCGCTGGTGCGCCACAGCCTGACCCTGTTCGGCGGCATTGTGCCGCGTAAAGCGAGCACTCACTTACGTGATCTGCTTACCCAGACCGAAACCCTGATGGCCTCCGACGTCTCTGCTGATACGGCTGTCTACAGCTCGCAAACCGCAACGGCGAAGCTGGCGCTGACCGAGTTTCTGGTGACCCGCGGCTGGCGTAGCTTCCTGGATGCGAAGGCGCAGGGCAAAATCGACGACTCGTTTAAACGCTTTGCCGATACCCATCTCTCACGTCATGCCGCCGAGCTGAAAACCCTCTTTGGACAACCGCTGGGCGATCAGTACGCCGATCAGCTGATTCGTCTGGCACGCAACGTCGACAGCATGCTGCTGCTGTCAGGTGCCTATGATGGCGCTGCGGCTCGCGCGTGGCTGGAAAACTGGCAAGGGTTGCAGCATGCCATCAAGACCCGCCAGCGTATTGAAATTGAGCATTTCCGCAACGAGGCCATTTCGCAGGAGCCATTCTGGCTGCACAGCGGAAAACGTTAACGCAGGCAAGGAACCCTTAAAATGCCGCTTTCTTCACAGTTACAGCAGCAGTGGCAGACGGTGTGTGAACGTCTGCCGGACGCATTGCCCGCCGCGTCATTGAGCGAGCAGGCGCAGCAGATGTTGACCTTCAGCGACTTCGTGCAGGAGAGCGTCACCGCTCATCCTGAGTGGCTGGCGGAGCTTGACGCCTCGCCGCCCCAGGCGGACGAATGGCAGCACTATGCCCGGTGGCTCAACGATGCGCTGGTGGATGTTGGCGATGAAGCGGCGCTGATGCGCGTGCTGCGCCAGTTCCGCCGTCGGGTGATGGTACGCATCGCCTGGGCGCAGGCGCTGATGCTGGTCAGTGAAGAGAGCACCTTGCAGCAGCTCAGCCACCTTGCTGAAACCCTGATTGTCACCGCCCGCGACTGGCTGTACACCGCCTGCTGTCGTGAGTGGGGCACACCGTGCAGCGACGAGGGCACTCCGCAGCCGCTGCTGATCTTAGGGATGGGCAAGCTCGGCGGTGGCGAGCTGAATTTCTCCTCGGATATCGATCTGATCTTTGCCTGGCCTGAGAAGGGCGCCACCCGCGGCGGACGTCGCGAGCTGGATAACGCCCAGTTCTTTACCCGGCTGGGACAGCGGCTGATCAAAGCGTTGGATCAGCCGACTCAGGATGGCTTTGTTTATCGCGTGGATATGCGCCTGCGCCCGTTCGGCGACAGCGGTCCGCTGGTATTGAGCTTTGCCGCGCTGGAAGATTATTACCAGGAGCAGGGCCGCGACTGGGAACGCTATGCGATGGTCAAGGCGCGGATCATGGGCGATACCGATGACGTATATGCCAATGAGCTGCGGGCTATGCTGCGGCCGTTTGTGTTCCGCCGCTACATCGATTTCAGCGTGATCCAGTCCCTGCGTAATATGAAGGGCATGATTGCCCGCGAAGTGCGCCGCCGTGGCCTGAAAGATAACATCAAGCTGGGGGCGGGCGGGATCCGCGAGATCGAGTTTATCGTTCAGGTGTTCCAGCTTATTCGTGGCGGACGTGAGCCGTCGCTGCAATCCCGCTCCCTGCTGCCAACGCTGACCGCCATCGCTCAGCTTAACCTGCTGCCGGAAGGGGATGCGCAGATTTTGCGCGAGGCTTACCTCTTTTTGCGTCGGCTGGAAAACCTGCTGCAAAGCATTAATGACGAACAAACCCAGACCCTGCCGGGCGACGATCTCAATCGCGCCCGTCTGGCCTGGGGGATGCGCCTGGCCGACTGGCAGGCGCTGACCGAGGCGCTGGATAGCCATATGGCTGCGGTGCGACGTATTTTTAACGACCTGATCGGCGACGATGAGAGCGAATCTCAGGACGATGAGTTGTCTGAGCACTGGCGCGAGCTGTGGCAGGATGCGCTGCAGGAGGATGACACCACGCCGGTGCTGGCCCATCTCAGCGATGACGACCGCCATCGGGTGGTGGCGCTGATTGCCGATTTCCGCATGGAGCTAAACAAGCGGGCCATTGGCCCACGCGGACGCCAGGTGCTCGATCATCTGATGCCGCATCTGCTCAGCGATGTCTGTTCCCGTGCCGACGCCCCGGTGCCGCTGTCGCGCCTGACTCCGCTGCTGAGCGGCATCATTACCCGCACCACCTATCTGGAACTGTTGAGCGAATTCCCCGGTGCGCTGAAGCACCTGATTTCGCTTTGTGCCGCCTCGCCGATGGTGGCCAGTAAGCTGGCGCGCTATCCGCTTCTGCTGGATGAGCTGCTCGACCCCAACACCCTGTATCAGCCGACGGCGACCGACGCCTACCGGGATGAACTGCGCCAGTATCTGCTGCGCGTGCCGGAAGAGGATGAAGAGCAACAGCTGGAGGCGCTGCGTCAGTTTAAGCAGGCGCAGATGCTGCGCGTGGCGGCTGCCGACATCGCGGAAACCCTGCCGGTAATGAAAGTGAGCGATCACTTAACCTGGCTGGCAGAAGCGATTATCGATGCGGTTGTGCATCAGGCGTGGATGCAGATGGTGGCGCGCTACGGACAACCGAAGCATCTGACCGATCGCGAAGGCCGCGGCTTTGCAGTGGTGGGTTATGGCAAGCTGGGGGGTTGGGAGCTGGGTTACAGCTCCGATCTGGATCTGATTTTCCTTCACGACTGCCCGGTAGACGTGATGACCGACGGTGAGCGTGAAATCGACGGGCGCCAGTTCTACCTGCGCCTCGCCCAGCGCATTATGCATCTGTTCAGCACCCGCACTTCATCCGGCATTCTGTATGAAGTGGATGCCCGGCTGCGTCCTTCCGGAGCGGCAGGGATGTTAGTTACCTCTACCGACTCGTTCGCCGACTATCAGCAGAACGAAGCCTGGACCTGGGAACATCAGGCGCTGGTGCGCGCCCGCGTGGTGTATGGCGATCCGCAGCTGAAAGCCCAGTTCGACACCATACGCCGCGACGTGTTGACCGCCCCGCGCGAGGGTGGGCCTCTGCAAATCGAGGTGCGGGAGATGCGTGAAAAAATGCGCGCCCATCTCGGTAACAAGCAAAAGGATCGCTTTGATATCAAAGCCGATGAAGGCGGTATCACCGACATTGAATTTATCACTCAGTATCTGGTGCTGAACCACGCCCACGATAAGCCGAAGCTGACCCGTTGGTCGGATAACGTGCGCATTCTGGAACTGCTGGCGCAAAACGACATTATGGACGAGCACGAAGCGCAGGCGTTAACCCGCGCTTACACCACGCTGCGCGATGAGCTGCACCATCTGGCCCTGCAGGAACAGCCCGGTCATCTACCGCTGAGCTGCTTTGAGCAAGAGCGAGAGCTGGTGCGGGCCTGCTGGCAGAAGTGGCTGGTGGAACCGTGCGTAACAAAACAAGTGTGATATTATCGCGCGCAAATTGTGAATCTTTCTGGAGTCAGGAATGAAAGTAACACTGCCAGAGTTTGAACGTGCTGGAGTTATGGTGGTTGGCGATGTGATGCTGGATCGCTACTGGTATGGGCCGACCAGCCGCATTTCCCCGGAAGCACCGGTCCCGGTGGTGAAGGTGGATACCATTGAAGAGCGCCCTGGCGGCGCGGCAAACGTGGCGATGAACATTGCGTCCCTCGGCGCGCATTCACGCCTGGTGGGGCTGACCGGTATCGACGATGCGGCGCGTGCGTTGAGCAAGACGCTGGCGGATGTGAACGTTAAATGTGACTTCGTTTCCGTGCCGACGCACCCGACCATCACCAAGCTGCGCGTGCTTTCGCGTAACCAGCAGCTGATCCGCCTCGACTTTGAAGAAGGTTTTGAGGGCGTAGATCCCGAGCCGCTGCACGAGCGCATCAGCCAGGCGCTGAGCAATATCGGTGCGCTGGTACTCTCCGACTACGCGAAAGGCGCGCTGGCGAGCGTCCAGCAGATGATTAAGCTGGCGCGTGATGCAGGTGTTCCGGTGCTGATCGACCCGAAAGGCACCGACTTTGAACGCTATCGCGGAGCAACGCTGCTGACGCCAAACCTGTCTGAGTTTGAAGCGGTGGCCGGCAAATGCAAAACCGAAGAAGAGATTGTCGAGCGCGGCATGAAAATCATCGCCGATTTTGACTTCTCCGCGCTGCTGGTAACCCGCTCCGAGCAGGGGATGACCCTGTTACAGCCGGGTAAAGCGCCACTGCATATGCCAACTCAGGCGCAGGAAGTGTATGACGTCACCGGTGCGGGCGACACGGTAATTGGCGTGCTGGCGGCAACGCTGGCGGCGGGTAACTCGCTGGAAGAGGCCTGCTACTTTGCCAACGCTGCCGCAGGTGTGGTGGTCGGCAAACTCGGTACGTCGACCGTTTCGCCAATCGAACTGGAAAACGCGGTGCGCGGTCGTGCAGATACCGGGTTTGGCGTGATGAGCGAAGCTGAACTGAAAGTGGCGGTAGCTGCTGCGCGCAAGCGTGGTGAAAAAGTGGTGATGACCAACGGCGTATTCGACATTCTGCACGCGGGCCATGTTTCCTATCTGGCCAATGCCCGCAAGCTGGGCGATCGCCTGATTGTAGCCGTCAACAGCGATGCCTCGACCAAACGCCTGAAAGGCGAAACCCGCCCGGTGAACCCGCTTGAGCAGCGTATGATCGTGCTCGGCGCGCTGGAAGCCGTGGACTGGGTCGTCTCGTTTGAGGAAGATACCCCGCAGCGTCTGATCGCCGGGATCCTGCCGGATCTGTTGGTGAAAGGCGGTGACTATAAGCCTGAGCAAATCGCAGGCAGCGAAGAGGTGTGGGCCAACGGCGGTGAAGTGATGGTGCTCAACTTTGAGGACGGGTGTTCGACCACCAACATCATTAAGAAGATCCAGAAAGACAATCAATAATTCTGGTGAATAAAAAACGGGCCATCTGGCCCGTTTTTTTAATCCTGCGTATCTACCGGCGGGATTGCAGGTGCCGGTTTAACTTCTTCAACGGCATTGCGGTTTTCCAGCTCGGTCAGACGCTGTTCCAGCAGGGCGATTTTTTCGCGGGTGCGCAGCAGCACCTGAGTCTGCACGTCAAACTCTTCACGGCTCACCAGATCCAGACGCATCAGCTGTGTCTGCAGCACCTGACGGATTTTCTTCTCAACGTCATCACCAAATTCACGCACGCCTTTTGGCATTGATTCATGAACCTGACGGGCAAGTTGTTCAATTTTTTTCGGGTCGATCATCGTAGTTCCCTCAAAGAAAAGGTAATAACGACCATTGTAGCGCGTTACGGGGATCCTTAAACCACAATTGTGTGATGCTTAAGCGTTGCCGAACATAATCATTAGCGTTATAGTTATTTCGCTTATTCTCAGGGCGGGGCGAAATTCCCCACCGGCGGTAAATCAACCTTGCGTTGAAAGCCCGCGAGCGCTTTGGGTGCAAACTCAAAGGTCAGCAGATCCGGTGTAATTCCGGGGCCGACGGTTAAAGTCCGGATGGGAGAGAGTAACGAACCAGTCGGGCGAGGCCCGCTCACGTTATTTTTTTGCCGTACTACGGCGCTCCTAAGACTGCCCTGATTCTGGTAACCATAATTTTAATGAGGTTTTTTTACCATGAATCAGACGCTCCTTTCCTCTTTCGGTACCTCTGCTGACCGTGTTGAACACGCGCTTGCTGCGCTTCGCGAAGGTCGCGGTGTAATGGTGCTTGACGATGAAGACCGTGAAAACGAAGGCGATATGATTTTCGCCGCCGAAACCATGACCGTTGAGCAGATGGCGCTGACCATCCGTCACGGCAGTGGGATTGTCTGCCTGTGTATTACCGAAGATCGCCGCAAACAGCTGGAACTGCCCATGATGGTAGAGAACAACACCAGCGCGTACGGCACCGGTTTTACCGTAACTATCGAAGCCGCCAGCGGCGTAACCACCGGTGTTTCTGCCGCTGACCGCGTCACCACCGTGCGTGCCGCGATTGCCGATGGTGCAAAACCATCTGACCTGAATCGTCCGGGCCACGTGTTCCCGCTGCGCGCGCAGCCGGGCGGCGTTCTGACTCGCGGCGGTCACACCGAAGCGACTATCGACCTGGTCACGCTTGCAGGTTTCAAGCCAGCCGGTGTGCTGTGTGAACTGACCAATGATGATGGCTCTATGGCGCGCGCGCCGGAGTGCATCGAGTTTGCCGGCAAGCACAATATGGCTGTGGTGACGATTGAAGATCTGGTGGCTTACCGCCAGGCTCACGAGCGCAAAGCCAGCTGATAACGAATCACAAAAAACGCCGGGTTATCCCGGCGTTTTTTTTAGCCTATACCTGCCGTCTGGAGCAGAACCAGACTCAACCCCATGACCGACATCCCGCACAGCACCCCGTAGCTAGGGTTGTTATTGGGATCAATCTCTTTGGCCAACGGCATCAGTTCATCGACCGACAGCGCCACCATAATTCCGGCCACGGCCGCCATAATGGCTGCCATCACCACCGGTGAAACAAGGCTACCCAGAATCAACCACGCCAGCACCCCGCCGAGGATCTCCGCCATACCGGATATCCCCGCCCAGAATACAGCTTTACGCTTTGAGCCGGTGGCCGCATAAATCGGGCCCGCAACCGCCAGTCCTTCAGGAATATTGTGCAGCGCCACCGCCAGCGCAATACCGAACCCTAACTCCAGATTATTGCTGGCCGTCACGTAGGTGGCGACGCCTTCAGGGAAGTTGTGCAGGCTGATGCCCAGCGTCAGCAGAAGCGCGGTACGCTTGAGATTGGGTAACGGCTGCGCCCCTTTTTGCATCAGATCCTGGGGATGCGCGTGGGGTAACATTCTGTCCAGCGCAAAGTAGCCCAGCAGGCCGACCACGAACATGCCGTAGCCCAGCACCGGCGACATGCCTTCAGTGCCGAGAGCTGCAGGCAGCATCTCCATCAGGGAGATGAGCAGCATAATACCGGCGGCAAAGCCGAGGGAAAACGCCAGCAGGCGGTTAGAGGGCTTTTGGCCCAGCACGCCGAGTATCGCGCCAATAAAGGTGGCGGCGCCGGCAAGAATAGTCAGAGTCAGAGGAACTGACATTCACCTCTCCTTATGATAATGATTCTCATTAATATTAAGGGCTAAGCTCGCGCAAAGCGAGAGGGTATAGTCGCCTTTACAGAACCCTTACATTCAAATTTCCTGATGATCTTCATCATGGTTATCTGAGTTCATCTTAACCAGATAGCAGGTAAGGTAAAGCAATCAAATCGACATCTTGTGTAAGGATATCATCATGACTTCTTCTCGTATGCCAGCGCTGTTTTTGGGTCATGGTAGCCCAATGAATGTGCTGGAAGATAATGTCTACACCCGCGCCTGGCGTCATCTGGGAGAGACGTTGCCGCGTCCGAAAGCAATCGTGGTGGTGTCGGCACACTGGTTTACCCGTGGCACGGGTGTAACCGCGATGGAAACCCCGAAAACGATTCATGACTTTGGCGGCTTCCCACAGGCGTTGTACGACACGCACTATCCGGCACCCGGCTCACCGGCGCTGGCGCAGCAGCTGGTTGAACTGCTGGCACCAATCCCCGTCGCGCTGGATAAAGAGGCATGGGGTTTTGACCATGGCTCCTGGGGCGTGTTAATCAAAATGTATCCGAATGCTGATATCCCGATGGTACAGCTCAGCATCGACAGCAACAAACCGGCCGCCTGGCATTTAGAGATGGGCCGGAAGCTCGCCACCCTGCGTGATCAGGGCATTATGCTGGTGGCAAGCGGCAACGTGGTGCATAACCTGCGCACCGCCCGCTGGCACGGCGAAAGCACGCCGTATCCTTGGGCGACGTCATTCAATGACTATGTGAAAGCGAACCTGAACTGGCAGGGGCCGACAGAGGAACACCCGCTGGTGAACTATCTGGATCACGAAGGCGGCTCGCTCTCAAACCCAACCGCAGAACATTTCCTGCCGCTGTTATACGTGCTGGGCGCGTGGGACGGTCAGGAGCCGATTACGACGCCGGTTGACGGCATCGAGATGGGCAGCTTGAGTATGTTGTCGGTTCAGGTGGGGTAATCAGTGCCGGGTAGGCGAAGCCGCTACCCGGCATAGCATACTATTCCACAAAAATATGCGGATAGAAGCGGGACAGATCCTGGGTGATCAGCGCGCGATCTTCGCGAATGCCAATCCCGGCTGGCTGATCGTTGATAAGCCAGCTGCCGATCAGCACATAGCTGTCGCCAAACTTCGGCAGGGGATAAAACTCCTGAACGATCATGCCTTCTTCGCCGTATGGACCTTCGGCTGCTTCCAGGGTTTTGCCGTTTTCAATGATTGAAACGTTGGCCCCTTCACGGGAGAAGATCGGCTTAATGACGTATTTATCCATCTGCGGATGATCGTCTTCGGCGAAATACGCGGCCAGCAGGTTAGGATGGTTCGGGAACATTTCCCACAGCATCGGCAGCAGCGCTTTGTTAGAGATGATGCTCTTCCAGGCCGGTTCCAGCCAGCGTACGCCCGCGTCTTCCAGTTTGGTCGAGAACACCTCACGCAGCATGTATTCCCACGGATAGAGCTTGAACAGGTTGCTGATGACCTGATCCTGCGTATCCGTGAACTGGCCGCGCTCGCCTAAACCGATATCTTCGATATACAAAAATTCAGTCGCGACTTCAGCTTCTGCCGCGCAATCCTGCAGATACTGTACCGTGCCACGATCTTCAACCGTGTCGCGGCAGCAGGCAAGATGCAGCAGATTAAAACCGTGATGCTCACGCAGCTCGGCGAAACGCTCGATCAGCTTTTCCTGCAGGCTGTTGAACTGGTCGCTGCCTTCCGGCAGGTTGCCCGCCGCGACCTGATCTTCCAGCCAGATGTACTGAAAGAACGCTGCTTCATACAACGAGGTTGGCGTATCAGCGTTATTTTCCAGCATCTTAGGATCGCCCACGCCATCCCATGCCAGATCGAGGCGCGAATATAACGAAGGCTGCTGGGTTTGCCAGGAGTGACGCACAAAGCCCCAGGTGTGTTTCGGGATGCGGAATTTGGCCATCAGCTCGTCGCTGGCGATCACTTTCTCAACCACTTTCAGGCACATCTGGTGCAGTTCTGCCGTCACCTCTTCCAGTTTTTCAACCTGGTCGAGTGTCAGCTTGTAGTAGGCATCTTCACACCAGTACGGCTCGCCGTACATGGTGTGGAAGTTAAAACCATATTCGGTGGCTTTTTCGCGCCAGTCCGGGCGCTCAACAATACTGACTCGTTCCATTATCAGCCGCCCATTGAGCGCGTTGAGGTGCCTGCCGCGCTGCGCTGCATGGTGCTCTGTTTAGCTACAGAGTCGCCAAACCCGCCGCGGGTGACGGTGCTGGTGGTGGCCGGTTTTGGCGCCATCGCCGTTTTCGGGACGTTCATGGTGCGGCCTGGCTGGGCAGCGCCGTAGCCTTTGCCGCCAGCATCAGTGTACTGACCGTAAGCCGGGCTGGATGGGTTTTTAGAACTGAACAACGGCTGCTGCTTATAGCCCGCGCCGCCGCCCATCATGCGGCCCATCATGTAACCGGCCATCAGTGGCATCCAGAAGCTGCCGCTGGATTGCGCCTGCGCCTGGTTTTCCGGCGCGGTACCGGCCTGAGCCGGGGCTGGTGCCTGCTGGCACTGGCCTTCGCCGAACTCTGCCACGCAGTCTTCACGGCTGGCGTATTTCGGTGCGGTACGTTCCGCTTCCTTCATGGCGTTGTTGTAAGCCGTGGTACATTCCGCGCTTTTACCGGTGGCGGCAGAACAGTCATCGGCATTCTGATAGAGCGAAACTGTTTCGTCGCTTTGTTCACAGCCTGCCAGCATAAAGACGGCAGTAAATGCCAGCGCAACAGGAGTGAGGTGACGCGCGTTCCAGCTTTTGCGGAACGAAGCGTGATTAATCGTTTTTGTCCGTTTCATTTTTGTCTTCCAGGACCCAGTGGTAGAACGTAGAAAATTACGCTCAGAATAGAGGATAGGTGGTCGAAATTGAAGCGATGGGGGCAAAACAGGGGGATATTTACGTTGGCTTACGTTTTTTTGTCGATTCAACCCGGTCTGGCGAAACCAGACCGGGTTGTGACATCAGTTACGGACTGCGGCGGTAGCCGGGTAACCATCCGCTGACGCGTTCTGCTGTGGGGTTTCCGGTGCCACGGCGTCTGGCGCGGTGGAGATCGGTTTACCCAGTGCGCCGTTAAGCGCCAGCAGATCCTGCTCGTTAAGCGTACCCAGCGCAGACTTAATGTTCAGTTGGTTAATCAGGTAGGTGTAACGGGCGTTAGAGAGCTGTTGCTTCGCGTTGTACAGCGTGGTCGTGGCGTTCAATACATCAACGATGGTACGCGTACCGACGGAGTAACCTGCTTCCATTGCATCCAGGGAGCTCTGAGCAGAAACCACGGCCTGTTTGTAGGCGTTGATGCTGCTGACAGAGGCGTTCACGTTGTTGAAGGATGAACGCACGGTCTGCACAACGCTGCGATGCGCGCTTTCAAGCTGCTCGCTGGCGCCAACAAAGTTGTACTGCGCCTGTTTGACCTGAGAGGTGACCTGGCCGCCCTGGTACAGTGGCAGGGAGAAGTTCAGGCCCACTTTGTTCTGACCGACATCGCTGTCGTTATACTGACCGTTGCCCGTTCTTGAACCGCTATAGCTGGTGTTCGATACACCCGTTGATGCGCTCAGGCTCAGGGTTGGCATATGGCCGTCCTGGGCTTGACGGATTTGCTCACGGGCAAGATCCTGGCTCAGACGCGCCTGCAGCAGGCTGAGGTTACGGTTTTCAGCTTCTTTCAGCAGGGCATTCACCGCCTGCGGCTTGTCGGTTTTGAAGCTGTCAACGTTCAGCGAGGCCAGCTGCGGGTAGTACGTGCCGGTGACCTGGCGCAGCTCTTCGAGCGCGTTATCCAGATCGTTACGGGCAGTCACTTCATTCGCCAGCACGCTGTCGTATTGTGAACGGGCGTTCTGGACGTCGGTAATGGCAACCAGACCCACGTTAAAACGCTGAGTGGTTTGATCTAACTGACGGTAAATTGCCTGTTTCTGCGATTCGGTATAGGTCAGGGTATCGATCGCGTTCAGCACTTTAAAATAGGCAGTTGCCGTATTGAGGATCAGCGTTTGCTGGTCAGTCTGGAAGGTCACATCCTGAATACCGGCCGCTTTTTCCTGCAGGGTCAGCTGACGCCATTTCGACATATCGAACAGCGTTTGGGTTAACTGCAGTGAACCACTGGTGACGTTGGAGTCGACGCCGTTCGCATCACGGTAACCATTGTTATAGGTATAATCGGCACCTAAACCCAGCTGTGGTAATAATGGGCTACGTGCTTCGTTAATCTTTTCAAATGCAGAATCACGATCGGCAGCGGACTTACGCAGTTCCGGGTTGCTCTGACGTGCCTGTTTATATACCTGCATCAGGTCTTCTGCCTGGCTCAACGCACTGAAACCCGTCAGGCTCAGGCCGATGAGGATGGGGAGCAATTTCTTCATTTGCTTTCCTTGTTGTGAAGCTTTGTTAGCGCTGATCTAATTAAAATTTATTTACCCGATTCTAGCAGACTTCGCCACTGCAAAAGGTTGGCGTTCCGTGCCATCCGGCGGTAACGTGCACCAATTTACCATACTGTAGTAGAAACCGCAGTTTAGCAGAATTGAATTTGACATTAATGTCACCATTTGTACCGGGAGGCCAAGGTGGATAAACCAGAAAACATGCCAGTGACTTTCACAAAAAACGATGTAGAAATTATTGCACGGGAAACGCTGTACAGCGGTTTTTTTTCACTGGAGTTATACCGTTTTCGCCACCGTCTATTTAACGGTGAAATGAGCGGCGAAGTGAAGCGCGAAATTTTTGAGCGCGGGCACGCTGCAGTGTTGCTACCCTTTGACCCAGTGCGTGACGAAGTGGTACTGGTAGAGCAGATTCGGATTGCCGCGCTGGATACCAGCGCCAGCCCCTGGCTGCTGGAGATGGTCGCCGGGATGGTCGAAGCGGGTGAAACCCCCGACGATGTCGCCCGTCGTGAGGCGATGGAAGAGGCCGGGCTTGTGGTTGGACGCACAAAACCGATTTCGAACTATCTGGCAAGCCCCGGAGGAACCAGCGAACGTCTGTCGGTTCTGGTGGGGGAAGTGGACGCTACGACCGCGCAAGGTATTCACGGTCTGGCTGATGAAAACGAAGATATTCGTGTTCATGTGGTAAGTCGGGAGCAGGCTTATCAATGGGTAGAAGAGGGGAAAATCGACAACGCAGCCTCTGTCATCGCATTGCAATGGCTACAGCTGCATTATCAAGACTTAAGACTCGAGTGGACAAAATGAAGCGTTATACACCTGACTTCCCTGAAATGATGCGCCTGTGCGAAACCAATTTCGCCCAGCTGCGCCGATTGCTGCCGCGCACCGATGCGCCCGGCGAAACAGTGAGCTATCAGGTGAGCAACGCGCAGTATCGGTTAACGATCGTCGAATCGACCCGTTACACTACGCTGGTTGAAATCGATCAAACGGTGCCCGCGATCAGCTACTGGAGCCTGCCGTCGATGACGGTCCGTCTTTATCATGACGCGATGGTGGCTGAAGTGTGTTCAAGCCAGCAGATCTTCCGCTTCAAAGCGCGGTATGATTACCCAAATAAAAAGTTGCATCAACGTGACGAAAAGCATCAAATTAATCAGTTTCTGGCCGATTGGTTAAGATACTGTTTTGCACATGGAGCGATGGCGATTCCGGTTTGTTAGCGTCGTGAAACCTACCTAAGGACACCATTTGGAAAGCCTGTTGAACCTGACTGTTGCTGGTGGGGCGCCAGTCAGGGTATTACAAATTACCGATACTCACCTGTTTGCCAAAAAGCATGAAACCCTGTTGGGAGTGAATACCTGGGAGAGCTATCACGCTGTTCTGAATGCCATTCATGCACAGCAGCGCGAATGTGACCTGATTGTCGCCACGGGCGATTTGGCGCAGGATCAAACGGCCGCGGCGTATCAGCATTTTGCTGAAGGTATCGCGAGCTTTAACGTTCCCTGCGTCTGGTTGCCGGGTAATCACGATTTCCAGCCTGCGATGTACAGCGCGCTGCAGGATGCGGGGATCTCACCTGCAAAACGAATTTACCCAGGCGACAACTGGCAAATATTGCTGCTCGACAGCCAGGTTTTCGGCGTGCCGCACGGCGAGCTGAGCGAGTTTCAGCTCGAATGGCTCGAAAACAAACTGCTGGCCGAGCCGGAACGTCACACCCTGTTATTACTGCATCATCATCCGCTGCCGGCGGGATGCAGCTGGCTCGATCAGCACAGCCTGCGCAACTCCGCGGCCCTGGATCGCGTGCTGATGAAGTTCCCACGGGTCAACAACTTGCTCTGCGGACACATTCACCAGGAACAGGATCTCAACTGGAACGGGCGCCGCCTGCTGGCCACGCCATCCACCTGCGTGCAGTTTAAACCGCACTGCGCCAACTTCACGTTAGATACCGTTGCGCCGGGCTGGCGCTGGCTGGAACTGCATGCTGATGGCTCGTTGACGACCGAGGTCTGCCGCCTGCAAAGCGCGCAGTTCCGCCCGGATACCGCCTCAGAAGGATACTGATGTCTGCGCTCCTCTATCTGCATGGTTTTAACAGCTCCCCGCGTTCCGCAAAAGCGACGCTGTTCCGTCAATGGCTGACCGTTCATCATCCGCATATCGAGATGATCGTCCCGCAGCTGCCGCCGTACCCGGCCGAGGCTGCCGAGATGCTGGAGTCGATTGTGCTGGCCCACGGCGGCGAGCCGTTCGGCGTGGTGGGCTCATCGCTCGGAGGTTACTACGCCACCTGGCTGTCTCAATGCTTTATGGTGCCAGCGGTGGTGGTGAACCCGGCGGTGCGGCCTTTTGAGCTGCTGGTCGGCTATCTTGGCCACAACGAGAACCCCTACACCGGACAGCAATATGTGCTAGAGTCTCGCCATATTTACGACCTCAAAGTTATGCAGGTAGACCCGCTTGAAGCGCCCGATCTCCTCTGGCTGCTACAACAGACGGGTGATGAAGTGCTGGATTACCGCCAGGCAGTGGCGTATTACGCCTCCTGCCGCCAGACTATAGAAGAAGGCGGGAACCATGCTTTCACGGGCTTTGAGGATCATTTCACCCAGATTGTCGATTTTCTTGGACTGCAAAGCCTCTGACAATCGCTGCGAATTGCTAGTTTAAATCATGACGCAAACCTATAACGCTGATGCCATTGAGGTACTCACCGGGCTTGAGCCGGTTCGCCGCCGTCCGGGGATGTATACCGATACCACGCGCCCAAACCATCTGGGCCAGGAAGTTATTGATAACAGCGTGGACGAAGCGCTGGCGGGCCATGCCAAACGCATTGACGTGATCCTGCATGCCGATCAGTCGCTGGAAGTCATCGACGACGGTCGCGGCATGCCCGTCGATATCCACCCGGAAGAGGGTGTCCCGGCGGTTGAGCTGATCCTCTGTCGTCTGCACGCGGGCGGCAAGTTCTCCAACAAAAATTACCAGTTCTCGGGTGGCTTGCACGGGGTCGGTATCTCCGTGGTGAACGCCCTGTCAAAACGTGTTGAAGTCACCGTGCGCCGCGACGGCCAGGTGCACAATATTGCGTTTGAGAACGGCGACAAAGTGCAAGAGTTGCAGGTCATCGGCACCTGCGGGAAACGCAATACCGGCACCAGCGTCCACTTCTGGCCGGATGAAAGCTTCTTTGATAGCCCACGTTTCTCTGTCTCGCGCTTAACGCACATTCTGAAAGCCAAAGCCGTACTGTGCCCTGGGGTTGAAATCACCTTTAAGGATGAGGTCAACAACAGCGAGCAGCGCTGGTGCTATCAGGATGGTCTCACCGATTATCTGTGCGAAGCGGTAAACGGCCTGCCAACCCTGCCGGAAAAACCGTTTGTCGGTAACTTTTCGGGTGATACGGAAGCGGTAGACTGGGCGCTGCTATGGCTGCCGGAAGGCGGCGAGCTGCTGACCGAAAGCTACGTTAACCTGATCCCGACCATGCAGGGCGGTACTCATGTTAACGGTCTGCGTCAGGGTCTGCTGGATGCGATGCGCGAGTTCTGCGAATACCGCAATATCCTGCCGCGCGGCGTGAAGCTGTCGGCGGAAGATATCTGGGATCGCTGCGCCTACGTGCTGTCGGTCAAGATGCAGGATCCGCAGTTTGCCGGACAGACCAAAGAGCGTCTCTCTTCACGTCAGTGTGCGGCATTCGTCTCTGGCGTGGTGAAAGATGCCTTTAGCCTGTGGTTGAACCAGAATATTCAGACTGCCGAAATGCTGGCGGAACTGGCGATCTCCAGCGCCCAGCGCCGGATGCGTGCGGCGAAGAAAGTGGTACGTAAAAAGCTCACCAGCGGTCCGGCGCTGCCGGGCAAGCTGGCGGACTGCACCGCGCAGGATCTGAATCGTACCGAGCTGTTCCTGGTCGAAGGAGACTCGGCGGGCGGTTCTGCCAAGCAGGCGCGCGATCGCGAATATCAGGCGATCATGCCGCTGAAGGGCAAGATCCTTAACACCTGGGAAGTCTCTTCCGATGAAGTGCTGGCCTCGCAGGAGGTGCACGACATTTCCGTGGCGATCGGTATGGATCCGGACAGTGACGATCTGAGCCAGCTGCGCTACGGTAAGGTTTGTATTCTGGCGGATGCGGACTCTGATGGTCTGCACATTGCCACTCTGCTGTGCGCGCTGTTCGTGAAGCACTTCCGCGCGCTGGTGAAGAACGGCCATGTTCACGTGGCGCTGCCGCCGTTATACCGTATCGATCTCGGCAAAGAGGTCTATTACGCCCTGACGGAAGAAGAGAAAGCCGGCGTGCTGGATCAGCTTAAGCGTAAGAAGGGCAAACCGAACGTGCAGCGCTTTAAAGGGCTGGGCGAGATGAACCCGCTGCAGCTGCGCGAAACCACGCTCGATCCGAACACTCGCCGTCTGGTGCAGTTGACCATCAGCGATGAAGACGAGCAGCAGACCAACGCGATGATGGATATGCTGCTGGCCAAGAAGCGTTCGGAAGACCGCCGCAACTGGTTGCAGGAGAAGGGTGACCTGGCGGACATCGAAGGCTAAGCATCACGTCGGTTTATGTTATCTGAAAACGGGGGAAACAGGCTTCCCCCCGTTTTTTATTGGGCGATCAGATAAAACAGCCCTGTCAGCGCGGCGCTCATCAGGTTTGAAAGCGTACCGGCAAGAATGACTTTTCCCCCCATTTTCGCAATAAAACTCTTATGCGCCGGGGCGATACCACCCAGTACGCCAATCAAAGCCGCAGGGGCTGAAAGATTCGCGAACCCCGCCAGCGCCATAATCGAAATTATCTGCGAATATTCAGACAGGCTCTCTTTCAACGGAATAAAGCTGGAGTAGGCGACAAATTCGTTGAGGACCAGTTTCTGGCCGAGCAGGTTGCCCACTTCGAGGATCTCCGTTGTGGGCACGCCAAGCAGCCAGGCGACAGGGGCAAAGAGATAGCTGAAAATCAGCTGTAGCGTGATGTTGTCCATCCCGAACAGGCTGAACATCCAGCCGAGCAGGCCGTTAACCATAGCAATCAGCGCGATAAGCGCCAACAGCATCGCCCCGACGTTTACCGCCAGTTTCAGCCCCGAACTCGCGCCGTTAGTGGCCGCTTCGACGATATTTATCGGCTTCTCATCTCCGTTTGCCATCTCGCCGGAGACATCGGCAATGTTGTCCGCTTCGGTTTCGGGATAGAGGATTTTAGCCATCAGCAGGCCGCCAGGTGCAGACATAAACGAGGCGGCGACCAGATAACGGATCTCTATACCCATAGAGGCATAGCCGACCAGCACCGAACCGGCGATGGACGCCACGCCGCCGCACATCAGGGCGAACAGCTCAGAGCGGGTCATTTTCGGCGCATACGGGCGCATCAGCACAAACACATCCGTATTACCGGCAAAAATGTTGGCTGTCGCCGCCATCGATTCCGCCGGGCTGGTTTTCAGCAGCTTATGAATACCTGTCCCGACAAGGCGAATGACCCACTGCATAATGCCCAGGTAGTAGAGTACCGAGAACAGCGCCGACATAAAGATAATGATCGGTAGGACGTGGAAGGCAAACAGGAAGCCCATTTTAAAGCGGCCCAGATCGCCAAACAGAAAGTTGATCCCCTCGGAAGAGAAGGCGAGCACTCCGGAGAGGCTGTTGGAGATGGACAGCAGAACTCTTTCCCCCGCCGGGACGTATAAAATAAATGCCGCCAGCCCGGCCTGGATCGCAAATGCGCCGCCGACGGTGCGCAGGTTAATCGCCCGGCGATTGGCGGAAAAGAGCAGCGCTATCGCCAACAGCACAACGATACCGAGACAAAGAATAGCTATTTGCATTATCACTCCTTATCCGCGTCGATAATCTTGCGAAACAGATCATTAAACAGGTTGTCTCTCTCAATAAACTTCACCACCCGAATCAGATGGCGGCGGTTGTCGAAGCTCCAGTTGAGAGTGTCATTAATCAGCGGCGCGGGCCGATACTCGCAGGTGTACCACTGAGGATCCAGGATGTACCCGACGGTGGTGATATCCCAGATAACCTTACGTGAAGCGAAACCGATCCACGGGCAGCGCGGGGCTATCTCTGCGAAATAGTGGCCAATACGGCTGGTGTTGGTGAAATAGAACTGCATTTCCGGCACGGAGGTCGCCATGCAGTTCGCCACGCCGAAGCAGGGGATCTGCGTTAGCGCCACGCCGCTATCAAACAGCACGCGGCTGGCGACGATATCCTGCATCAGATTGAATTCCTGGTTGTCCTTCCATTCGTAGCTATTGCCACCAAGCCAAATCAGATGAATTTTTTCAATAATATCGGGGGCGATCAGCAGCGCGTTTGCAATATTAGTCGGCGCGCCAATGCTTAACACCTGTAGAGTCTGCGTGGCGGTGCGGGCGCGGGAGATCAGATCCGCGACAGCGGGTGAACATTCCGGCGCATCGCTGTTGGTCAGATAGCGCGTCGCGCCTTTAAATATGGCGGGCTGCGGCTGACGCAGCGGGAGTTTTTCAAAGACCTGGTGGATCTCTTCATAGCTGAGCGTCATGCCAGTGGCGGGGTTGTCGACGTAAGTATGTGAACTCCCTTCGCCAAAAAAATGGTTAGTGAACGGGGCGGCGTACACCGCCTGTAGATCGATACGATCCGAACGAAGGTAAGCCCAGGCGATAGCGATCTGATCGTCGATTTCATTATATGTATCGCTGTCAATGACGACTGGGATGCGTCCGCTGGTCGGAACTGACATCAGCGACACTCTTTTTTCCAGCGTTAACGCTGGCCATTGTGTGGTTAACATAGCAATATATTCCTTTGGTTAGAAATCATAAGCCAGACGATAGATGAGGATATCTCCGTACCCGTCGGCGCCCAGTTTGTTATAGAAATAACGGTACATGACGGTGGTTGATATATGGGAGGTGATTTTCCATGTCAGGTTCAGTCCACCATTAAGTCCTTCGCTTCCATTATTATTGGCGGAGTAGTCGCTATTGCGATCTAATTCAATTTCATTCCAGTTTGATAATAAGAAATTATGGTTAAATAGCTGAAAGGCGTACCCGGCATTCCAGCCAAGGGTAAAACCATTGAGCCCGTTAATATCGTAAGCAGGGCCAAAATTATTATGTGCAGTAACATATTGTCTGGCTATCCACGGTTTAAACCACCAGTCGTCGCCTTTAAGGTCGGTATAGCCAATACCGATAAACTGATTTGTCTCTTTGAAATCAGGGCTTTGCGAGTTATATACCTTAGTAAAAAGGCTGCCGCCGGTGTTCCATAAATAGGTATGGATTTCACCATTGGCAGTTTGGCCCTGGTTGCCTTCGTGATCGAGAATGTTTTCGAAATCGTAAAAGCCGTACATTTCTCCCCAGTCGAACCCCATTCCACCTTCAATACCAATCAGCGCCTGTTCATATTCTAAATCTTTTACCCCAGCGTCCCAGGACTGATAATCAAAATGGATATTCCCCCAACCATATTTTTGTTCTGCGGCAGCGGAAAGTGAAACGAGTACAAGAACGAGCAGCGAAAATATCTTTTTCATTTTATTTCCCGGATAACGTCGTAAGAGGATTTAATTCATCATTGGGTTCAGTCTTTCAAGAACGGCGCTGTGTTCCGGCATATTGGAGGCACCTTCGCGTTCAACGGCCAGCGAGGCGAAAGCGCTGGCGTAAATCAGCGCGGTGGTGATGTTTTTTCCACTCGCGAGCTGTGCGGCTAATGCACCATTAAAGGCGTCGCCTGCACCGGCGGTATCAATGTTGACGGCCGGGAAGGCAGGAAATGCGCGGTGCTGCTCACCGTCAAAAAGCCAGCAGCCTTTACTGCCCAGGGTGATAATGACGATTTGCGGCCCCAGCCGATGAATAGTTTCGGCGGCACTGCGGATCTCTTGCTCGGTACGGATCGGTGAGCCCGTAAAGGATTCCGCCTCAGTCAGATTTGGGGTCACTATGGTTGCCCAGGGCAGCAGCTCAAGGACATCTTCACGCCAGGGGGCGGGATTAAAAATGGTGGTTATCCCACAGGTGTGGGCGAATTTCAGTGCCATTGCGGTGGCGTCAGGGTTGTTTTCCATCTGCGTTAGGAAGACGTCGGACTCGCTGATAGCGTCATAGCAGGCGATCACCTCATCGGGGCCGATCGTCTGATTTGCGCCGGGGTTGATGACGATAGCGTTGTCACCGGCCTCTTCCGATACCATCACCACCGCGCTGCCGGTTGGCACATCGGGCTGGGTGAATAACGTCAGCGCTTCGAGGCCCACATTGCCAAGGAATTTCCGCGCCTTATGCGCAAAATCGTCCTCGCCGACCTTCGCGGCAAAATGGGTACGCGCGCTTGCCATACAGGCCGCTACGGCCTGATTGCTGCCTTTGCCGCCAGGTAAACAACAGGAGTAAAGGGCACGTGTGGTCTCGCCCGATTCGGGAAAATGTTGTAAACGGTAGACCAGGTCCGTATTAAAAGAACCAAGAATAAATACGCGGCCGCTCTTTTTAGGTACTGGGGGTGTGAGATTAAACACATTAATATCCATATTAGTGTGGAGATAAAGTTTATTTTCTTTATAGGGCGATGCTTCTTTTTCGCTCAATAGTTCCGCTCCGCCGTAATGAATTCGGATAATGCCAGCTTTCTCCAGGATGTGAATATCACGGCGAATAGTACGCTCTGTAACACCTAACGTACTGGCAATTGATTTTACTGTTATTTTCTTTTGCCGTTTAAGTTCTGAAAGAATAAAACGTTGACGTAGCTGTTTATAACAATGGGGCATTTTTCATCCTTGCTCAGGTAATGGGTAGGGCTATTCAAAGGTGAATAATGCATTTCATATAGTTAAGTACTGGTTTAATCTGAAGGGCTAATATTGATGTCATTGGCTCTATTTTATTTATTGATGCGTTTCAGTATGTGTTTTGATAATACAGAAAAATATAGAAAAGGGTATGAGGCTTAAATCACATAAAAATTGCACAATCGGACATAATGTCCGATTTCCGGGTGAATAAGTGTTTAAGAAAAACTGAATATATTTATAGGGTGAATAGAATATGTGGGTTTATTGCTTTTGCTTATTGTTAAACAATAAAACCTTTTTCCTGTGGGCGAATAACTGAAGTGATTTAAACATATAAGCGCATCAGGCCGCACGATGACTCTTGCGGTACTGCAACGGCGTCTCGCCGATGCCCTTTTTAAAGGCGCTAATAAAGTACGTCACATCCGAAAATCCCACCCGCGCGGCGATGTCGCGCACGCTCGCGTCAGAGTGCAGCAGGCTTTCGCAGGCTTTGCGCAGCCGTAGCGTGTTCAGGTAATCGTGAATTTTTTCGCCCGTTTCCGCATGGAACTTGCGCGACACGTAGCTGCGGGATTTCCCCATTTCGACCGCCAGCGCGTCGAGGCTGAATTTCTGCCGATAGTGCTCATCAAGCCAGAACATGACCTGGCTGGCGATCCCCTGACTGTTCCCGGTTTGCCCCTTATCGTCGTGCGGCAGCATGGCAAACAGGCCGATTAGCAGGCCGGCCACCTGTTCACTGTTCATCGGCGGCTGATAGCAGCTGAACAGGTGATCGAGATGGCTATGGCAGTGTGCCATATCCGCCACCCACGCTTCTCCTCCGCGCTGAGACAGCTTCTGCAGCCGCTGCTGGGTCTGAGGGAAATCGCGCAGTGCTTTCAGCACCGCGTGCTGGTCGAGGTGAATAATGGTGCGGCGGTAGCTGGCTTCGGCTTGCGGATCGACCATCACCTTGTGCAGGGTAAAGGGGGGGAAGAAAAATAGCCGCCCCGGGCGCATGGTGTAGTGGCGGTTATCGACAATCGCGATGCCAAAGCCCTCTTCGACATACAGGATTTCCAGGCACTGGTGCCAGTGGTGATAGCGCACGGTGTTGGCGAACAGGCGACTGAACGACACGAGGGTGTCATTCAGCGTGATAAGCTCAAGATGTTCCGCAGTTGGCGTGTGGCGCATAGTGCAATAAAACTCAACTTTTCCCTTTCCCTTGCCCTTTATAAACCACCTTTTTAAATTTCCTCAACTGCGGGTTCATGCATCTCTCGCGGGTGTGACCGGGCTAACATTTCTGCCCCTTGCTGATTAACTATTCTTTGCCGCAGTTGATTACGAGGACGAGCGCATGTTGGCGGCACAGAAAGAAAAATCAAATCCGTTGTCTACCCGTCAGGATCTGGTGACGGCCCTGAACACGATGCTGGCGGCGGTAGACAAGCAGTTTCCGGCGGGCAGCTCACGCTTTTCGCTGGGGGAGACCTGCGCCCACTACGCCACCGACGTGGCGCAGATGGAAGGATTGTCCCGGGTGCTGTGGGGGCTGTTCCCACTGATGGCCGCAGGCGACAGCACCCCGTTCAGCGACAAATACATCGCGGCAATCAAAATCGGTACTGACCCGCAAAGCCCGGACTACTGGGGCGACACCCAGCCTTACGATCAGCGGCTGGTGGAGATGGCGGCCTATGGCCTGGGGCTGACCCTGCTGCAGGACAGGCTCACGGCGCACTTTACCGAGCGTGAACTGGCCAACCTGTACGCATGGCTGAACCAAATCACCGATGCGCAAATGCCGGACAGCAACTGGAACTACTTCGCCATCATGGTGCAGCTCGGCTTTAAGCGCGCCGGTTTGCCCTACGACCAGCAGGCCATCGACCGTCGCTTCGCAATGATGGATGCCTACTACCTGGGGGAGGGCTGGTACTCCGACGGCGTGGGTCGCCCGAAAGATTATTACATCTCAATGGCGTTTCACTTCTACGGATTGATCTACGCCACCCTGAGCGGCGATGAGACGCGCGCTGAAATACTGCGCCAGCGTTCACGCCAGTTCGCCGAAGACTTCATTTACCTGTCTGCTGCCGACGGTGCCTCGGTGCCGTTTGGCCGCAGCTTGACCTATCGCTTTGCGATGGTCGCCTTCTGGAGCGCGGTGGCTTTTTCCGGGCTGGATGTCTTCACCCCGGGGATCGTAAAAGGGGTGATCCTCCGCCATCTGCGCTGGTGGCAGCAGCAGCCGATTACCGATCGCGACGGGATTTTAACCCTCGGCTTTGCCTACCCGAATCTGGCGATGTGTGAGGACTACAACTCGCCCGGCTCGCCGTACTGGGCGCTGAAAACCTATCTGATCCTGGCGCTGCCGGATGCGCATCCGTTCTGGCAGGCGGAAGAACAACCGCTGCCAGCGCTTGCCGAAACGCGCGTGATACCACACGCCCAACAGATCCTGATGCAGGCCGACGATGTTCAGATGCTCACCGCCGGACAGCTGGAGCTGAACAACTACGTCAACACCGAGGCGAAATACACCAAATTTGCCTACTCCAGTCGCTTTGGCTTCACCATTGAGCGTGGGCGTTTTGGCATCAAACACGCCGCCTGCGACTCGATGCTGCTGCTGGCGGATGGCGATAACTATTTCCGCGGACGCCGTGAATGCGAGCAGGTGCGGGTGGACGAAAACTACATCTTCTCGCGCTGGTCCCCGTGGCAGGACGTGATGGTCGATACCTGGCTGGTGCCGTTCGGCGAGTGGCATCTTCGCCTGCACCGCATTAACAGTGCCCGCACCTTGCAAACGGTTGAGGGGGGGTTTGCGGTGATGAAAACCGAGCATCACATGCAGGGGCGCGGCAGCTGGCTGCATGCCACTAACGGCAGCAGCGCGATTGTCGATCTCTCGCCCGCCATTGCCCGTGAGCCTGACAGCATCGTCACCCCACCGAACAGCAGCATCATGTTTGCTCAATGCGCCTCGATACCGGTGCTCACCACCACCCTTGCGCAAGGGGAGAGCTGGCTGTGCTGCGCGGTGATGGCGTCCGGACAGGCTAATAAAGCGGCGGTGAGCCCACAGTTGGAAATCAATAATAACCAGGCCGTTATTTCTCTGCCTGGAAGCGAACGTCAGCTGTCGTTCTTTTTATAAGCCCTGAACCTGAATGTTGGCGAGGATGGTATGAGTAACAAAACTGAATATTACAAAATCAGCAGTTTTATTTTTCTCTATTTCTTTACCTGGTCCGCCAGTATTGGCCTGTTGGCCATCTGGCTTGGACAAAAAGCAAATCTCAGCGGCTCGGTGATTGGCACCGTATTTGCGGTAAATGGCATCTTCTCGGTGATCCTGAAACCGATCTACGGTTATATTCTGGATAAGATCGGTATGAGCAAATATCTGCTCTATTTCGTGGTGGCGATGTCGGCCCTGATGGCACCGTTCTTTATCTACGTTTACCAGCCGCTGTTAATGTCCAACACCCTGCTGGGGATTATTATCGGCGCACTCTATTTAAGCTTTGCCTGGTATGCGGGCGTGGCGGCGTGCGAATCCTATTCCGACCGTTTCAGCCGGCTTAACGGCATGGAGTTTGGCCAGATCCGCATGTGGGGATCGCTGGGCTGGGCGGTGGCGTCCTCGTTCTCGGGTCTGCTGTTTAACCTCTCACCGTCGTACAACTTTATTATGGGCAGCGTGGCCTCGGTCATTATGCTTATCGTCCTGTTGAGCCTGAAAGTGAACACTAACTCCGTTCATGCCGACGAGGTGCTGACCAAGGAGAAAATCGCCCCGTCAGATGTCTATGCCCTGCTGCGCAGCCGCAAGTTCTGGGCCTTCTGCCTGTATGTGGCGGGCGTGGCGTGGATGATGTTTATCGCCGAGCAGCAGTTCTCCCGCTATTTCGTCACCTTCTTCGACGATATTCATCAGGGCAATGCGGTATTTGGCTATCTGGGTACCGTCCAGTCTGGAATGGAATTCGTGATGTATATGGTGATCCCGCTGTTCGTCAATTTTATTGGTGCCAAGCGCGGGTTATTAATTGTTGGGCTGGTGGTCGGTGCGCGACTGATTATTTCCGGGATGTGCGATTCCCATCTGTTAATTTCGGTGCTGAAACCGCTGTACGGTCTGGAAATCTGTCTGCTGCTGGTGTCGGTATTTAAATATATCGCCGAGCATTTCGATAAACGGGTTAACGCCACCATGTATTTGCTGGGCTATCAGGCGATGCTGTATGTCGGCAACGTGGTGGTCTCCTCCCCGGCGGGTTATCTGTATGACCGCATCGGTTTTGAGCAGACCTATATCATCATGGGCGCAACGGCGCTGACCTTTACGGTTATATCTGCCTTTACGCTGTCGGCCTGTCAGAGCAAATGGCGCGGCACCCGGGCGCTGAACGTGTCAGAGCAACCGTCATCACATTAATTTTTGCCGTCAAAGAAGGAACCGAAAAATGTTAAATCATATCGCCCTGGAGCCGCTGGCTGATATTCCCGTGCCGGTCGAGGCTTGTGCGTTCAACGACGAATTACGTTCGGCGCGCAGCCATATCCTCGAGCTGATTAGCCGTCATTTAACCGAGTTCGGTGAGCAGTTCCCGGCCGAAACCTGTCAGGACGGTTACTATCCGCTGACCGAAAATGTCGAGTGGACCACCAGCTTCTGGACCGGCCAGCTGTGGCTGGCGTGGGAGATGAGCGGCGACGAGAAATTCCGCGCGATGGCGGAGAAGCACACCCGCTCGTTTGGCGTGCGCATCGCCAGTCGTCATGACACCAATACTCACGATCTGGGCTTTTTGTACACGCTCTCCTGCGTGGCAGCCTGGCGACTGACCGGCGACCGCGAGGCGCGCGGCTTCTCGCTGCTGGCGGCTGAAGCGCTGCTTGAACGCTTCCATGAGAAGGCGAAGATCATCCAGGCGTGGGGGGATCTGAGCGATCCCGAGCAGGCCGGACGAATGATCATCGACTGCAACATGAACCTCCCCCTGCTGTACTGGGCGACCGAGCAGACCGGCGATCCGCGCTTTGCCGATGCGGCGCAGGCCCACGTGATGCAGGCAGCGCAATACCTGATTCGCGAAGACGCTTCAACGTTCCACACTTACTATATGGATGTGAAAACCGGCGCGCCGCGCTACGGCAACACTCAGCAGGGCTATGCGGATGACTCCTGCTGGTCACGCGGCCAGGCGTGGGGGATTTATGGCTTCCTGCTGAGCTACATCTATACCGGCGACAAAATGATGATCGACCTGTCGAAACGGCTGGCGAATTACTTCCTCAACCGTCTGCCGGAAGATTACGTCTGCCACTGGGATCTGGCGCTGGTGGGCACCGACGCGCTGCGCGATTCATCGTCGGCGGCGATTGCGGTGTGTGGCCTGCTGGAGCTGGTAAAACATCTGCCGGTCACCGACCCGGACAGAGAGCGCTATCAGGCGTGGGCGCAGGGCATCATGTCCTCGTTGACGAAGCACTATCTGATGGGCAAAACGGAGAAAGGTAACGGCGTGCTGAAGCACTCGGTTTACCATCTGGCCAGCAATAAAGGCGTGGATGAATGCGCGAGCTGGGGGGATTACTTCTACGTCGAAGCACTGGTGCGTTGTACTCAGAGCTGGAAGCTGTACTGGTAAACAGAACGGCCCTCTTTGCGAGGAGAGGGCCGCAACGGTCAGGCTTTCGGAATACGCAGCGTCTGCCCGGGATAAATTTTATCGGGGCTCGAGAGCATAGGCCGGTTAGCTTCAAAGATTTTGTTGTACTGCGAGGCATCGCCATACACGGTTTTAGAGATGGCGCTGAGGGTGTCGCCGGATTTCACCGTGTAGTAAGTGGCTTCGCCGCTGGTGTCACTGGCGGTGATATTGTTTTCCACCTCGCTGACGCCCACGATATTCCCCACGGCAATCTGGATTTTTTCTTTCTGTTCCTGCGTCAGCCCGTCGCCGGTGACGCTGGCTTTACCGTCGGTCACATTGACCTGCACCTTATCGGCACCCGGTATATTGAGTTTTTTAAGATGGTCTGCGACTTTATCGCTTTGCCCTTTGTGGTCCGTCAGGTTGTCCCACAGTTTTTCACCTGCCTCTTTTACGAAGCTGAAAATACCCATTTCGTCCTCCGGTTAGCAAACACGTAAGACTATAAGCATAGCAGGTGAGCTTAAAAGTAGGCCGGGCAAACGCAGTGCTGCCCGGCGTTACCACAAAACTTAAACCCCTTGCTCCAGAATACGGATATGGGTTTCCAGAACATCCCCTTTCACCGCTTCGCTCCACGCTTTCATGTGCGGGGTTTGCAGGTGGGCTTCCAGATGGGCCACGGTTTCCCACTGCTCAACCATGATGATTGAGTCCGGGGCGGTGGTCTGGAAGCTGACGCCTGCGGCAGTGTCTACCATCGGCGCGTAGCCGTGGCAGCCCGCTTCGTCTAAAACGGCCGGGATAATTTTAGCAAACTGATCCAGCACCGCCTGACGGTGATGTTGGCCAGGACGGGTACGGATTTCAGCAATTACGGTAAGCATGGTCCACTCCTTATGATTCCAGCTTCCAGTTAAGCAAAAATTTCCGTCAGATGCTTGCGGTATTCTGCGATATAGCGCGGCACGTCCGGCATTTTGATCACGTCGTTGGTGATAAAGGTCGGCAGTGCTTCCATGCCCAGGAACTGGTTCGCTTTGTGGAACGGCAGATAAACACCGTCAACACCCACGCCGTGGAAGAACTGGTCTTCGTCGGTGAAGGCGTCCATTGGGGCATTCCAGGTCAGGGAGAGCATGTATTTTTTACCCTGAATCAGGCCGCCTGAACCGTATTTTTTCGAGGCGTCTGAGCGGGTGCGGCCATCGCTGGCGTACAGCGAACCGTGACCTTCGGTAAAGACATCGTCCATGTACTTTTTAATGGTCCACGGCGCGCCCATCCACCAGCCCGGCATCTGCCAGATCACCACGTCAGCCCACAGGAAGTTCTGCACTTCGGCCTTGATATCGTACTCGCCGTCGGTGCGAACGACCTTAACATCATGCCCGGCGTCGCGCAGGAATCCGTCCGCGACCTCGGTCAGGGTGTCATTCAGCTGGCCGTTGGAGTGCGCAAATTTTTTCGCACCGTTGATAATCAGAATGTTGCTCATAATGTGACCTCGCAGGAAAGAGTATGGCGACGATTCTACGCGCGACAGCGGGGCGGTAAAATGAGCAAAATGTGTAAAGTCTTTTGCTCTGTGCGCAATAATCACCCTACCAGCGGATGTGTGCTTCAAAGCCCCCGTGGTCGGCATTGCCCAGCGATACCGTCATCCGGTGCAGGGCCGCAATCCGCTTGACGATGGATAAGCCCAGCCCGCTGCCGGTTTGCTGCTGGCCCGGCGGGCGATAGAAGCGCTCGCCAACGCGCGCCAGCGCCTCGGGGGCGATCCCCGGCCCGTTATCCCGCACGCTAAAGCTTCGCGCATCGAGCGTGACATCCACCACGCTACCGCGCGGGCTGTAGCGCACGGCATTATCCAGCAGGTTGCGCACCAGCAGGCTCAGCAGCAGCGGTTGCCCGGTATGGCGCGCCTGCGGGGCATTGATCGTCAGGCGGATCTCAATCCCTGCCTGCTGCGCCGGATGGTAAATATCCATCACCGCCGATTGCAGCAGATCGGCCATCGGGATTGGCTCGAGTTCATCGAGGTTAGCCAGCGAGTCCAGCCGCGACAGGGTCAGGAGCTGATCCACCAGACGGGAAGCGCGATCGATACCCGCGTGCAGCTGCGTCAGCGCTTTCGCCTGCGCCTGCGGATCGTCCTGCGATAGAAGGGCGACATCGGTCTGCACCTTCAGCGCCGTCAGGGGGCTGCGCAGTTCGTGGGCGGCATCGGAGGTGAAGCGCCGCTCGCGCAGCATCGCCTCCCGGGTGCGGGTGAAGAGATGGTTCAGCGACTCGACCAGCGGGCGCACCTCGGTTGGCAGGCCCGCAGAGGTCAACGGATCGGTGGCATCCGGGGCGCGGTGGCGCAGGCTTTGCGCCAGATTTTTCAGCGGACGCAGCTCGCGGCCGAGCAGCACAACCAGCAGCAGGAGCATCAGCGGCAGTGCCACCAGCCATGGCGTCAGCTGCGAGATGACGATATCCAGCGCCATCTCCTGGCGGTACTCGCGCTCCTGGCCAACGACAATGCGGGTATTCCCGTCGGGCGCGGTCAGCCACAGAAAACGCCATTCGTCGTTATCATCCTGCAAATGAGCGTTGTCAAAGCCGTCGCGACCCGCGTGCCAGGCAATATCCCGGCCGTTTTCCCCGTCATGCAGCAGCATTTTTCCGTCGCGGGAGTAAATCGCAAACGCCAGCGCGTCATCGTCCAGATGGCCGTTTTTGGCCTTCTTTGGCATGTCGCGCACCTGAACGGTGCCGTTCAGGGTGCTAAGATCCATCGCCATCAGCCGTTTGGCGAACAGCATCTGCTGGGTGTCGAACAGCTTATCGAGCTTATGACTGGTCTGCTGCCAGGCCACGACGCTGGCGGCAAACCATGCCCCCAGCGCCAGCAGTAAAAACAGCAGGGTCAGGCGTAGCTTCAGGCTCAAACGTTGCGTCAGTTTCATGCCTCTCCCAGGGTATAGCCGATGCCATATACGGTGCGGATAAAGCCCGCGCCGAGCTTGCGGCGCAGATGATGGACGTGGACTTCCACGGCGTTGCTGGAGACATCGTCATCCCAGCTGTAGAGCTTCTCTTCGATAGTTTTGCGCGGCAGCACGCGCCCGGCATTACGCATCAGCAGTTCCAGCAGGGCGAACTCTTTCGGCTTCAGGGAAAGCGTTTCGCCGCCGAGGGTGGCGATCATGGCGACCGGATCGAGACTCACTTTGCCATGCTGCAGTTCGCGGCGGGTCTGACCGTGGCTGCGGCGCACCAGCGCTTCCAGGCGGGCCGCCACTTCGATCAGGGCAAAGGGCTTGCACAGGTAATCATCGGCCCCCAGGCGTAACCCCTCCACCCGCTGGTCGAGCGCGTCGCGGGCGGTGAGGATCAGCACCGGCTCGCTGCGTCCGCTCTCGCGCCATGCGCGCAGGATCGTCAGCCCATCGAGCCCGGGCAGGGTAAGATCCAGCACCACCGCGTCATAGGGGGCAGAGAAGAGGGCGCTTTTGCCAGTGGGACCGTCGGTAAACCAGTCGACGAGAAAGCCCATTTTACTCAGCCCGACCTTAATGCCGTCGCCGATAAGCCGATCGTCCTCAACCAGTAAAATACGCATTCCCGCTCCTTGTCATCGCTGTTTACAGGGCAGTAAACCTCTGGAGCGTCATCGCTGTACAGTAAAAAAAATTAAATTTTAGGCTTAAGAAATCGTTAAGGTTTACCCTGTTTAATGGACATCTAAACACGTTGAAAGGGAAAATTACTGATGAAAAAATTCGCTGCAATGGCTGCCATTATGATGATCACCACCGCGCCGGTGTTTGCCGCTCAGGGCGGATTCACTGGACCGTCGGCTGCGCCAACCACCCAGTCCACGACTCAGCAGGGCGGTTTTGTTGACGCTAACGCCAATCTGACCACGGCGGTAAAAGCCAAAGATCTGAAAGACAACAGCTGGGTGAAACTGCGCGGCAACATCGTCGAGCGCCTGTCCGATGACCGTTACCTGTTCCGCGACGCCAGCGGCACGGTCGATGTCGAAATCGATACCAAACACTGGAACGGTCAGACCGTCAGCCCGCAGGATCAGGTCGAGATCCAGGGCAAAGTCGATAAGGACTGGAACGAGTTTGAAATCGAAGTGAAACAGATCACTAAAGTGAATAAATAAGCTGAAAGAGGGCCGGTTTCGCGGCCCTTTTCTTTGTGACTCGACTCGTCAGATAGGGTAGTATCTGCGGCAATATTGCCTGAAACCAACTGGTTTCTGAGTTGAGGGATCCCATTTAATGAGCGATATGGCAGAGCGCCTCGCGCTACATGAATTTACTGAAAACGCCTATCTGAACTACTCCATGTACGTGATCATGGACAGGGCACTGCCGTTTATCGGTGATGGCCTGAAACCGGTCCAGCGCCGCATCGTTTATGCGATGTCTGAACTGGGTCTGAGCGCCAGCGCAAAATTCAAAAAATCCGCCCGTACCGTGGGTGACGTACTCGGTAAATACCATCCGCACGGCGACAGCGCCTGCTACGAAGCGATGGTATTGATGGCACAGCCATTCTCCTACCGCTATCCGCTGGTTGACGGCCAGGGGAACTGGGGGGCACCGGACGATCCGAAGTCGTTCGCGGCGATGCGTTATACCGAATCCCGACTGTCCAAATATGCAGAACTGCTGCTCGGCGAACTGGGCCAGGGCACCGTCGACTGGGTACCAAACTTCGACGGCACCATGCAGGAGCCAAAGATGCTGCCTGCGCGCCTGCCGAACATTCTGCTGAACGGCACCACTGGTATCGCGGTGGGTATGGCGACGGACATCCCGCCGCATAACCTGCGTGAAGTGGCGAAAGCGGCGATCACCCTGATCGAGCAGCCGAAAACTACCCTCGATGAAGTGTTGGATATTGTGCAGGGGCCGGACTACCCGACCGAAGCCGAAATCATCACCTCCCGCGCTGAAATCCGCAAAATCTACCAGAACGGTCGCGGCTCGGTGCGCATGCGCGCGGTGTGGACCAAAGAGGACGGTGCCGTGGTGATCACCGCGCTGCCGCACCAGGTTTCCGGCGCCAAAGTGCTGGAACAAATCGCCGCCCAGATGCGCAATAAAAAGCTGCCGATGGTTGACGATCTGCGTGACGAATCGGATCACGAGAACCCGACCCGTCTGGTGATCGTCCCGCGCTCCAACCGCGTGGACATGGAGCCGGTGATGAACCATCTGTTCGCCACCACCGATCTGGAAAAAAGCTACCGCATCAACCTGAACATGATCGGTCTGGATGGTCGTCCGTCGGTGAAAAACCTGCTGGAGATCCTCACCGAATGGCTGGCGTTCCGTCGCGATACCGTGCGTCGTCGTCTGGACTACCGTCTGGAGAAAGTGCTCAAGCGCCTGCATATCCTCGACGGTTTGCTGGTGGCGTTCCTCAATATTGACGAAGTGATTGAGATCATTCGCGGTGAAGATGAGCCGAAACCGGCGCTCATGTCGCGTTTTGGCATCAGCGAAACCCAGGCTGAAGCGATCCTCGAGCTGAAGCTGCGCCATCTCGCCAAACTGGAAGAGATGAAAATTCGCGGTGAGCAGAACGCGCTGGAGAAAGAGCGCGATCAGCTGCAGGCGATCCTCGCCTCCGAGCGCAAGATGAGTAACCTGCTGAAGAAAGAGCTGCAGGCAGATGCCGAAGCCTTCGGCGACGATCGTCGCTCTCCGCTGCGCGAGCGCGAAGAAGCCAAAGCGATGAGCGAGCATGACATGCAGCCGTCCGAGCCGGTGACCATTGTGCTGTCACAAAGCGGTTGGGTGCGCAGCGCCAAAGGTCACGACATCGACGCCCCGGGCTTAAGCTACAAAGCGGGCGACAGCTTCAAAGCGGCAGTGAAAGGCAAGAGCAATCAGCCGGTGGCGTTTATCGACACCACCGGGCGTAGCTACGCCATCGATCCGATTACCCTGCCGTCGGCGCGCGGCCAGGGCGAGCCGCTGACCGGCAAGCTGACGCTGCCGCCGGGTGCGACGGTTGAACACATGCTGATGGAAGGCGATGAGCAGAAGCTGCTGATGGCCTCCGATGCAGGCTACGGCTTTATCTGTACCTTTAACGATCTGGTGTCGCGCAACCGCGCGGGCAAGGCGTTAATCAGCCTGCCGGATAACGCGCGCGTGATGGCGCCGCTGCTGATTGAAGACGAGAGCCACATGCTGCTGGCGATCTCGGCCGCAGGGCGAATGCTGATGTTCCCGGTCAGCGACCTGCCGCAGCTGTCGAAAGGCAAGGGAAATAAGATCATCAACATCGCCACGGCGGACGCCGCATCAGGGGAAGACAGTCTGGCGCACCTGCTTATTCTGCCGCCGCAGAGCACCCTTACCCTTCACGTGGGTAAACGCAAAATCAAACTGCGCCCGGAAGAGCTGCAGAAAGTGGTGGGCGAACGTGGACGTAAAGGCTCGTTGATGCGCGGTCTGCAGCGTATTGATCGCCTGGAGATCGACTCTCCACATCGCGGCAAAGCGAGCGAAGGCGAGGTGTAATCTCGTTTCTCCCCCGCCGTTCAGGCGGGGGATATCGTCACCACATCCTTTATAAAAACAAAGCAGTTACCCGAATACAGTTGCAGTATAATTGTCAGCTGTTCGGGCTTCAGAGGTCGCTATGCTATTAATTGTTCGTTTAATCCTGGTTGTTATCTACTGCATCCTGGTCTGTATTTTCGGCTGCATTTACTGCCTGTTCAGCCCACGTAATCCGAAGCATGTCTCTACCTTCGGCCATATGTTTGGCCGCCTGGCACCGTTGTTTGGGTTGAAAGTAGAGACCCGTCTGCCCGAAGGGGCAGAGAAGTTTGGCAACGCCATCTATATCTGTAACCATCAGAATAACTACGATATGGTCACCGCCGCTAAAATTGTGCAACCGCCAACCGTCACCGTAGGCAAAAAGAGCCTGCTGTGGGTGCCGTTCTTCGGTCTGCTCTACTGGCTGACCGGCAACCTGCTGATTGACCGCAACAACCGCACCAAAGCGCACGGGACTATTGCAGAAGTGGTCAGCCACTTTAAGAAGCGCAGAATTTCGATCTGGATGTTCCCGGAAGGCACCCGCAGCCGTGGGCGTGGCCTGCTGCCGTTTAAAACTGGCGCGTTTCATGCCGCAATTGCGGCCGGCGTACCGATTATTCCGGTGTGCGTTTCCACCACTTCGAATAAGATTAATCTTAACCGTCTGAACAACGGTCTGGCAATCGTTGAAATGCTGCAGCCGGTTGATGTGAGCAAGTACGGTAAAGACCAGGTGCGCGAGCTGGCGGCGCATTGCCGTGAAATCATGCTCAATAAAATCGCTGCACTTGATAAAGAAGTCGCAGAGCGCGAAGCCGCTGGCAAGGTTTAAGCCGGCAAGAAGGGAAAACGAATTCCCGTGTTGTTAGTACGTTTATACATGGAGCCAATATGTCACTCAGTCGCCGTCAGTTTATTCAGGCATCGGGAATCGCCCTATGTGCAGGTGCGGTTCCGCTGAGGGCAAACGCCGCCGGGCAGCAACAGCCGCTGCCCATTCCGCCGTTACTCGAATCCCGTCGCGGACAGCCGCTTTTCCTGACGCTGCAGCGTACCCACTGGACCTTTACCCAGGGCACGCGTGCCTCCGTCTGGGGCATTAACGGGCGTTATCTCGGTCCGACGGTCCGCGTCTGGAAGGGCGATGACGTGAAGCTGATTTACAGCAATCGTCTGGCGGAAAACATCGCTATGACCATCAGCGGTTTACAGGTGCCAGGCCCGCTTAAGGGCGGCGCGCCGCGTATGATGTCCCCGAGCGCTGACTGGGCACCGGTTCTGCCCGTTCGCCAGAACGCGGCGACCCTCTGGTATCATGCCAACACCCCGAACCGCACCGCGCAGCAGGTCTATAAAGGGCTGGCGGGTATGTGGCTGGTGGAGGATGAGGTAAGCAAATCGCTGCCCATTCCCAACCACTACGGCGTCGACGATTTCCCGGTCATTATTCAGGATAAGCGTCTGGATAACTTCGGTACGCCGGAGTACAGCGAGCCGGGGAGCGGCGGGTTTGTCGGTGATACGCTGCTGGTCAACGGCGTACAGAGCCCGTATGTCGAAGTGTCTCGCGGCTGGGTGCGTCTGCGCCTGCTGAACGCCTCCAACTCGCGCCGCTATCAGCTGCAGATGAGCGACGGCCGGGCGCTGCACGTGATCGCCGGCGATCAGGGCTTTTTACCTGCTCCGGTCCCGGTAAAACAGCTGGCGCTGGCCCCGGGCGAGCGGCGCGAAATCCTGGTGGATATGACCAACGGCGATGAAGTGTCGATTACCTGTGGTGAAGCGGCGAGCATCGTTGACCGGCTGCGCGGCTTCTTTGAGCCGTCGAGCATTCTGGTTTCAACCCTGGTGCTGACCCTGCGTCCGACCGGCCTGCTGCCGCTGGTGACCGATACCCTGCCGATGCGCCTGCTGCCGGAAGAGATCATGAGCGGTACCGCGGTGCGCAGCCGCGATATCAGCCTCGGTGACGATCCGGGCATTAACGGCCAGCTGTGGGACGTCAACCGCATTGATATTACTGCCCAGCAGGGCACATGGGAGCGCTGGACGGTACGCGCCGAAATGCCGCAGTCGTTCCATATCGAAGGGGTGAGCTTCCTTGTGCGCAACGTCAACGGGGCGATGCCGTTCCCGGAAGACAGAGGCTGGAAAGACACCGTCTGGATCGATGGGCAGGTCGAACTGCTGGTCTACTACGGCCAACCGTCGTGGCCGCACTTCCCGTTCCTGTTCCACAGCCAGACCCTGGAGATGATGGACAGAGGATCGGTCGGGCAGCTGCTGGTCAACCCGGCACCGTAATTCGCCGGGTAGCGGCTGCGCTTACCGGGCCTACAGGTCCGCAGGCCCGGTAAGCGCAGGCTACCGGGCTTTAACACTCCCCGCACAATACCCCTTCATTTCCCGTATTAATCCAGCGTATAATCCCCGCCCTTTTGATTATTTTTTCTCCGGAAGCATTATGAGCGCAATATCCTTGATCCAGCCGGATCGAGACCTCTTCTCCTGGCCCCAGTACTGGGCAGCCTGTTTTGGACCGGCGCCATTCCTGCCGATGTCCCGCGAAGAGATGGACCAACTGGGCTGGGACAGCTGCGACATTATTCTGGTGACGGGCGACGCCTACGTCGATCACCCGAGCTTTGGCATGGCGATCTGCGGTCGTATGCTTGAAGCGCAGGGTTTCCGCGTGGGGATCATTTCCCAGCCGGACTGGAACACCAAAGATGATTTTATGCGCCTCGGCAAACCGAACCTGTTCTTCGGCGTGACCGCGGGCAACATGGATTCGATGATCAACCGCTACACCGCTGACCGTAAGCTGCGTCACGATGACGCCTACACCGCGGATAACGTGGCGGGCAAGCGTCCGGATCGCGCCACTCTCGTGTACACCCAGCGTTGTAAAGAAGCATGGAAAGACGTGCCGGTCATTCTGGGTGGCATTGAGGCGAGCCTGCGCCGTACCGCGCATTACGACTACTGGTCCGATACCGTGCGCCGTTCGGTGCTGGTGGACTCCAAAGCTGACATGCTGATCTTCGGCAACGGTGAACGACCGCTCGTAGAAGTGGCGCACCGTCTGTCCCAGGGTGAGCCAGTGAGCAACATTCGCGACGTGCGTAACACCGCGATCATGGTCAAAGAAGCGCTCCCGGGCTGGAGCGGGGTCGATTCCCGCATTATTGACATGCCGGGCAAAATCGACCCGATCCCGCATCCGTATGGAGACGATCTGCCGTGTGCGGATAACAAACCGGTTGAGCCGAAAAAAGCCGAAGCCAAAGCCGTGGTGGTTCAGCCGCCGCGTCCGAAGCCGTGGGAAAAAACCTACGTGCTGCTGCCGTCCTTCGAGAAAGTGAAGGGCGACAAAGTGCTCTACGCTCACGCGTCACGTATTCTGCACCATGAAACTAACCCGGGCTGCGCGCGCGCCCTGATGCAAAAGCACGGCGAGCGCTTTATCTGGGTTAACCCGCCGGCGATCCCGCTGTCGACCGAAGAGATGGACAGCGTCTTTGCCCTGCCGTACAAGCGTGTGCCGCACCCGGCGTACGGTGATAGCCGTATTCCAGCATATGAGATGATCCGTTTCTCGATCAACATCATGCGCGGCTGCTTCGGGGGCTGCTCGTTCTGTTCAATCACCGAGCACGAAGGGCGCATTATCCAGAGCCGTTCCGAAGAGTCGATCGTCAACGAGATCGAAGCGATTCGCGACACGGTTCCGGGCTTTACCGGCGTTATCTCGGATCTGGGCGGCCCAACCGCCAACATGTACATGCTGCGTTGTAAATCGCCGCGCGCGGAACAGACCTGCCGTCGTCTCTCCTGCGTCTATCCGAGCATTTGCGAGCACATGGACACCAACCACGAGCCGACGATCAACCTGTACCGTCGCGCCCGTGACCTGAAGGGCATCAAGAAGATCCTGATCGCGTCCGGCGTGCGCTATGACATCGCGGTAGAAGATCCGCGCTACATCAAAGAGCTGGCGACCCACCACGTAGGCGGTTATCTGAAGATTGCTCCGGAGCATACCGAAGAAGGCCCGCTGTCGAAGATGATGAAGCCGGGCATGGGCAGCTACGACCGCTTCAAGGAGCTGTTCGATACCTACTCCAAACAGGCCGGGAAAGAGCAGTATCTGATCCCATACTTCATCTCTGCGCACCCGGGTACGCGTGATGAAGACATGGTCAACCTGGCACTGTGGCTGAAACAGCGCCGCTTCCGACTGGATCAGGTACAGAACTTCTACCCGTCGCCGCTGGCGAACTCGACCACCATGTATTACACCGGCAAGAACCCGCTGAGTAAGATTGGCTATAAGAGTGAGGATGTGGTGGTGCCGAAGGGTGACAAACAGCGTCGACTGCACAAAGCGCTGCTGCGTTACCACGATCCCGCTAACTGGCCGCTGATCCGTCAGGCACTGGAAGATATGGGTAAAAAGCACCTGATTGGTTCACGTCGCGACTGCCTGGTGCCGTCACCGACGCTGGATGAGATGCGCGAAGCGCGTCGTCAGAATCGCAATACGCGCCCGGCGCTGACCAAACACACGCCGATCGTGCATCAACGTTCGAACGGGACGGCGGGTGCGAAGAAAAGTGTAAAACGTAAGATCGGTTAAACCTGTTGCCCGGTGGCGCTAGCGCTTACCGGGCCTACAGTATCGCAGTTACTACCCGCCAAACTGGTCCGGATCCGGCCCTAAACGCTTGCCTTTATCCAGCTTCGCAATCTCGCTCAGCTCGTCTTTATCCAGACGGAAATCCCACACGTCGAAGTTCTCAGCGATGCGCGATGGGGTCACGGATTTCGGGATCACCACTAAACCGCAGTCCAGATGCCAGCGAATCACAATCTGCGCCGGGGTTTTGCCGTACTTGTCGGCCAGCTCGCGGATAATCTTCTGATCGAAAACGCCTTCGCCGCCCTGCGCCAGCGGGCTCCAGGATTCAGTCTGGATCTTGTGGGTCGCATTCCAGGCGTGCAGCTGACGCTGCTGCATCAGCGGATGCAGTTCGATCTGGTTGATCACCGGGGCGACGCCCGTCTCATCAATCAGCCGCTGCAGATGGTGGATCTGGAAATTACACACCCCGATGCTCTTCACCAGACCGGCTTTTTGCAGGTCGATCATTCCATGCCAGGCGTCGACATAGTGATCGATAGCCGGAACCGGCCAGTGCATCAGATACAGGTCGACGAAATCGAGCTGCAGCTTGTCCAGGCTCTCCTGGAGCGCATCGGCCGGACGCTTTTGATCGTCATTCCACAGCTTCGTGGTGATAAATAACTCATCGCGAGGCAGACCGGCGCTGGCCAGTGCGCTCCCCACGCCGGTTTCATTTTTGTATGCAGCAGCGGTATCAATCGACCGGTAGCCGACCTCCAGCGCCTTGTGAATGGCGGACACGACCTCGTCGTTACCGGCTTTCCATACGCCGAGCCCCAGTTGGGGCATTACGCTACCGTCCTGAAGCTTGATTACGGTTGGGTTTGCCATCTTTCCTCCTTCATTTGCTCATCCACCGGGGGCAGGCCCCCGGTGGCGTATGTGCATTAAGCCTGGCCTAAATGCCGAAAAACGAAAGGTAAGATCGAAAATCCCTTAGCGAGCGGCCTCGTAAATGCGACGGCTGACGTCGAGGGTAATGTCGCCATGTTCCCCGATGTGCGTCATCCCGTGTTCTTCAAGTTTTGCCAGCAGGGCAGGGATTGTGCTGCCGTCCAGATCGTAGCCGGAGAGGCGCGTCGGAACGCCCATCTGCTCGAAGAAGTTACGGGTCGCAACGATGGCGGCATCGATACGTTCGTCTTCAGAACCGGCGGTGATCCCCCACACGCGCTCAGCGTACTGCAGCAGTTTGGCGCGTTTGGTGTCGCGTTTTTCGTTCCACAGTGCAGGCAGAACCACCGCCAGCGTCTGGGCGTGATCGAGGCCGTGCATCGCGGTCAGCTCGTGGCCCAGCATATGGGTTGCCCAGTCCTGCGGCACGCCTGCACCGATCAGGCCGTTCAGCGCCTGGGTGGCAGCCCACATCACGTTGGCGCGCACGGCGTAGTTTTCTGGCTCTTTCAGGGCCAGCGGGCCGTCTTCGATCAGGGTCAGCAGAATACCTTCCGCGAAGCGATCCTGGATTTTGCCGTCAACCGGGTAAGTAACATACTGCTCAACGGTATGCACAAAAGCATCCACCACGCCGTTCGCCACCTGACGCGGCGGCAGGGTGTAGGTGTAAACCGGATCCAGCACCGCGAAGACCGGCTGGACGTGTTCGTTCATAAAGGCCTGCTTGTCGCCGGTGGTTTTACGCGAAATTACCGCGCCTTTGTTGGATTCAGAACCGGTGGCTGGCAGGGTCAGCACCGAGCCCATCGGGATCGCGCTGTTAATGTCGCTGCCGCCGTTTTGCAGGATCTGCCACGGGTCGATACCGTCCGGGTAGTGGGCGGCTGCGGCGATAAACTTGGTGCCATCCAGCACCGAACCGCCGCCGACCGCCAGCAGGAAGGTGATGTTCTCTTCGCGGGCGATTTTCACCGCGTTCATCAGCGTTTCGTACGACGGGTTCGGCTCGATGCCGCCGAACTCACGCACGTCCAGGCCGTCGAGTGCGGCATACACCTGGTCCAGCACGCCGGTTTTCTTCACGCTGCCGCCGCCGTAGGTGATCAGCACGCGAGCGCCGGTTGGGATCTGCTCGCGCAGGTCGGCGATAGCGCCTTTACCAAACAGAATGCGGGTTGGGGTATGCAGGTTAAAATTGTTCATTGCTCGTTCCCTTAGGTGGGTGAAAAACGTGGCGGCGCAGACGGCTGCCTGATGGTGCTCATTGTGGCGAGCGCAGGCTATCCTCTCAATGCACATTTCTGCCGATGTCTTGCCCATTTCTACACAGTGCTGGAGAAAATGGGTAAACCTGCGCACACTGTCATCATCGGAAACCGTACCCGGACTCAGCAAAGATGAACCGTGAAGAGACGTGCCTGCAGCTCACTGCGCAAATTAACACACTGAAAGATAATGCAAATAAGCTTGATGACCTGCTGCCAGACGTTCGTCTGCTGTACGGCACACAGCCCGGGCCACGCACGCCAGTGATGTATCAGCCCGGTATCATTTTTCTCTTTTCTGGCCATAAAACGGGCTATATCAATGAGCGGGTGTTCCGCTATGACACCCGTGAATATTTGCTTCTGACAGTACCTTTACCCTTCGAATGTGAAACCTTCGCGACAGAGGCGGTGCCGCTGGCCGGTATTCGCTTAAATATTGATATTCTGCAGCTGCAGGAGCTGCTGATGGACATTGGCGAGGACGAACTGTTTTGCCCGTCGATGGCGGCCAGCGGCATTAACTCTGCCGCCCTGTCGGATGAGATCCTCTGCGCTATTGAACGTCTGCTGGACGTGATGGCGCGCCCGCTGGATGCGCGCATCCTCGGCAAGCAGATTATCCGTGAGATCCTGTATCACGTCCTGCTGGGGCCGGGCGGCGGGGCACTGCTGGCGCTGGTCAGCCGTCAGACCCACTTTAGCCTGATCAGCCGGGTGCTGAAGCGCATCGAAAGCCAGTACACCGAAAACCTGAGCGTGGATCAGCTGGCGGCCGAGGCCAACATGAGCGTTTCGGCGTTCCACCATAATTTTAAGTCGGTCACCAGCACCTCGCCGCTGCAATATCTCAAAAGCTATCGTCTGCACAAAGCGCGCATGATGATGATCCACGACGGGATGAAGGCCAGCGCGGCGGCGCTACGGGTGGGTTATGAGAGCGCGTCGCAGTTCAGTCGGGAGTTTAAACGCTACTTTGGCGTCACGCCGGGGGAAGATGCAGCGCGGATCCGCACGATGCAGGGGATGTGATGGTGCGGGCTGTTGCCCTCACCCTAACTCTCTCCCTGTGGGAGAGGGCAGGGGTGAGGGGAGTAACCGTCAGGCGCTACAGTACTTCTTCTTAATCACCACCGCGATGGTACCCACCAGACCCGCCACCAGCAGGAACATCGGCAGGATCATCAGGAAGGTCATCACCTGGTCTTCGTGGCGCTTCACGAACGGGATCATGCTCAGGGCATAGCCAAAGGTGGTCACTACGCCGACCCACAGCAGCGCGCTCAGCCAGTTAAAGAACTGGAAGCGGCGATTAGAGAGGCCGGAAATCCCCGCCATCGTTGGCAGCAGGGTGCGTACAAAGGCCAGGAAGCGTCCGGCCAGCAGGGCCAGCAGGCCGTGGCGATCAAACATACAGGTTGCCCGCTGGTGATACTTATACGGCAGTTGCGCCAGCCAGCTTTTCACGATCCGCGTATTACCGAGCCAGCGGCCCTGCAGATAGCTCAGCCAGCAGCCCAGGCTGGCTGCGGAGGTGAGGATAACCATCGTCGAGGTAAAGTCCATCACCCCTTTCGCAATCAGCGCGCCTGCCAGCAGCAGCAGACTGTCGCCGGGTAAAAAGGAGGCGGGCAGTAACCCATTTTCCAGGAACAGGGTGGCGAACATGACGAAGTAAACCACCCCGACTACATGCGGGTCCGCCAGCGCTGCAAAGTCGTGTTGCCAGAGTGCAGCGATAATATCGTGAATAACAGCCATGGGCTTTCCTGTGGAACAGCGTATATGAACCTAGTGTACTCCCTATTTCGCCTGCGGGCTTTGATCGCAGGCGCAACAATTCAGACTTTTCTGTAGGCGATGTGGGGAAAAGTATCCTCTGAGCTGTTTTCTCTCCCTTTGCTACTCGATGCGCGCAAAGCCTGCCGCTAAATCGGCGATCAAATCGTCGACGTTTTCCAGGCCGATATGCAGACGGATCAGCGTACCGGTAAAATCCACGTCGCCACCCGGGCGTAGCTCGGCAATCTGCTCTGGCTGGTTTGGCAGGATCAGCGATTCAAACCCGCCCCACGAATAGGCCATGCTGAACAGCGAGAAGTTGTCCAGATACGCCGCCAGCTCGTCGTTGCTCAGGCGCTTGTTCAGGATAAATGAGAACAGACCGCTGCTGCCGGTAAAGTCCCGCTGCCAGAATTCATGGCCTTTGCTGCCCGGCAGCGCCGGATGGTTAACGCGCGCCACCTGCGGATGCTGCGCCAGCCACTCGGCCACCTGCACGCTGCTCTCGTGGTGCTGACGCAGGCGCACGCCCAGCGTACGCAGGCCGCGGCTGGTCATATAGGCGGTATCGGCGTCCACCATTTGCCCCATCAGATAGGCGTTCTCGCGCAGCTGGTCCCAGCAGCGGGCGTTGGATACCGCCGTGCCGATCATGCCATCAGAGTGGCCAATCAGGTATTTGGTGGCCGCCTGAATCGAGATATCGATATCAAAGTCGAGCGCTTTAAACAGCACCCCTGCCGCCCAGGTGTTATCGATCATGATGATCGCTTCCGGGGCTTTGCTGCGCACCGCCTGCACGATGGCAGGCACATCATGCACCTCCATGGTGATCGAGCCCGGGGATTCCAGGAACACAATGCGGGTTTTGGGTTGGATCAGGTCGGCAATATCGGCGCCGATCTGCGGATCAAACCAGCCGGTGGTCACCCCCAGCTTGCTGAGAATTTTGGTGCAGAAATCCTGGCTGGGCTCGTAGGCGGTGTTGGTCATCAGGATATGATCGCCCTGTTCGACAAACGCCAGAATGGTATTCGCCACCGCGGCCGCGCCGCAGGGGAACAGCGCACAGCCTGCGCCGCCTTCCAGCTCGCACATGGCTTCCTGCAAAGAGAAATGGGTCAGCGTCCCGCGGCGACCATAAAACAGCTCGCCTTTGGCCCGGTTGCGGGTGGCGTGCTTTTTGGCTTCGACCGTCTCAAACACCAACGATGACGCGCGCTGGATCACGCTGTTCACCGAGCCGAGGGTGTATTTCTTACTGCGTCCCGCCTGGACAAGCGTGGTATCAAGATGCTTCTCTTTCATGTGTGCGCAACCTGTTTTTATACGTCTGGACGTCCAGACTACCATGAAAGTAAAAATGGTCACGAGAGGTGGGCACATAAAGAAGAAAATTTTTTAAAATTTGTTTCCGGGAAATTTTTCCTGCGTAAGCGCAAGGAAAGTTAACCGAAATTCCGGCACCATGTAAATACTAATGAGAACTACTATCAATTCGACGCGTTTTTGATATTATTATGCTCAGATTTTGTGATTTGCGTCCTGGAGATACCGAGTGGGTAATAATTTGATGCAGACGGATCTCTCCGTCTGGGGTATGTATCAGCATGCCGACATCGTGGTGAAGATTGTGATGATCGGCCTGATTCTGGCGTCTGTCGTCACCTGGGCTATTTTCTTTAGCAAGAGCGTTGAGCTGATCTCGCACAAACGCCGTCTTAAGCGCGAGCAGCAGCAGCTGGCCGAAGCCCGCAACCTGAATCAGGCGAGCGACATGGCTTCTTCGTTCCAGGCAAAAAGCCTGACAACTCTGCTGATCAACGAAGCGCAGAACGAGCTGGAGCTTTCCGCGGGCAGTGAAGACAATGAAGGCATTAAAGAGCGTACCGGCTTCCGTCTGGAACGTCGCGTCGCCGCAATTGGTCGCCATATGGGCCGGGGTAACGGTTTCCTCGCCACCATTGGTGCGATTTCGCCATTCGTGGGTCTGTTCGGCACCGTCTGGGGCATCATGAACAGCTTCATCGGCATCGCCCAGACGCAAACCACCAACCTTGCCGTTGTGGCCCCCGGCATTGCCGAAGCCCTGCTGGCGACGGCGATTGGTCTAGTTGCTGCTATCCCGGCGGTGGTTATCTATAACATCTTCGCCCGTATGATTGGCAGCTACAAAGCAACCCTCGGTGACGTTGCCGCACAGGTTCTGCTGTTGCAAAGCCGCGATCTGGACCTGAGTGCCAGCTCCGCGAAGCCTGTCCGTTCTGCTCAGAAATTACACTTAGGTTGATTCGTCATGGCAATGCGTCTTAATGAAAACCTGGACGATAATGGCGAAATGCACGAAATCAACGTGACGCCGTTTATCGACGTCATGCTGGTTTTGCTGATTATCTTCATGGTTGCTGCGCCGCTCGCGACAGTGGACGTTAAAGTCAATCTGCCGGCTTCTTCAAGCCAGCCGCAGCCGCGTCCGGAAAAGCCAATCTATCTGTCGGTGAAAGCGGACAAAACGATGTTCCTCGGTAACGATCCGGTGACCGACGAGTCAGTGATCCCGGCGCTTAACACGCTGACTGAAGGTAAGAAAGACACCACGGTGTTCTTCCGTGCCGATAAGTCGGTCGACTATGAAACCATGATGAAGGTAATGGACACGCTGCATCAGGCGGGTTACCTGAAGATTGGTCTGGTCGGCGAAGAGAAAACAGCGGCCAAATAAGCGCAAAACGGCAACCAACAGGTTGCCGTTTTAGATCTGTAGGCCCGGTAAGCGTAGTGCCACCGGGCAGATCCTCACACTACCCCAGATGTTCTCCCCCGCATACGCCGTGCACTTCCGCCGTCACGTAGCTCGATTCCTGACTCGCCAGATAGACGTACACCGACGCCAGTTCAGCAGGTTGTCCCGCGCGCTTCATCGGCGTCTGCTGTCCAAATTTGGGGATTTTTTCCTGCGTCTGGCCACCGGAAATCTGCAGCGCCGTCCAGATGGGGCCTGGCGCGACGACATTGACGCGTATCCCGCTTTCCGCCACCTGTTTCGCCAGCCCACGGCTGTAGTTCAGTATGGCTGCTTTGGTGGAGGCATAGTCCAGCAGATGCGGACTTGGCTGATAGGCCTGAATCGACGAGGTGGTGATGATGCTGGCCCCGGCGGGCAGCAGCGGCAACGCCTCCTGGGTTATCCAGAACAGCGCCAGCACGTTCACCGCATAGGTTTCTTTGAACTGTTCGGTGGTCAGATCGGCAATTTTCTCGACGGCGACCTGCTTCCCGGCCACCAGTGCCAGCACGTCCAGCCCGCCTAACGCTTCGTGGGCTTTATGCGCCAGCGAACGGGCAAAGTTTTCGTCACTCAGATCGCCCGGGATGAGCACCGCGGTGCGTCCCGCGTCTTCGATCAGCTGTTTGACCTGCTGCGCATCTTCTTCTTCAGCGGGCAGGTAGTTAATGGCGACATCTGCCCCTTCACGTGCGTAAGCGATGGCGGCAGCACGCCCAATCCCGGAGTCGCCTCCTGTTACCAGCGCCTTACGATCCAGGAGTCTACCGCTGCCCTTGTAGCTCTTCTCGCCGCAGTCCGGAACCGGGTCCATCTTGCTTTGCACGCCAGGTGCGGGCTGAATCTGCTGCGGGTATTCACCGGTGTAATACTGAGTGGTGGGATCCTGAATTTTGCTTTGCGAAGTGGTCATACATGTTCTCCTTGCTTGCATTGTCAGCTTTTAAGCTTAGGAGAGTCGCCAGCTGGCAGGGATCATCCAGGATAATCCCGAATGCGGAGGAGGGGGTTTAAGGCTTTTCTGAGGTTGGGGCCGTTTTAGCGGCCAGCGCCTCTTCATCCAGCGCGACGGTGGTGACGTTAGAGGTCCGGTAGCCTTCTTCGGCCAGCTTGCGGGTTACGCGCAGAGTGGCGGTTTCACGCGCCAGTAAATACTGGTAATTGCTTTCCAGACGGGCGAGGATTTTTTCTTTTAATTCCGGGCGTTGCGTCATGATGGCATTGATGGTCGCGCCGTAGATCTCTTCTTTAACCTGCAAGGGATAAATCTCCCGCCGGTTTTGCCATTTCAGCCGCACCAGACCCGCCGGGATCGAAAGTAGCTCTTTGGCAATGCGCTGCAGTTCACCGTTCTTAATCTGTTTAAGCGCTTCAAGGTTTTGCTCTAAGATAAATTCATCGCTTTTTTTGTCATCTAAAGTCAAATAAACGTTATTATTATCAGTATCCTTCACGTTATTCATCCTCAAGCTTATAAAAAACAGGTGAATTTCGCTCGCAGGTAATTAGGTTTAACCAGATTTCATTACCCGCTTCGTTTATTTCATCGGTCTTTTCAGTCAATATTTGACTTAGAGCCTGCGCATCTATTTCGCCTTCCGCCTGCAGATCATTGAGCAGGCGGGCGAACACTTCGATTTTAACCACCCGAAATAACCGGTCCTTAATATGGCGGTCGTGCTCTTCAAGCAACATATTGCGGGAGTTACCGGTACGGGTAACACCAATTAATATATCAGGTGCGAAATCAGCGAGCGTTCTTTTCCCCTTAGTGAAATTTGCATTGCTTTCTGCTTCTGGCGGTTTGGGTTCCACGGAAGAAATGTGAAACTTGGCCGGAACCAGATTGTCGGGCAACATTTTATATTTCCTTTAATTTCAACGGGGTAGGGTTGTCAGGAGTGTGAGATTCGTTGACAATAACATGAGGCAAATTTAAAATCAAAAAAAATGGAGCCTGCCTATGAACAGCATTTTTTATACTGTCATTACTTTGTTATTGCTTACCGCCGGGGTTCTTTTATTGATGCGCGAGTTCAATAAAAGTAACGAGGCACAGAATGCACACACCCAGGCACCGCCAGAGCGGATGTCAAAAGAAGAGGGCGAAGACCATTTTTCAATGCTGATGAATGCGATTACGCCGGTATGGTACTGGCGCGTAAATCATGAATATATTGATTTTCTCCATGCCACAATTAAACGAATGAATATGGTGGAAATAAATAGCATTCCCGATCTGTTTGACGCTCAGCGTCGTTGCAGCGATCTAAACTCAGCGGTGTACAAGTATTATGACAATATCAAAAAGCGCTGCCTGAACGGCGAAAAGGTGTCCCATTCCGATCTGGAGGTGATGAACCTGCGCCAGTGTTTTCGTGAGTTTAGCCTCGAAGCCTACCCGTCGCTGGTGGTGCTGGTATGGCCGGAGTATCAACGGCCGATCGTTAAACCTGATGAAGTGTAAGGTTTTTGTTGTTTAGTTGTTGCAAACAATTTGTGCTGTTGCGATATACTGCGTTCTGGTTTCGTTTGCTGACAGGACACTATGGAACGCTTTTTTGAAAACGCAATGTATGCCTCCCGCTGGCTATTAGCCCCAGTCTATTTTGGCCTCTCGCTGGCGCTGGTTGCCCTCTGTATTAAATTCTTCCAGGAAATTTTTCACGTCCTGCCGCATATATTCAGTATCGCTGAAGCCGATCTGATCCTGCTGCTGCTGTCGCTGGTAGACATGACGCTGGTAGGCGGTCTGCTGGTGATGGTGATGTTCTCGGGCTATGAAAACTTTGTCTCGCAGCTGGACATTGACCCCAGTAAAGAGAAGCTGAACTGGCTCGGCAAAATGGATGCCTCGTCGCTGAAAAATAAAGTGGCCGCATCGATTGTGGCGATCTCGTCGATTCACCTGCTACGGGTGTTTATGGATGCTAAAAATATCCCGGATAATAAGCTGATGTGGTACGTGATTATCCACCTGACGTTTGTGCTGTCGGCGTTTGTGATGGGGTATCTGGATAAGCTTAATCGCAGCAGTAAATAGGCGATGATGGCCCTCTCTCCCCGACGGGGAGAGAGGTATGAACTACTTATCCGATGACGCCTGCCATAAATTGAGCTGACCGTCCGTCACGTGCTGGTCAATCCGCTGCAGTTCATCCTCGCTAAAGTGCAGATTATTCAGCGCCTGCACGTTCTCCTCCAGCTGCTCCGTGCGGCTGGCGCCAATCAGCACTGACGTCACGCGATCGTCTTTCAGCAGCCAGCTGAGCGCCATCTGCGCCATGGTCTGGCCACGTTCCTGCGCCATCTCATTCAGCATCCGCAGGCTGTTCAGGTTGGCCTCGGTCAGCATCGTCTCCGTCAGGCCGCGCGCTTTTTTTCCTTCACGCTGCATCCGGGAACCGTCCGGGATACCGTTCAGGTATTTTCCGGTCAGCAGCCCCTGCGCCAGCGGCGTAAAGGCGATACAGCCCGTGCCGTTGGCCGCCAGCGTCTCCAGCAGGCCGCTCTTATCCACCCAGCGATTAAGCAGGTTGTAAGAGGGCTGATGGATCAGCAGCGGGATCTTCCACTCGCGCAGCAGCTCGGTCATTTTCTGCGTACGTTCCGGGGAGTAGGACGAGATGCCGACATACAGCGCCTTGCCGCTCTGCACCGCCTGCGCCAGCGCAGAAGCGGTCTCCTCCATCGGCGTGTTTTCATCCACGCGGTGTGAATAGAAGATATCCACATAGTCCAGCCCCATACGGCTGAGGCTTTGATCCAGACTGGCGAGCAGATACTTACGTGAACCACCCGCGCCGTACGGACCTGGCCACATGTCGTAGCCGGCTTTGGTAGAGATGATCAGTTCATCGCGATATGCCGCGAAATCGTCGCGCAGCAGGCGGCCAAAATTTTCCTCCGCGCTGCCTGGCGGTGGGCCATAGTTATTAGCGAGATCAAAATGGGTGATGCCGCAGTCGAAGGCTTTGCGCAGCAGTGCACGCTGTGAATCAAGGGCGTGGACGTGGCCGAAGCTGTGCCACAAACCGAGGGAGAGCGCGGGTAAGCGCAGGCCGCTTTTACCGCAGTAACGGTACTGCATATTCTCGTAGCGGTCAGGGGAGGCGTTCCAGGGCATGATGTCTCCTTTGTTAGTGATTAATTTTCGAAACGGCGTTTCTATTCTATCCTTAGTTCGTTCACAATTCATGGAGATATGCGATGACGCGTATGACCGCCAAAGACTTTCCTCAGGAATTGCTCGACTACTACGACTATTACGCTCACGGCAAAATAAGCAAGCGTGAGTTCCTCAATCTGGCGGGCCGCTATGCCGTTGGCGGCGTCACGGCGCTGGCGCTGTTTAATATGCTTAAGCCCAATTACGCCCTCGCCGAGCAGGTGAAGTTCACCGATCCGGATATCCTCCCCGAATACATTACCTATCCCTCGCCGGACGGACATGGCGAGGTGCGTGGCTATCTGGTGAAACCGGCCAAAGCCAGCGGTAAAGTCCCGGCAGTGGTGGTTGTGCACGAGAACCGCGGCCTTAATCCTTATATTGAAGATGTGGCCCGTCGGGTCGCGAAGGCGGGGTATATTGCGCTGGCGCCGGACGGCTTAAGCTCGGTGGGCGGCTACCCGGGTAACGATGAGGAAGGAAAGGTGCTGCAGCAGAAGGTCGATCCCACTAAGTTGATGAACGACTTCTTTGCCGCCATCGATTTTATGCAAAAGCATCCGGATGCCACCGGCAAAGTGGGGATTACCGGCTTCTGCTACGGCGGCGGTGTCTCGAATGCGGCGGCCGTCGCCTGGCCGGAGCTGGCCTGTGCGGTGCCGTTTTATGGCCGACAAGCGCCCGTCGCCGATGTCGCCAAAATTAAGGCGCCACTGCTGCTGCATTATGCGGAGCTGGATAAGAACGTTAACGAAGGTTGGCCGGCTTATGAAGCCGCGCTGAAAGCTAATGGCAAAGTGTATGAAGCCTGGATCTACCCTGGCGTGAACCACGGGTTTCATAATGATTCAACCCCACGCTACGACGAACCTGCAGCGGAGTTAGCCTGGAAAAGAACCCTGGGATGGTTTGAGAAATATTTGAGTTAACCCGCCTGAAAATGCCCGGCAGGATATTTGCCGGGCTCCTTGTTATAAATCCGCGTAATAACCCTGATTATATCTTTAGTCTTCGCCATGTGCTTTATGACGTTTTTATTACGGATCAATACCGTTTCGCCCTTAATAATTATGCGGGTAATGAATGCTGAAGATGCTTACTATTTGCAACTTTATGAAATGTAAAGGCGGATTGTTTTAATGGGTATTTATCGCGCCTCCGGTATCTATTTCAATAAATATTAAATGGAAATGAAAAGTTTTATAAAATTAACCAATAAAAGGTATCGCTTCGCATTTTATTGCCGATAACGAGGGTAATACCCGCCTCCGGGCGATATCTCCCTCATGGCAAGGAAATAAATATGCAAGTGCTTCGTAATTTCACGATCCGGTTCGTCATGCTGACGATTCTGGGGATCTTTTGTTTAATGTGGGCGGGCGTTGGGCTGTATAGCACCTGGGCACTGTCACGCGTTGCGGACGGTAATGACGTGGATCGGCAGCTGGTCAAACAGATGACGGTACTGAGTCAGGGGAACGATCAGTATTTCCGCTTTGTCACCCGCCTGAGCCGCGCGATGGACGTGCAGGCGTCGGGCGGCACGGCCGATCTCGCGCCTGTGCAGCAGGCGCTGGACAATATGGCCAGCAAGCTCGATGAACTGAAAGCGATTTCGCCGGGGCCAATGGATGCCCAGATTTCCACCCAGGTGATCGCCAGCTGGCAGGCGCTGCTGGAGAACGGCGTCAGGCCTCAGATGCAGCTTGCGCAGCAGGGGAATGTTGACGGCTATCGCCAGCAGGCGAACAGCGTCACCCCGCCCCTGAGCCGCGCGTTTGGTGCCAGCGCTGAACAGTTCAGCAAAGCCGCCGACACCATCCTCGACAGCACCCGCGTGACCGTGGATGGCCTGACCAGCTTTACCCGCACGGCAATTATCACGGCGACGATTATTGGCCTGCTGATCCTGCTGTTCACCGACCGCTATCTGGTCGCGATGCTGGTGAAACCGTTGGATCGCATCCGCGAGCATTTTCGCCAGATTGCGCAGGGCAATCTCAGTCAGCCTATTGCGCCGTTCGGCCGCAACTGCGTGGGGCAGCTGGTGCCGCTGTTGAGTGCGATGCAGGACAGCCTGCGCGAAGCGGTGAGCACTATTCGCTCTGGCAGCGAGAATATCTGGCGCGGCGCCACCGAGATCTCCACCGGCAATAACGATCTCTCCTCACGTACCGAAGAGCAGGCTGCCGCCCTGGAAGAGACGGCCGCCAGCATGGAGCAGCTTACCGCCACGGTGAAGCTGAACGCGGACAGCGCCCGCGAAGCAAGCCAGCTGGCCGATGTGGCCTCAACCTCCGCCAGCCGCGGTGGGATGCTGGTGGAAAAGGTGGTCAGCACCATGACCGGTATCTCCGTCAGTTCACAGAAAATTGCCGAGATCACCAGCGTGATCAACAGCATCGCCTTCCAGACCAATATCCTGGCGCTTAACGCGGCAGTGGAAGCCGCACGCGCGGGCGAGCAGGGACGCGGTTTTGCGGTGGTTGCTGGCGAAGTGCGTAATCTGGCGAGCCGCAGCGCAAACGCGGCCAAAGAGATTGAAGGGCTGATTGCCGACTCGGTCTCCCGCGTGGAGCAGGGGGCAAAACTGGTTAACGACACCGGCACCACCATGGAAGCGGTGCTGCGCGATGTCAGTGAAGTGACCACCATCATGAAGCAAATCGCCGCGGCCTCGGAAGAGCAGAGCAAAGGGATTTCGCAGGTGGGGGTGGCCATCACCCAGATGGACGGCGTGACCCAGCAGAATGCCTCGCTGGTGGAGCAGGTGTCGGCGGCGGCGGCGGCGCTGGAGCGTCAGACCGAAGAGCTGCAGCGTTCAGTGCAGAAGTTCCGCCTGTCGGCCCAGTAGCCGTTGGCTGCTTTCTGCAGCCCCATAAATAGCAGTAGCCAGCGATGAAAATATCGCTATATAATTTATTATATAGCGATTGGGGGGCATTGTGATGGATAACCATTTTGGCAAAGGGTTGATGGCGGGAATGAACGCCGCACAGGCAGATACCGCCAGCAGCGTGGCGCATTTCTGTTCCGATTATAAACGCGGCTTTGTGTTGGGCTTCTCCCACCGGATGTTCGAAAAAACCGGTGACCGGCAGCTCAGCGCCTGGGAGGCGGGGATCTTAACCCGTCGCTACGGGCTGGATCGCGACCTGGTAATGGACTTCTTTAAAGAGAGCGATGCCAGCACCACCGTGCGGTATTTTATGGCGGGCTACCGTCTGGAAAGCTGAGCGTCGGTGATGATTTGTGTGACCTGCGACAGATCACCAATCTTCACTTCGCTCGAGCGCTGAAACTTACTTTTGTCGATCAGCAGCAGTGACTGGCTGGCACGGCTCAGCAGTTGCGTCTTAAACCCGGCATTGTGCGGGGCGGGATCCCACATCACGCCCTGCTCATCCACCCCTTCGCAGGAGAAGATAAACAGGTCGATCTCCAGCGATTTCAGTTGGGTGACCAGCGCCGGGTTCACGTAACAGCGGTACTTGCGCTCCAGCGTCCCGCCCGAGCAAATCAGGGTCACACGTTCACGCTTCGCCATCTCGTGGCAAATGGGCAGGCTGTTGGTAAACACCGTCAGCGCGATGTCCGGCAGCTGGCGCGCCAGATGAAAGCAGGTGGAGCTGGCATCAAGCGCCAGAGTCATTCCTTCGCTGACCCAGTCCAGCGCGTGGCGGGCGATATCGGCTTTATCCGCGTAGTGGCTTTTCAGGCGTGCGCCAAACGGCTCGCCGCCGTCGCGATGATCCGGATGGATCGCCCGGGCGCGCCCGTGATGACGCACGATCTTCCCCTGCTGCTGAAGCTGCTTCAGATCGCGGCGAATCGTCTCTTTGCTCACCGCAAGCGATGCGGCAAGCGCGTCCGTCGTCATTCCGTCGCACGCCGCCAACTGGCGGAGGATCTCCTGCTGGCGGCTGTTTTTCATGGATGGGTTCCGCTACGGGACACCGACAGCAGCGTCTGGCCGATGGCCACGCCGTTTTTGCCGGTGTGCTTAATCTGGTACATGGACTGATCGGCCCGTCGCAGGGCATTGATAAAATCATCCTGCGGCTGGACCTCGTCGATGCCCACCGACGCTCCCACCTGCGCCTGGCCGTTGTCCAGCTCGAAAGGCGTCAGCGCCGCGTTCAGGCACCTGTGCGCGGTCTGGTTGATCAGCAAACTGTTGAGCGGGTAGGGCAGCAGCAGCACAAACTCATCTCCCCCCAGCCGCCCGACCACTGCATCCGGCGGGCAGGTATCGCGCAGGCGCTGGCTGAGCTGGATCAGCAGCTCATCGCCGCTGCGGTGACCAAAGGTATCGTTGACCATTTTAAAATCATCAAGATCGATAAAGGCAACGCACAGCGGCCCCTGGGCTTTAAGCTGGGTGAAGTGTTTGATCAGCGCATGGCGGTTGGCCAGCCCGGTCAGCGGATCGTGATTCGCCAGCAGGGCAAGCTGCTCTTCGTACTGCTTCTCTTTAGTCATGTCGATATGGGTGCCGGTCACCTTGAGCGGGTTGCCGTGTTCATCCCACTCGCTGACGCGACCGCGATCCAGCACCCAGGTGACGGTGCCGTTTTTATGCTGCATCCGGTGCAGCGCCTCGTAGAAAGGGGTTTTGCCGTGCAGATGATCGTAAAATGCATCGAGTACGTTTTGCTTATCGTCCGGGTGCAGGTGTTCCCGCCAGACCTCAAACTGGGCGCTTAACTCTTTAGGCTGATAGCCCAGCATCGACCCCCAGCGGCGGTTATAAATAATCAGCTTGCCGCTCGGGACGTCGAGCTGCCACAAACATAACCCCGTCCCGTCGAGCGCAGCACTGAGCTTGCTGCGGGCGTCGCGCGCCAGCCTGGCAAGCCGGGTATTGTGCTTTTTCAGATTCTGGATCTGTTGTTTCAGCGATTTTTCTGACATGCGAATCATCTGAATAAAAAAATATTGATGCCAGTTTAACGGAAGGAAGTAAATATGCTGTTGAAAAAAGACAATGATTTGCGCCAGGGCTTATATTCAGGGATGAAAGGAAATAAAAACGACGTGTGGGCTAAAAAGCCGGGTGGCGCAACCACCCGGCTTTTGTATCAGTGGGTGGCCTCGCCAACCATGCCGCCTGCACCGGCACCGAGTGCGGCACCTTTCAGGACGCTGTTGCCGGTGACCACCGCTGCACCAGCGCCGACCGCGGCACCAATGGCCCCGCCCTTGCGCGCGGCTTTGCCTTTCTCACCGTTTTTGAACATCGCTCCGGTGCCGGCCCCGACGACCGCGCCGCCGACAGTGGATTTTACGCTTTTGCCCGCGACGGCACCGATGGCGGCACCCGCCAGCGCCCCGGTAGCGGTTTTATCCGCAGCCAGGCTTGTGGCAGAGAAGATCAGTGCGCTGAGCAGCAGCGTGGTTTTGATGTATTTCATGGCAGTTCCTTTGTCAGAGTGGGTGTTACTGCGGGGATACTGCCAGCAGCATCACAGCCTGGGGTAGGCCGATAATGCCCCGAGGGGAAAACTCATCGTATTCTGATAGAACGGGCATCAGCCGGGCGGTGAACCGCCCGGCTCAAGGATTAACCCTGACGTTTATCTTCGGTCTGGGTGTCGAAGTCGCTGGCGGCATGACGCTCATGCAGCTGTTCGTTCAGCTCGCCGTTGGTGCGGTTGACGATACGCCCGCGCTTCACCGCCGGACGGTTAGCGACATCCTTCGCCCAGCGCTGGACGTTCTTGTAGCTTTCCGCATCGAGGAACTCGGCTGCGCCATACACCTGGCCGAGCGCGACGCTGCCAAACCACGGCCACACCGCGATATCGGCGATGGTGTACTCATCCCCCGCCACGTAGCGGCTGCGCGCCAGCTGTTTATCCAGCACGTCGAACAGGCGCTTAGCTTCCATGGTGAAACGGTCGATCGCGTACTCAATTTTCACCGGGGCGTAATGATAGAAGTGACCAAAACCGCCGCCAAGGAACGGGGCAGAGCCCTGCAGCCAGAACAGCCAGTTCAGGGTTTCCACCCGGCCTGCCGGATCTTTTGGCAGGAAGTGGCCGTATTTCTCAGCGAGGTAGAGCAGGATATTGCCCGACTCAAAGATGCGCGTCGGCGGGGTGGTGGAGTGGTCGCGCAGAGCCGGAATTTTGGAGTTCGGGTTCACATCGACAAACCCGCTGGAGAACTGATCGCCCTCGCCGATGCGGATCAGCCACGCGTCATATTCCGCGCCCGTCACCCCGAGCGCCAGCAGCTCTTCCAGCAGGATAGTCACCTTCTGGCCGTTTGGCGTGCCCAGGGAATAGAGCTGCAGCGGATGCGAGCCGACCGGCAGCGCTTTCTCGTGCGTCGCACCCGAGATCGGGCGGTTGATACTGGCAAACGCGCCACCGTTATTATTCTGCTTCCATTCCCAGACTTTTGCTGGCTGATAAGAATCATCTGACATGCTGATCTGCCTTTTTCATGAGGTGTTGAGGCAGTTTAGCAGGCATTCCGTGAACGGTTTAACGAACTGAGCGCATAAGGATATGAGCCATTACTTAATAAGCTTATATATATCTAAATCGTTATAAGCTTAATCAAAAATCGCATTTTCATTGTTAATGCGTATGCCTCTAAAGCTGAATATGATGCGCACTCAGATATCGTTAAAATAACAACCTGCAGTTAAAAAAACTTTCAAGGCAAGGAGTTAGTGAGATATGCGTAAGCCAATAGTATCTGCTGTTCTGGTCGCCCTGGCGCTGGTCGCCGCCGGCTGTGATGATGCCAAAAATAAAGACAACGCAGCGGCCCCGGTGGCCAAAAATGATGCGCCAAAAGAGGGCGGCTCGCTGATTATCGGCATTACCTCCGGCGACCCGCTGGCGGTGAACCCGCTGTACGCCAGCGACCGCACCACCCTGACCATCATGCAGGCGCTGTATGCTCCGCTATACAGTTTTAACGAGGGTAAAATCGAATGGGGCCTCGCCGAAAGCCTGACCCCGGCGGCGGATAACCTCAGCTACACCCTGACCTTAAAGCCGAATCTCAAATGGCAGGACGGCCAGCCGCTGACCGCTGATGACGTGGTGTTTACCTTTAACAAGCTGCTGGACGAGAAGCAGCACAGCTTCTTCCGCAGCATGTTCACCTACGGCGGTAAGCCCGTTGCGGTCAGCAAAGTGGACGATCGCACCGTTAAGTTCACCCTGCCGCAGGTGAGCGCGGCCTTTACCGGCACCCTGGTACAGATCTACCCAATCCCGCAGCACGTGTTCGCCAGCGAAAGCGATCTGGAAAAGAGCAGCAAAAACGATACCCCGGTCGGCTCCGGCCCGTTCAAATTTAAAGAGTATCGCGCAGGGCAGTATTTCGCGTTGACCCGTTTTGACGATTACTGGAACGGCAAAGCGAAGCTTGATTCCGTGACTTACCGTTTTGCCAAAGACAGCAACTCCGCTAACCTGGCGCTGCAGAACGGCGAGATCAACCTCAAGATGGTGGATCCGCAGGACGTGTCGCGCCTGAAAAATACCGGTAAGTTTGACTTCGTGGTCTACCCGGAAGGGCGTCTGGCCTACATGACCTTCAACCAGAACGTGCCGGTGATGAAAAGCAAGGAACTGCGTCAGGCCATTGCGTACGCCATCAATAAAGACGAGCTGACCCAGACTGCGTTCACCTCGCTGGATTACGCGAAACCGGCCACCTCGTTCCTGACGCCGGATACGCTGTACCAGACCGACGACGTAGAGCAGTACAAATTCGACCAGCAAAAAGCCAAAGATCTGCTGAAAGCCTCCGGTGCGCCAGAAAACCTCAAGCTGCGTCTGGCCTACGTTAACACCAACAAAACCCAGGAGAGCATGGCGCTGTACATTCAGCAGCAGCTGAAGGGGATTGCGGTGAACGTTGAGCTGATGCCGCTGGACGCCAACGCCATGTCCCAACGCAGCCTCGACATGAACAACACCGCATGGGAGCTGAACCTTGGTGGCTACATCATGGGCGCTGAGCCGGACGGCTACAAATCGCTGTTTATGAGCAACGAAGCCTATAACTACGCCCACTATAAGAACCCGCAGTTTGATGCCCTGTGGGATAAAGGCGCAGTTGAGACCGATGCGGGGAAACGCGCGGAGACCTACAAGCAAATTCAGCAGACGGTGGCGAACGACATGACCTACTACCCGATTGCCTACACCAACGCCACCGTCGCGGTGGATAAACGCTTTGGCGGCACCGCGGAAGCGGAACCGAAGCCGGTGTATATGTTCCAGGACCTGTCAAAAATCTATCAAAAATAAGCCGTAGCCCCGGTCTGCTGGCCGGGGTCATTTTTAAGGGCAAGTCGTGAACACATTACTGATGCGTCGGTTGCTGCAACTGATACCGATGTTGTTCTTTATCTCGCTGGTGGCGTTTTTGCTGGTCAAACTCGCCCCTGGCGATCCGGTGGCGGCCTACATCACCCCGCGCATGGCGCCCGAGGATATTGAGCGGATCCGCCAGAGCCTGGGGCTGGATAAGCCGCTGGTCACGCAGTATTTTCTGTGGCTGAAAAACATTTTGCAGGGCGATCTGGGTTACTCGCTGATCTATCACCGTCCGGTGCTGACGATGATCGCCGAGCGCATTCCGGCCACCTTAGGCTTGATGGGCGCCTCGCTGCTGATGGCGATTGTCCTGGCCATTCCACTGGGTCTTTTGGCGGGCGCATTTAAGCACCGTTGGCTGGATCATGTTCTGAACCTGTTCGCCTATATTGGCATCTCGGTGCCGATCTTCTGGTTCGGGATCCTGCTGATCACCGTCTTCGCCGTGCAGCTCAACTGGTTCCCCAGCATGGGGATGCGCACTATCGGCATGGAGGATAACTGGCTGGACGTGGTGCGCCATGGCGTACTGCCGTGCATTGCGCTGACCTTTTATAACCTCTCAAGCTACGTGCGCTATATCCGCTCCAATACCATTTCGCAGCTCTCGGCCGATTACGTGCAAACGCAGCTTGCCTATGGCGCAACGCGGACCAGCATCCTGTTCCGCCATGTGCTGAAAAACGTGCTGCTGCCGGTGATCACCCTGTTTGGCCTGTCGTTTGGCGAGCTGGTGGTCGGGGCCTATGTCACCGAAAGCGTCTTCTCCTGGCCGGGAATGGGCCTGCTGGGGATCCAGTCGATCACCTCCCTGGACTACCCGCTGATTATGGCGATCATCATGCTCTCGTCGCTGATGCTGATCGTTGGCAACCTGATCGCCGACTTGCTGTATCGCTTCGCCGATCCCCGCATACGTACCCTGAGGTAACCCGGATGAACAGACGCTGGCAACAGGTGGGTCACCAGTTGCGCCGCAATCGTCCGGCGCAATTCTCTTTACTGGTGTTGTTTATTTTTATCGCCGCTGCGCTGTGCGCGGGGCTGAGTCCTTACGATCCGGATCAGATGTCGCTGGGCGCCCGCACTCTGGCGCCCAATGGCGCGCACTGGTTTGGCACCGATGAATATGGCCGGGATTACTTCACCCGGGCCCTGTACGGGGGGCAAATCTCGCTGATGGTGGGCTGTCTGGCGATGGTCTTTTCCACCCTGATTGGCACTGTCGTTGGGACGGTAAGCGGCTACTTCGGTGGCTGGCTGGATAACCTGATGATGCGCGCGGTGGATATCCTGATGGCGATCCCGGCCTTCTTCCTGCTGCTGGTGCTCAACGCGTACCTGAAGCCGGGGGTGGATAACATCATCATGATCATTAGCCTGCTGACGTGGATGAACATGTCCCGGCTGGTGCGTGCCGAAACTCTGTCGGTGAAAGAGCGCGAGTATGTGCTCTACGCCCGCGCCTGTGGCGAACACCCGCTGCGCATTATCCTGCGCCACATTATTCCCGGCGTGTTGCCGACTATTATCGTTGCCGCCACGCTGAATATCGCCTCGGCTATTTTAATGGAATCGACGCTGAGCTTTCTCGGGCTGGGCGTGCAAGCGCCTGCTGCGTCGTGGGGCAGTATGCTTAATAATGCCCAGTCGTACATTGGCGAAGCTTCGTGGCTGGCGATGTTCCCCGGCATTCTGATCCTGCTAACGGTGTTCAGTTTTAACGTGCTGGGCGACGTATTCCGTACCGCCTTTGAGCCGGGAGCGAACCGCAATGAGTAACTTACTTGAACTCGATAACCTGCAAACCACCTTCCGCACCCACGATGGCGATGTCCATGCGGTGCGCGGGGTGAGCTTCCACGTGCAGGCCGGTGAGCTGGTGGGCATTGTCGGTGAGTCCGGCTGCGGCAAGAGCGTCACCTGCAAGTCGGTAATCCAGCTGCTGGGCAGCAACGGGCGCATTACCGGGGGCCAGATCCGCTTTAACCAGGACGACCTGGCGCAAAAAACGCCGCAGCAGATGCGGGCTATTCGCGGGAACCAGATCGCGATGATTTTTCAGGATCCGATGACCGCGCTCAACCCGGTGCTGACCATCGGCAAACAGATGACGGAGATCCTGGTCCGCAACAAAGGCTTAAGCAAAAAAGCGGCGAAAGCGGCGAGCATCGCGATGCTGGAGCAGGTGGGGATCGCCGAGGCGGTGCGGCGCTACGACCAGTATCCGCACGAGTTCAGCGGCGGGATGCGCCAGCGGGTGATGATCGCCATTGCGCTCTCCTGCGACCCTAAACTGCTGATTGCCGATGAGCCGACCACTGCGCTGGACGTCACCATTCAGGCGCAGATCCTGCGCCTGCTCAAAAGCCTGCAGCAGAAAACGCACACCGCAATCCTGCTGATCACCCACGATCTGGGCGTCGTCGCGCAGGTGTGCAGCCGGGTGGTGGTGATGTACGGCGGGCTGGTGATGGAAGAGGGCAGTGTGGAGGATATTTTTTACCGTCCGCAGCATCCGTATACCCAGGGGCTGCTGGCGTCGCTGCCGCACCCTGAGCAGACCAGCCATCGCCTGTCGCCGATCGAAGGCTCGCCGCCGGGGCTGCTGAATCCGCCCCCGGGCTGCCCGTTTGCTGAACGCTGTCCGCAGCGGATGCCGCAGTGCGAACGCCAGCCGGCGTTTTACAGCCAGGGGGCAGGGCATCGCGCCGCGTGCTGGCTGTTAGAGGATAAGGGGGTTCAGGTATGAGCGAGCACAATGCCCCGCTGGTGAGCGTGCGGGATCTGCGAAAACACTACAGCTTAAACGGCGGGCTGCTGCGCAAAGGCGTGGCGGTGAAGGCCGTTGACGGCGTCAGCTTTGATATCCAGCCGGGGGAGACCTTTGGCCTGGTGGGCGAATCCGGCTGCGGGAAATCGACCCTCGGGCGCGCCATTCTGCGCCTGTTTGATATCACCTCGGGCGAGATCCATTTCGCCGGGCAGGAGATCGCCAAGGCCCGTGAAAAACAGCTCAAGCCGCTGCGCAAGCGGATGCAGGCGATTTTCCAGGATCCCTGGTCGTCGCTCAATCCCGGCATGACCGTCCAGCAGCTGGTGGCGGAGCCGATGCAGGTCCACGGCTACAGCCGGGAAGAGCAGCGGGAGCGTACTGAAACCCTGCTCTATAAAGTCGGGCTCAGACAGGAACATTTGCAGCGTTATCCTCACGAGTTCAGCGGTGGCCAGCGTCAGCGGATCAGCATTGCCCGGGCCCTGTCGGTGCGCCCGGAGTTTGTGCTGTGCGATGAGCCGCTGTCGGCGCTGGACGTGTCGGTGCAGGCGCAGGTGGTGAACATTCTGCAGGATCTCCAGCAGGAGCTGGGGCTGACCTATCTGTTTATCGCCCACGATCTGTCGATGGTGCGCCACATTTCGACGCGGATCGGGGTGATGTACCTTGGCAAGCTGGTGGAGGTGGCCCCGGCGAATGCGCTGTATCAGCACCCGGCGCACCCCTACACGCGCGCCTTGCTGGCCGCGGTGCCGCAGCCGGACCCGCGGATCCGCAATCTGGAGCAGGCGACGCTGCGCGGGGAGATCCCCGGCCCCACCTCCGTGCTGCCGGGCTGTAAGTTTTGCAGCCGCTGTCCGCACGTGATGCCGGTGTGTCGGCGTGAAGAGCCGGCGATGCAGGAGATTGCTCCCGGTCATTTCGCGGCGTGCTGGTTATTTAAGGTGTGAGGATGTTCCTGACGGCGAGAAAGCCTTAACATTCAATTCGTACAGTGAATGATTACAGGAGTAGCCATGACGCAGGCAATTATGCTGCAGGGCACCGCCTCCGATGTGGGCAAAAGCGTGCTGGTGGCGGGCTTGTGCCGCATTTTTTATCAGGATGGCTGGCGTACCGCCCCGTTTAAGGCGCAAAACATGGCCCTCAACTCTGGGATCACCCCGGACGGCAAGGAGATGGGACGGGCGCAGATCATGCAGGCCGAAGCCGCCGGGATCGCCCCGGACGTGCGGATGAACCCGGTGTTACTCAAGCCCACCAACGTTAGTCAGGCGCAGGTGGTGCTGATGGGCGAGGTCGTAAGCTCGATGGATGCGGCCCGCTACCACGACTTCAAACCGCGCCTGCGCGAGCAGATCGCCGGAGTCTACCGCAGCCTGGCGCAGGAATATGAGATCCTGGTGCTGGAAGGTGCCGGTAGCCCGGCCGAGATCAACCTGCGCGATCGGGATATCGCCAACATGGGGATGGCGGAACTCGCCGAATGCCCGGTTGTCCTGGTGGCGGATATCGATCGCGGCGGGGTATTTGCGGCAATCTACGGCACCCTGGCCCTGCTGCAGGCGCACGAGCGCTGGCGGGTCAAAGGGGTGATCATCAATAAATTTCGCGGCGACGTGGCGCTGCTCGCCTCCGGTCTGGAACAGATTGAGGCGCTAACCGGCGTACCGGTGCTCGGCGTCATGCCGTGGCTGGAACTCGATCTGGACGAAGAGGACGGCGTTGCCTTGCAGCGCGGGAACAACCTGCGTCAGCCTGCGCGGGATATCGACATCGCAGTGGTCCATCTGCCACACATTGCCAACTTCACCGATTTTAACGCCCTGTCGGCGCAGCCGGATGTCCGGGTGCGCTACGTCAGCCAGCCGCAGGAGCTGGACGGTGCCGACCTGGTGATCCTGCCCGGGAGTAAAAATACCCTCAGCGATCTGAACTGGCTGCGCGAGAGCGCGATGGCGCACGCGGTGCTGACCCGTGAGCGTGACGGCGTGCCGCTGCTCGGGATCTGCGGCGGGTATCAGATGCTGGGTGAGACCCTGATTGATGAGGTCGAATCCGGCCTCGGGCGCATGCCGGGCCTCGGGCTGCTGAACACCTCCACCCGCTTTGCCCCCCACAAAACCACCACTCAAGTGAAGGCTCGCATGGCCGCGTCGTTGCCCGGCTGGCTGGGGGCGCTCGCCGGGATCCCTGTCTGCGGTTACGAAATCCACATGGGACAAACCGTGCTGGGCGAGGGGGTGCAACCGGCCCTGTGGCTGCATAAAGAGCATGTACAAATTGCCGACGGGGCGGTGAGCGACGACGGGCAGGTGTGGGGAACCTATCTGCACGGGCTGTTTGACAGCGACGCCTTTACCCGCGCGCTGGTGGATGGCCTGCGGGCGCGTAAAGGGCTTGCTGCGCTGGAGACGACATCCGATTACGCCGCTTACAAAGCCCAGCAGTTTGATACCCTGGCGCAGGCGATGCGCCAGCACATCGATATACAAAAAATTTATCAGGTAATGCGTGAGCATCAGGAGTTAACGGAATGATTTTAGTGACCGGTGGGGCGCGCAGCGGTAAAAGCGCCCACGTCGAGGGGTTGGTCGCCAGGCAGTATTCGCAGGTGCTGTACATTGCCACCTCGACCCTTACCGACGATGAGATGGCGGCGCGTATTGCCCGCCATCGCGCCCAGCGGCCTGCGCACTGGCGCACGCTGGAGGGCTATCGCGATCTCGGGGCGCTTATCCGCGAGCAGCCGCAGCCGGGGGAGGCGGTGATCGTCGAGTGCATTACCACTTTGCTGGCAAATCTGCTGTACGACGAATCGGGCGGGGCTGACCCGGACACGCTGGATTTTGCGCCGCTGGAGGCGTTTTTGCATCAGCAGATCGACGGGCTGATCGACGCCTGCCAGCAGAGCGGGATGCCGGTGTACATCGTCACTAACGAGCTGGGGATGAGCATCACCCCGGAAAACCGGCTGGCGCGCCATTTTGTTGATATTGCGGGCCGGGTGAATCAGCGTCTGGCTCAGGTGGCAGAGGAGGTCTGGCTGGTGGTATCAGGGATTGGAGTCAAAATTAAATGAGATTAAGCATGTTGTGGGCAACGCTGCGCCTGATGAGCCGCATTCCGGTGCCGGAAAAATGGGCCGATGGCGTGGAGTTTCGCCAGCTGGCGCGGGGCGTACCCTGGTTTGTGCCGATCGGGGCCCTTATCGGTGGGCTTGCCGCCCTTGTGGCGCTGGTGGTCAGCCAGACCGGCGGCGGAATGTACGTCGGCGCAGTGGCTTACGTACTGGCGCTGGTGCTGCTCACCGGCGGGTTCCACCTCGATGGGCTGGCCGACACCTGCGACGGGATTTTCTCCGCCCGCAGTCGGGAGCGGATGCTGGAGATCATGAAGGACAGCCGGTTGGGCACCTTTGGCGGCCTGGCGCTGGTGTTCTCTATCCTGATCAAGGTTTCCGCCGTGATTGGCCTCGCGCACCTTCCGGCGAGCCAGTGGTTTACGCTGCTGATCTGCGCCCCGGTTGCCGGGCGCGCGGCGCTGGTGCTGGGGATGTACGGCCAACGCTACGCCCGCGAGGGCGAAGGGATGGGCAGTCTGTATATTGGCCAGGTCAGCGTGCGCGAAACGGCGATCACCCTGCTGGGCGGAGCCATCGCCGTCGGACTGATCGGCGGTCTGCACGCCCTGGCGGCGCTGCTGGTCAGCTACCTGGCGATTGCGGGTCTGGTGCGCTATCTTCGCCGCCGCCTCGGTGGACAAACCGGCGACACGCTGGGGGCGCTGGCAGAGAGCGCGGAGATGGTGTTTCTGCTGGCATTATTGTGGGTCTGATATATGCGATTTTTTCTGGTTCGTCACGGGCAGACCGCCGCTAACGAAAGCGGTCTGTTCTACGGCAGTACCGATCTCCCCCTGACTCCGCACGGGGTCGAGCAAAGCACGCGTGTGGCGGGTTTGCTGGCAGACGTTTCATTTAGCCAGGCGCTTTGCAGCCAGCTTCAGCGCGCGCAGCAGACTGCGCAGCTGATTATCACCGCCTCAGAGACCGACCCGCGTCTGAACGAGATGCATTTTGGCCGCTGGGAGATGCGCCACTTCAGCAGTATCGCTGAAGAGGAGCCAGATGCCTGGCAGTGCTGGCTGGACGACTGGCAAAACGCCACCCCGGGCGGTGGCGAGCCGTTCCCGCAGTTTGCCGGACGGGTGAAAGCGGTGGCTGATGAACTGACCCTGCGACAGGAGCCGGGCGACATGTTGATTGTGGCGCATCAGGGGGTGTTAAGCCTGCTGCTGGCCCACTGGCTGCAGATGCCGACGGAGTCGCTGTGGCATTTCCCGTTTAGACAGGATGCGTACACGATGGTCGAAAATCGTGGCGGATTTATGGTGTTACGCGTATTTAACGACCGCAGCCCTTTTCGGTCAGATGAGTGAGACGAGCAAGCATGCAAACAATACAGGAACTGGTGGCGGCTATCCGACCACTGGATGAGACTAAAAAAAATCAGGCCGCCCGGCACATTGATGGCTTAGTGAAACCGCTTAACAGCCTGGGACGGCTGGAGGCGCTGGCCGTGCAGCTGGCGGGGATGCCGGGGCTGACAACGCTCGACGATTTGCAAAAAGAGATTATCGTGATGTGCGCCGATCACGGCGTGTACCAGGAGGGCGTGGCCTACAGCCCGCAGCAGGTGACGCATCTGCAGGCGCTGAATATGCTGAAAGGCACTACCGGGGTATGCGTGCTGGCGAAGAGTAACCACACCTCGGTGCTGCCGGTGGATATTGGCATCGACTGCGAACCGATTGAGGCAATGCTGACCCTGAAGGTGGGGCGCGGAAGCGGTAATATCGCCCAGGGCCCGGCGATGTCGCGCGCTGATGCCGAGCTGTTGCTGCTGCGCAGCGCCCGGCTGGTGCAGCAGCGGGCGGCACAGGGCATTGCGGTGTTTGGCACCGGCGAGCTGGGGATCGGGAATACTACCCCCGCCTCGGCGATCATCAGCGTGCTGACGGGTTGCGATCCGCATGAGGTGGTGGGGATCGGTGCGAACCTGCCTGCGGAACGCCTGCAGCATAAAGAGGCGGTGGTCCGTCAGGCGATTGCCGTTAACCAACCCGATCCTACGGATGCCATCGACGTGCTGGCGAAAGTGGGCGGTTACGATCTGGTGGGGATGACCGGGGTGATCCTCGGCGCAGGCGCGTGTGGACTGCCGGTGGTGCTGGACGGGTTTCTCTCCTACGCCGCAGCGATCGCCGCCTGTCAGATAGCGCCCGAGGTGAAGCCGTACTGCATTCCCTCGCACTTATCGGCTGAAAAAGGCTCCCGCCGGGCGCTGGAACATCTCAACCTAACCCCGTATCTGGATCTCGATTTGCGTCTTGGTGAGGGGAGCGGCGCGGCGCTGGCGATGTCGATTATCAGCGCGGCCTGCGCCATGTACTGCGAGATGGGCCTGCTGGCAGAAAGCGGGATCAGTTTGCAGGCGTAAGGCGAGTGTTCTCATCGTGGAGGCTGCGCATACGGGATGCCATCATCTCGCGTGCCAGCACCGCACCTGCCGCCACGATCAACCCTATCAAGGTCGCCAGGATAACCATCAGGGCTGTGCCTGGCCCCTCTTTTTTCAGTGGCAGCGAAGGCTGCATCTGGAAGTGATACGGCGTGAAGTCGATATGGCCGAAATTAAGGGCCTGCAACGCGTGGACAGCATGTTCGCGGTTCTGTACCGAGACATCCATCTGAGCAACGTCTTTCAGTGATTGCTCAATTTTTAACTTTTCAGTCAGACCATTGGCACCGAGTGAAATGGAATAATCAGGATCGTCTTTAACCGCCTGGCCGTTGCTGTACACCGGCGCTTTCAGGCCTGCGGCATTGGCGACCTGCAAAGCATAGCCCAGACGCTCCAGCTTCACTTTGTGTTGGCTTTCAAGATTAAAGCGATCGAGTATCAGGCGCTCTTTTTCAGAGTCTATCTTTAACTCGACGGCATTTTTCATACTGGCGATAACCTCTTTTTTAACTTCAGCGGTAATAAATTCAACGTACTCGTGCAGCACCTGTTGGGCCTCTTCTGGAGCAGGTGCGGTAAAGTTCAGCGTCCAGGTCGTGAAAGGGGCATCGTTGTTCTTTTTAGGATCGCTGTTATCTAGCGCAGTGAATTTTTGCGAGACGTTAACAATGGCGCGATAGAGATCGTTCTTATCACCATCCCCTATTTTCAGTAATGTCTGGACATACGGGGGCTGTGCCAGGAATTTTTCGTGAAGCTCCTGTGATTCGAATTTCTTCAAAAATAACTTATAGAGCGTATCCGCATCGAAAGGGGTATCCACTTTCAGTATCGTCAGGTTAACCAGGGCGTGACTTAACTCCATCACATCTGCGGTTTCGGGCGGGGTAATAATGGCCTGGCTGGTCCATTTTTTTGGTAGCAGAAAACTGGCCGCCAGCCCACAGAGCGCAAACAGCAGCGTAATCGCGATTATCTGTTTTTTGGCCGCATAAAGTGTAGATAACAGGTTCAGTAAATCGATTTCTTCCTGGTGTGGTGCCACAAGCGGATAAGAAGATGGGTGATCAAATTGAGGGGTTTTCATTTCGTTGGAAGACATCACTAGCCAGTTTTAAAGTAAAAAAATACCCGTTTAAAGGTGCAGGGGATCGGATGTTAAGCCGAAGTAGCGCAAAAAAATGAGAAAAAGGCGGGTTTTTTTAACCTCTATAAAGGTTGCATATTTTTCCAGATGACAAAAAGCCCTTTTCCCGCGAACAGGTTTAGGGCTTGTGCCGGACTGTGTTTTGACCTGTTATCAACCTCAGGTGTCACTATCTACCTAAGGGGCAAGGTTTTTAATATTACCTATGACTGAGGCGCGCAAGCTGGCGCTGATGCCATGGCCCGAGGATCAGCACCGTGGTGAGCGCGCCGAGCAGGGCGCAGAACATGTCGGACTGGGTATCCCACGGATCGCCCTGGGTGCCGAGAAAATCGTCCGCACCTTGCCCCATCGCCAGTGCAGCCCACCACTCAATAAGCTCATAGGTGGCGCTGATCGCCAGCGCAATACAGCACACCAGAAAAGCGGTCATCTTGCGGCCGTTAACGTAGCCGCCGCGCACCAGGATCTCCCGGGCCGCCAGGGCAGGCACCAGCCCCTGGAAGAAGTGACCCAGCTTGTCGTACGGGTTGCGGCTCAGATTAAACATCTCCTGCACCTCAAAACCAATCGGCACTTTCGCGTAGGTGTACATGCCGCCGACCATCAGGACGATCGCATGCCAGAAAATCAGGGTGTAGAGCAGGGGGGTCAGCGGGTAGCGCTGTTGGGTGGCGAGCAGCAGCGGCACGATAATCACCACCGGCGTGACTTCCATCAGCCAGGTGATGTGGTCACCGGTGTAGATACCGGTATACATCAGAACCAGCAGCAGGAGCAGCGCGCCGCCTTTTAATGCCAGAGAGTGAGTCATGTTATTTTACGTAGCCGGAAAAGACTCACTATCTCCTCGGCCGAAGAAAAACACAATGATTGATGCCGCAGGATAAAAAAACGGGGCCCTGTGCGGCCCCGTTTAGCTTCATTAACGATCAGAAAGACTTGCGTAAGCGCAGGCTGAAGGTGTGCGCCTGATAGCGGTCGCCTGCCTGCAGATCGTAGCGCGCATCGAAGCTGAGTTCATTCGCATCGTACAGCGTGCTGCCGATGGCCAGGCCAGCCATATCTTCTACCGGTGAGGCGCCTTTGGTGATAAAGCGGGTTTCGCCGATGGCGTCAGCGGCGTAGGTCGCATGGCTGCTGACCTGACGGTTGTCGTACTGGTGGATCCAGGACACCTGTGCGAACGGCGTCAGGTTACCCAGATCGGTGGCGAAGGTTTTCTCGATGCGGGCACCGATATCGCTGACCACCGACTGAGCGTGCGTGCTGCCAACATCCAGCGCCATACCGTTGCCGCCGGTTTCGTTGTAGCCATCAACGTGCTGATAACCGTAAGTCAGCGCTGCCAGCGGCGTCAGAACCACGTCGGCTGGCAGCGTGAACGGATAGCCGAACTCGGTTTGCAGGGTGACCGACTGACCGTTGAACTTGCCGTGTGCTGCCCCGGAGAAGCCGGTGAAATCAGCGCGACGCATGGAGCTGTAGTTCTGACGGTTGAGGCCAGCAGAGAGGTTCAGGTACCACGGATCGCCGGTGTAGCCTGCGTAACCAATCACGCCATAGTTATCGGCGGTGGAGGTGTTGCCGCTCAGGTTGTCTTTGCCGTGAACCGAGGTATTGCTGTAGTTCACCGCAGCGCCCAGACGCCAGTCGTCGCCCAGCGCACGGTCGGCCCCGATGATCAGGCCGCCAAACTTAGCGGTGTAGCCACTGACTTGATCGCTGCTGTCCTGACGGGCATAACCGCCAAACGGCTGGCCCCAGACGATCCAGTTGCTGGCGTAGTCGTCGCCGGTTGCCACACCGCTGGTGCCTGAAGCTTGCGGATTACGTACGGCATCAATGTGTGCACCCACGACGGCCTGCGCGGTAGAGGTGGCAACGGTTACCGCCGAGCTGGCGTTGAGGTTCTGGCTGGTGGACAGCTGTTCGCCTGCGCGGTTCGCTTCGGATTTGCCTTCAACGGCCAGGGAGGCGTTGTACAGATCCAGCAGCTGTGGAGAAGAAATACCGGTATAGCTCGCGAGGCCATCCAGTGCCGCAGTGGCGCTCGGGATGGTTGCCCAGTCACGTTTGCCAGGCTGCGCAGGCGTTGGATTCGCAGGCGCAGGCTGGTTTGGCTCCGTTACCACGGGTGTGGTGACATCGGGTGGTGTCGCTACTGGCGGGGTCACTTCGGGCTGTGGCTCAGGTTGTGGTTCTGGCTGAGGTTCCGGGATAACCGGCGCGGTGGTCAGGGTTAACACCAGCGCCTTGCTCTCTGCTTCTTCGTAGACGGAACCTTTCACTTCACCGCTATATCCCATGGCTTTGTAATTCAGGCTCCCGGCATTGTAGTGCGTGTCGCTGCCTGCGGCAGCGATCACCACATAGCGCTGGCCTTCGGCAAACTTGTAGGTGCTGCCGGTGCGCAGCAGGTTGATGCTGGATCCCGCGTCGACCGTGGCATTGCCGCTGACGTTCAGGCGGCCATAGCCCGTATCGGCCAGCAGATCGCCGTTGGCGGTGGTCAGATCGGATACACCGGAAATCAGCGTGGCGGCCGCTTTCTGATGGTAATCACCGGTAATGGTGATGCTGTTGTTGACCTGCAGCGACGCCGCTTCGTTCACCACCGTGCCGTTTGGCACATTTACGGGCTCACTCCTGTCCAGCGAAGTCATATTCATGATTATCGCGGTGGCGGTATTCACATTATCGTTTAACAGCAGCGAGCCGGTGCCGAATACCACGTTGGAGCTGGTAATGTTACCCGTTGCCCCCTCGAGCCCGTTCAGCGTGCCCTGGGTGGTCGTACCGCCGTTAATGACCAGCGGAATATCGCTGACGGAATAAATATCACCGCTGATCGTGCCGGTATTGGTCAGCGTCACCGCATTGCGGGTACCGCTGTCAACAAGCAGGGCGAAGTTCTTACCGGTAATCAGCCCATTATTAACGATGGTTCCAACGGTATTGTTACTGTAGATGGCGGTGTTATTAGCAGTGATCTGGCCATTATTTTTAAGGCTGTCGATGGCACCCGCGTTATACACACCGTACGAGCTGCCATTAATCTCACCCTCATTGAGGAGGGTATTTATGGTGCCCTGATTATAGATCCCCGAGGCACCGTATAAATTGGTTAAACCCGCCTGGATGGTACCGCTGTTGGTCAAATTATTCACCATGCCCGAGGCGCTCACCGCCACGACATTGCCAGATCGATATTGATTATTATTGGTAATGGTTCCGTTGTTATTAAAGGTGCCGACCGTGCCATCAATCTGCACCGTATTGTTACTGGTAAACAGCAGGAATGAATCAGTATTACTGATGACACCCTCGTTGGTCAGGGTGTTAACGGTGACGCTTTGATTGACCGATAACGCCGGTGCAGGTCTGCCGGTAATCGTGCCCTGCCCGGTGATATGTACCAGGTCCGTTGAGTTGGCAATCTGAACATTGCTGACCGGGGAGTCGATGATGATGTTTGAGGTGGCGTAAGACTGCGCTGCCGTTGAGGCCAGCAGCAGGGAAATAAGCTGGCTAAGTCGTTTCTTTTCCATGGTGTTCCGTCATAACGTTGCGAGAGTTGTGCAATAGCAGGTGCGTTTTTCTTCGGATTAATCCGATATCGTCGGGCGCAGAATATACAACTGGTTGTCAAAAACAATAAGCCTTGCTTAATTATTTCTTGCCGAAATAAACCCTTAATTTTTGTAGTATTTATAATTTGATTTAAGGCGGTAGCGGTTATGAAGATATATCCTCATATTTTGCAGGGAACGCTATTGATTAGTTTATCTTTATTATTCACCGGCTGTGTTTCGCACGACCCTTATCGCGAGGGAGAGGAGATCGCTGCACGGGCTGGTCTGATCAGTGAAAAAATTAACACGCCGTCGTTCCCGATCGCCGCCTGGCAGCGAATCACCCCTCCGGTGCATTCACTGCGCATCTATATTGAGGGCGATGGTTTTGCCTGGAAAAGCCGCACCCAGCCTTCCGATAACCCCACACCGCATAATCCTGTCGGCCTGTTGCTGGCCGCTGCGGATAATCGCGAAAATGTGCTGTATCTCGCCCGGCCCTGCCAGTTTATCGGACCACCGTTACCGGCTACGTGCAGCGTTAATCTGTGGACGAGTGACCGTTTCTCGCCAGCGGTCGTTGAGGCGATGAACGAGGCGCTCAATCACGTTGTACAGCGTTATCCGGGGGTGAAACTCGATCTGGTAGGCTATTCGGGCGGGGGAAATATTGCCGCGCTGCTGGCGGCCACCCGCGACGATGTGCGCTCGCTGCGTACCGTGGCGGGCAATCTTGACGTTGCGTATGTGAATGAGATCCATCGTGTTACCCCGATGCCTACAGCGCTTAGCGCTATTAACAGTGCTTCGGCATTTCGCAGATTGCCGCAGGTTCATTACAGCGGTGGGGCGGATGACACTGTGCCTCCCGCGGTTGCCCGGCGTTTTCAGCAGGCCGTTGGCGGGCGATGCGTTCAGGTAGAGACGATAGACGGCATGACGCACGGCGCGGACTGGGCGGCAGTGTGGCCGCAATTGCTGGCGAAGGGGTTGCCTGACTGCTGAGAAAAAGAGAGCCTAAAATTGATAATGAGATTTATTATCAAAATTACTTTACGGGCTAAAACTAAAGATGTATTTTAAATGCATCTTTAGAGTCGGAGTCAATTATGAGCCATCACAGAATCCCTAAAAACTGGACCATCAAACGTTCAACCCCTTTTTTCACTAAAGACAGCGTACCTGCTGCGCTGCTGAGCCATCACAACACCGCCGCCGGTATTTTTGGTCAGCTGTGTGTGATGGAAGGGACCGTGACCTACTACGGTTTCGCCAATGAAGACGCAGTCGAACCTGAAGTGAAAGTGGTGATTAATGCGGGTCATTTCGCCACCAGTCCGCCGCAGTACTGGCACCGTATCGAAATGACCGACGACGCACAGTTTAATATCAATTTCTGGGCCGAACCGGCGTTCTCCGGCGATGAAGTGTACAGCGCGAAAAAAGCCTAAACCCAGGGTTCCCTTATCCTTCAATGGGGGAGCCTGTTCAGACGGTGGGAACGCCTTATGATGAATTTCTTTACGCAGTTTTCAACGAAGGTCGACTACGGCGAGCGGGAGTTTTGCACAGAGCAGCTTCTGCAGCACGGCGCTGAATATCAGGAATACTTGTCGTGCGACGCGCCGTTTTTGCCAGGGGGAAATCCCGAGCGGTTGACGGTTTTCGGTTCGCAGAAAGCAAAAAACCAGCCCTAAGGCTGGTTTTCTGATCGTAATCATATGACATTCTGACAGTCATCATGAACAGGTTGAAATTTGTTCAATTGCACCTAAAATATAGCTTAAAGATTTTATTGCGTGTTTTAAGGTGCATGGTGAAGCGATCACAGCAGGAACTCCTCTCTTCAGAACAACTTCTCCAACTCGTTACGTTGGGGAGAACTCTGGCGCACAGTCGAATTGCCCGCAAAATGCTGCAGGCAGAAGTCGCCGTACGCGCAAATCTCAGTCGTAATACAGTAAGCCGGATTGAAAACGGTGATGCAGGCGTTGCCATAGGCCAGATCCTACGTTACCTCAGCGTAGTTCGCCCTGGCGCAACGCTGGCGGATGTATTGACTAAGAAAGATAACGTGGTTGCTGCTCAGGAATTCGCGAACCGTCCCCGCCGTGCAAGGCCGCTAAGCGATACGGAACTGGAAGAATATGACTTCTGATAAGACGTTAATGGTGCATGCGTTTTTGCCGGGATCACCCCTGTCAGTTCCTGCTGGTAAGTTACATTTGCAGGAGGAAGGCATTGATCTCCGCGCATCGCGTTTTGTTTATGGTCTTAAGTACCTAAAACGAAATGGCGCAATTGAAATCGATCCTGTCGGGTTGGGTATGTTGCAAGGACAGCACGTGGCGGGGCAGGTATTGTTTGCACAAGAGTCTGCGCTTTTTGGCGGAATTCGCGACGCCGCACCTGATGCATGGGGCCGTCGCGTCATTGAAGCTAAAAAGCGGGTTCCGGCGAATGCATTGCCGGAGTCGGTGTATCTTCTTGAGGCAGGGCCAAACCGAACCGGGGCGTTAGATATCACTCCTGATGGTGAACCGGCGAGAGCGTTAGGTGCGTCAACGGATATCAAATCACTGGGTTATCTCTTAGATGCAGCCGAGAGGATTGAGAATGGCTTGCCGTTGCCAGCAAATCTTCACGGGATATTTGATGCCGGGTCCAGCATGGGCGGAATGCGTCCCAAAGCAACTGTAGTGGTGGAAGATGGCAGTCACTGGCTGGCGAAGTTCTCTTCCCGTACCGACCGTGGTTTTTGCTATCCTGCAATCGAACATGCAACCTTAAGACTTGCACAGGCGGCAGGGCTCCATGTTCCTGAGACTCGTCTCGAAGAGATTGGTTCTGAACGATTTGCGATGTTGATTAAGCGTTTTGACCGTGTGGGGGCAGGAGATAGCACCGGACGACGTCATTTTGTGTCTGCTCTGACGCTGATGAATATCCATGAGATGGCATCGATAGAAAGCAGTTATGCTGAGCTGGCAGATACTATGCGCCGTCATCTTGATGCGGCCAGCCTTACTGATGATTTGAAAGAACTGTACCGCCGGATGGTCTTCAATATTTTGGTCAACAATGACGATGACCATTTACGCAACCATGGCTTTATCCTGATGGAATCACCAGAGCAAATGCCAGTCCGAGGGGCGCAAGAGGCTCAACGTGCCGTCAATCTCGCATGGCGTATTAGCCCCTTATACGACGTCGTGCCTCGCCCCGTTCATTCTCACCACCGTCGCCTGCATCTTGGTGTGGGCGCGTTCGGCAAAGAAGCCACGCTGGTTAATGCACTTTCGTGGTGTGAGCGGTTTGGTTTGAACCGGGTTGATGCCATTGCGGAAATTGACCGTATCTGGCGGGTAGTGAGGGAATGGCGTAATCATTTTGAGGAATATGGTGTGGCTGGGTACGATATTGATGCGGTCAGTTCCGCATTTTTGCATGCGCGTTATCTGGGCGGAGATGAGGCAGGGATCGGCTAATCATTGAATTCATAAATGCCAGAAAGCAAAAAACCAGCCCTAAGGCTGGTTTTTCTAAATAGTGGTGCCCGGACTCGGAATCGAACCAAGGACACGGGGATTTTCAATCCCCTGCTCTACCGACTGAGCTATCCGGGCAACGGGGCGCATTAAAACCGATTCGCTCCGTGTCGTCAACGAAAATTGCTGAATTCGCTACTGACCGCACACTCTGTCACCAGCTTGCTGCTTTCTCAGGCAAAAAAGGCGGTCCACAGGGCCGAGAGCGGCATCGCGATAACCAGCGCGGGCAGCATATTGACCACCGCAAACATCTTAATACCGCAGATCCTAAGCCCGGTTGCCAGCAGCAGCAGGCCACCAACGGCGGTGAAATCTGCCATCATCGCCGGGGTCGTAAGCGGTAAGATCAGCGTGGCGCAGGTGGCAAGCGCCAGCTGGATAACCAGCATCGGCACGCAGATCGCCGCCACCGCGATCCCTAACGTGGTGGCGAAGATAGTGGCGGTAAAGAAATCGAGAAATGATTTGGCGATCAGGATGCTGGAGTCGCCGGTCATCCCTTCCTGCATCGATCCAAAAATCCCGGTGCCGCTGGCGCAGAACAGAATAATGATCGCCACATAGCTCTGGATAAATGTCTCGTGCGAGCCACCTTTCGACTGACCCCGCGAGAGCAGGTTTTTGGCTTTGCCGACGGCACTGTTGATGCCTTTTTCCAGAAAACAGAATTCGCCAATCAGCGCCCCGACAAGCGTAGCCAGTACCATCACCGGCAGGTTGGCGCATTTGATCACCAGCAGAATACCGATCCCCAGCGAAGCCAGGCCAAAAATCGAGGGCATGGAAGAGCGAATACGCTCCGGTAATCGCTGGCTCAGTACGGCGCCAAGTATGCCGCCCAGCAACACGGCACTGGCGTTGATAAAGGGTCCAATAACCAAAGTAAACTCCCGTTATTTACTCATTGATATTGCATTATTATTGCTGTTTTCAGCGGGTAATAACGCTGTTTTAATACTGTTTTTGCATAATGATTGCGTCTTGCACGGCCTGGTGAAAGGTGACATTATTGCGCGAATTTTCTCCTCTCAGATACGGGGCCGCCAATGAATATATTATTAATTGCTGCGTACAGACCTCGCCGTATCTACGCTTCGTATTCTACGCTCACCGTGCGGTGAGGGTAACGCAGGCTCACTGCAGGACAACAGTAAAACCAGACGCGTTCTGCTTTTACTGATGTCTGGCGGTCGGAGCTGAACTCCGGTCAGACACATTCGTTGGGCAGGGAAGATTCCCTGTCCGGGGCTTTTCTCGCCTTGCACGGGTATTTGCGCTTATGAAAACAATGAAAATTGCCGTCAGCCGTGAGCTGGCGTCCGCCTTGTCTACGCACCGGGAAGTGGTGACGCTGGATAACACAGATTTTACGGACGTGGCGGCAGTCGTCATTACCGTCGCTGATAGTCACAGCGGCATCCTCGCGTTACTGAAACGTACGGGCTTTCAGCTCCCTGTTTTTATGTTCTCAGAAGAGTCTGTAGACGCGCCTGCTGGCGTCGACGCGGTGATCAACGGCAAAGCACAGGAGTGGCTGGAGCTGGAAACGGCCGCCTGTCGCTATGAAGAGAACCTGCTGCCGCCGTTTTTCGACACCCTGAGCCAGTACGTGGCGATGGACAACAGCACCTTTGCCTGTCCGGGGCATCAGCACGGCGCTTTCTTCAAGAAGCACCCCGCAGGCCGCCAGTTCTTCGACTTCTTCGGGGAGAACCTTTTCCGGGCCGATATGTGCAACGCCGACGTCAAGCTCGGCGATTTGCTGATCCACGAAGGGTCTGCCAAACACGCACAAAAATTTGCGGCGAAGGTATTCAACGCCGACAAAACCTATTTTGTGCTGAACGGCACCTCAGCTGCCAATAAGGTGGTGACCAACGCGCTGTTGACCCGTGGCGATCTGGTGTTGTTCGACCGCAATAACCACAAATCTAACCATCACGGGGCGCTGATCCAGGCCGGGGCCACGCCGGTGTATCTTGAAGCGGCGCGTAACCCGTTTGGCTTTATTGGCGGCATCGATGACCGCTGCTTTGACGAAGCATACCTGCGCCAGCAGATCCGTACCGTGGCACCGGAAAAGGCTGATGAAGCGCGTCCGTTCCGCCTGGCGGTGATCCAGCTTGGCACTTATGACGGGACGATTTACAACGCCCGCCAGGTGATCGACAAGATTGGCCAGCTGTGCGACTACATCCTGTTTGACTCCGCATGGGTGGGTTACGAGCAGTTTATCCCAATGATGGCAGACAGCTCGCCGCTGCTGCTGGAACTTAATGAAAACGATCCGGGGATCTTTGTCACCCAGTCGGTGCATAAGCAGCAGGCCGGATTCTCCCAGACCTCGCAGATCCATAAAAAGGATAACCATCTTCGCGGCCAGGCGCGTTTCTGCCCGCATAAGCGTCTCAACAACGCGTTTATGCTGCACGCCTCAACCAGTCCGTTTTACCCGCTGTTTGCTGCCCTGGACGTGAACGCCAAGATCCACGAAGGGGAGAGCGGGCGTCGGCTCTGGGCAGAGTGCGTCGCGCTCGGCATTGAGGCGCGCAAGGCGATTATCGCCAACTGCAAGATGATCCAGCCGTTTATTCCGCCGGTGGTGGCCGGGCGTCCGTGGCAGGATCATCCTACCGAGACGATTGCCCGCGAGCTGCGTTTCTTTAGCTTTGAGCCTGGGGCGAAATGGCACGGGTTTGAAGGCTATGCCCGGGAGCAATATTTTGTCGACCCGTGCAAGCTGCTGCTGACCACGCCGGGGATTGATGTGGAGAGCGGGAAATACACCGAGTTTGGTATTCCGGCGACCATTCTGGCGCACTACCTGCGTGAGAAAGGCATCGTGCCGGAGAAGTGCGATCTCAACTCCATTCTCTTCCTGCTGACCCCGGCCGAGAGCGCAGAGAAAATGGCTCAGCTGGTGGCGATGCTTGGTCAGTTTGAACAGCATATCGAAGACGACACCCCGCTTGCGGACGTTCTGCCGACGATCTGGAAGAAATACCCGGTGCGCTACCGGGACTACACCCTTCGTCAGCTCTGCCAGGAGATGCACGATCTGTACGTGAGTTTTGACGTTAAAGATCTGCAGAAGGCGATGTTTCGCCAGGAGAGCCTGCCCGCTGTGGCGATGAACCCGCAGGATGCCAACCAGGCCTTTATTCGCGGTAACGTCGAGCTGGTGCGCATCAGCGAAGCCGAAGGGCGCATTGCCGCCGAGGGCGCGCTGCCATATCCACCGGGCGTGCTGTGCGTGGTACCGGGTGAGCTATGGGGCGGGGCAGTGCAACGTTATTTCCTGGCGCTGGAAGAGGGCGTCAATCTGCTGCCCGGATTTTCACCGGAGTTGCAGGGCGTTTACAGCGAGAAGGATGCGGACGGGATTAAGCGCTTGTACGGCTATGTGCTGAAGTAAAAGATTTCCCCCTCCGACAGGAGGGGGAAGTTAAGGCGATTAATGTGCGATGGACTGCGTACCTGTTGGCGTACGAACATGTTTGTACTTGAACAGCACCATGAACGCGAAGGCCAGAACCAGCGAGTAGCCTGCGAAGATCAACCACACTGGCTGCCAGTCAGTAATCCCGTTAGTGGTATACATCTCAACCACTTTACCGCTCACGATCCCGCCAAGAATACAGCCGAAACCGTTGGTCATCATCAGGAACATACCCTGAGCACTGGCGCGGATTTCCGGACGCACTTCTTTTTCCACAAACACCGAACCTGAGATGTTGAAGAAGTCGAAGGCACAGCCGTAGACGATCATCGACAGAACCAGCAGCACGGTACCGAACGCAGATGGGTCACCGTAGGCGAACAGACCGAAACGCAGCATCCACGCGAAGATACTGATCATCATAACGTTCTTGATGCCGTAGCGGCTCAGGAAGAACGGGATGGTCAGGATAAACAGGGTTTCGGAGATCTGCGAAATCGACATCATCACTGAGGCGTGTTCAACGATAAAGCTGCCGGAGAACAGCGGGTCGTTATCGAAGCTGTGCAGGAAGGTGTTGCCGAACATGTTAGTGATCTGCAGTTCTGCACCCAGCAGCATGGAGAAGATAAAGAAGATCGCCATGCGTTTGTTTTTAAACAGCGCGAAGGCATCCAGACCGAGCATGCTGCTCCAGCTCTGGTCTTTCTGCTGATTAGAGACCGGAATGTGCGGCAGCGTCAGGGTGAACAGAGCCAGCACCACGGACAGCACCGCACCGATGTACAGCTGCATATGGCTCAGTTCAAAGCCGGAGAAGCTCACTGCCCACATCGCCATGATAAAGCCGATGGTGCCCCAGATACGAATCGGTGGGAAATCGGTGACGATATCCATACCGGCTTCTTTCAGGCGATAGTAGGAGATGGTGTTAATCAGGCCCAGCGTTGGCATATATGCCAGCGAGTTGAGCAGGATAACCATAAACATCGCACCTGGCGTCGTAACTTCGGCCGCCATAAACAGCGTTCCGGCTCCGACCAGGTGACAAAGGGCGTACACCCACTTCGCACTTATCCATTTGTCCGCCACAATCCCGAGTAACGTCGGCATAAGGACGGCGGCGATACCCAAAGAGCTATAGACCGCGCCAATCGATGCACCATCGAATTTGAGCGTGACAAACATGTAGGAGCCAAGCGTGGTAAGCCAGCTCCCCCACAGGCAGAACTGCAGAAACGATAAGATTTTAAGCTGCAGCTTAAGGTTCATGTAACTTTCCTCACAAGAGAGCGGGCTGTGTGTTGAATTAAAAACATTTGTGTACGGTATTTGATGCAATTCTATCAGCGAGTGACGTGATGTTTTGTTACCTCCCGCAAAAAAATGCAATCCTTATTAATTTGCAGTCTGGATTGTGATGCAAATAACAATTTCGTATGGATGGCGCGCGGGGGCAAGAACCCTCTCCCGCAGGAGAGGGTGAAACGTGGAGGATTACTTACGACGATAGTTCTTTTGAGCCGTGTTGACCTTATACAGGTAGCGACGTGACTCCGCGGCGGGGTGACGGGTGGTCAGGGTCTGGTAAACATCCCCTGGCGTCATGCTGTTGATGATGCTGGCCGCTTTAATTTTGTCGCTGGAGAAGACCCGCAGCACGCTGCCTGCACCACCGTTATAGGCGGTGATCACCGCATACCGGCGCGAGGTGGGGTTATCAATGCCGCTCAGGTAAACGTTGTTCAGCATCGCGAGATAGGCGGTGCCGGTATCGATATTGCTGGCGGGATCGAACAGATAGTTACGGCTCGGCGTGCCGGAACGACCTTGCGAGCGGAACACGTCTTTTCCGGCACTGTGCTGGACAACCTGCATCAGACCCAGCGCATCAGAGCGGCTTACGGCGTACGGGTTAAACGACGACTCGGTCTGCATAATCGCCAGAATCAGTGACTCATCAACGCCGTATTTACGCGACGCCTGACGGACCATCCCCACGTATTTATGCGCACGTTTATCGAGGTGGTTTGGCACCAGATTGATGGTTACGCTGTAGATAATGCGCAGGCCGTTGCTGCGGCTTTTCAGGCGCGTCTGCAGCAGGTAGTTGGCAAAGTTGGTGGCACGACCTTCCCAGCGAATGGGCTGTCCGGTTTGATCCACCACCTGACCGTACAGGTACGGCTCTTTGGAGATGGTAATGTCGTCGACGTCGGAATAGAGGTCGATAGAGCCCGGATCGTCGCCCATCAGCAGAGTTTTGACGATCGCCTGGCGTAAACGCGCTGCGGGATCGGTGCCGGCGATCGTTTCGACCGTGATGGTACCATCATCAAAGTTGATGTGGCTGCGGGTCTGATAAGCGTCGGTATACTTAACGTAGTCCTTCGGACCTGCGATCAGGACTTCGTTAAATCCCCAGATGTTTTCGATGTTGTGGGCAAACTGCCCCATCAAAATGTCAAAACCGTTAGTGTCCTTCACCCAGGCTTCGTTATAGCTATCGCCTTTTTTACTGGAAGAACACGAAACAAGTAACGGTGCAACAAGAGCCAGCGCTAAAAATTTTTTCATCATTCCGAAAGTGCGTGTTGTGTTGGTTCTGGCGCTGCTTTCGCCGGGTGGCGCTACGCTTACCCGGCCTGACGTTGCAGACCCGGCAAGCGTGCACGGTATTATTTTTCTGGTGGCGTGTAGCCTTCGATGTGTACGTCTTTCCCTTCAAACAGGAAATCGACCATCTGCTGTTCGAGCAGCTTGCGGTGTTCAACGTTCATCATATTGAGCTTCTGCTCGTTAATCAGCATGGTCTGCTTCTTCTGCCACTGCGCCCACGCCTCTTTAGAGATCTCGTTATAGATGCGCTTACCCAGTTCGCCCGGATAAAGCTGGAAATCCTGACCATCCGCGTCGCGTTGCAGGTAGGTACAAAAAATTGTTCTGGCCATACTCATTCCTCTTTGTCGCCCCGGAGCTAAACCATTGCTCCGACACGTAATTGCTGTAACAGGCGCTCTACAGGGGCCGCCAGCCCAACTGACGGCGGTTGCGCTAAGTTATACCAGAGAGCGTTGCCTTCATCCATGCACGCGGTGAATGAGGACACGGGAAGCCACATTGGCACGATATCCAGGTGGAAGTGGCTAAAGGTGTGGCGAAACGCGGTTAACTGCCTGAGAGTATCGCCGCTGATGCCGCGCTGCGCCAGCCAGTCGCGCAGGCTGGCTTCATCCTCAAACTGCGGAAAACAGAACAAGCCTCCCCACAGCCCACTCGGCGGACGCTGGGCAAGAAACACCGTCTCGTCGTGCTGCATCAGCAGGAAATAGCCGGTACGTTCCGGTAGCGTCTGCTTTGGCTTTTTACCGGGATACTGCGCCCAGCTGTGGTTGGCGTAGGCCATGCAGAGGTTATTCAGCGGGCACAGCTCGCATTTGGGTTTGGATCGGGTGCAGACCATCGCCCCTAAATCCATCATCGCCTGGTTAAAGCGTTCCACGCCTTTGGCCGGGGTGACCGCTTCGCTGATGTCCCATAAACGTTTTTCAACATCCTTCTTGCCCGGCCAGCCGCTCACGGCGGAACAGCGCGCCAGCACGCGTTTTACGTTGCCGTCGAGAATGGGAAAGTGTTTGCCCAGCGAAAGGGAGAGAATCGCCCCGGCGGTAGAGCGCCCGACACCCGGCAGATCGGCCACCTCTTCGAAGGTTTCCGGGAATTTGCCGTTATGCCGGGTGACCACCTGCTGCGCGGCTTTATGCAGATTGCGCGCGCGGGCGTAATAGCCGAGCCCGGTCCACAGGTGCAATACTTCATCGAGCGGGGCGTGAGCTAAATCGATTACCGTTGGGAAACGCGCCATAAAGCGCTCAAAGTAAGGAATAACGGTAGCGACCTGCGTTTGTTGCAACATCACCTCAGAGAGCCATACTTTGTACGGCGTTTTTTCAATTTGCCAGGGCAGGGTTTTACGCCCGTATTTGTCGTACCAGTCCAGCACCTGGGCTGAAAATTGAGAGGCTTGCATGGTCTTCGCTTCGCGATATCAGGGACGCAGATTGCAGCACAGAGGCATTCGGCTGTAAACCGGATCTTTCCCATGCTTGCATCCGACCTTTAACTTTGGATAATGCGCGTTTCCCGAACATTCTCACAAGCAGACAACTCTTTTATGAAAAACGACGTCATATCACCGGAATTTGATGAAAACGGTCGCCCGCTGCGCCGTATTCGCAGCTTTGTCCGCCGTCAGGGCCGCCTGACCAAAGGGCAGCAACACGCGCTGGATAACTACTGGCCGGTGATGGGCGTTGAGTTCAACGAACAGCCGCTCGACTTTGCTGAGCTGTTTGGCCGCGATGCACCTGTCACCCTGGAGATCGGTTTTGGCATGGGTACGTCGCTGGTTGCGATGGCGAAAGTACGTCCTGAGCAGAACTTTATCGGTATCGAAGTTCACTCCCCGGGAGTGGGTGCCTGCCTGGCGACGGCGCATGAAGAGGGCGTAGAGAACCTGCGCGTCATGTGTCACGATGCGGTAGAAGTGCTGCACAAGATGATTCCTGACAATTCTCTGAACATGGTTCAGCTCTTTTTCCCTGACCCATGGCACAAAGCACGTCATAATAAACGCCGTATCGTTCAGGCACCCTTTGCCGAGCTGGTAAAGAGCAAGCTGAAGCTGGGTGGCGTTTTCCACATGGCGACCGACTGGGAACAGTATGCGGAGCATATGCTGGAAGTGATGTCGACGCTCGACGGGTATAAAAACCAGTCGGCAAGCAATGACTATGTACCGCGTCCTGACTCACGTCCGGTGACGAAATTTGAACAGCGTGGCCATCGTCTTGGTCACGGTGTATGGGACTTAATGTTCGAGAGGGTGAAATAATGGCAAAGAATCGTAGCCGTCGTCTGCGTAAGAAAATGCATATCGAGGAATTCCAGGAAATTGGATTTTCCGTCGCATGGCGTTTCCCGGAAGGCACCAGTGTAGAACAGATCGATAAGGACGTTGATGCCTTCATTGATGAAGTCATTGAGCCGAACAAGCTGGCCTTTGACGGCAGCGGCTACCTGTCGTGGGAAGGTTTGATCTGCAAGCAGGAAATCGGTCAATGTACCGAAGAGCAGCAGGCTATCGTGCGTAAGTGGCTGGAAGACCACAAATTAGAAGAGGTGCGCGTGAGCGAACTTTTCGACATTTGGTGGGACTAATAAAGCATCAGGGGCCAGCAATTGCTGGCCCGTTTTGTATGAGGGAGTATTTATGATGCGCAAAACGCTGCTTGCGGCGACTTTAATGACCACCGCACTGACTGCTCACGCAGAGTACAAATGTGAAGTCACGCCGCGCGACGATGTGATCCTGAGCCCGCAAACCGTGCAGGTGAAAGGCGAGAACGGCAATCTGGTGATCACCCCGGATGGCAACGTTATGTTTAACGGCAAGCAGCCCACCCTGAGCGCTGCCCAGCGCGAGCAGGCAAAGGATTATCAGGCCGATCTGCGCAGCGCGCTGCCGTGGATCAACGAAGGCGCTCTGACCCGGGTTGAAAAAGGCCGCGTCGCGCTGGATAAAATCATCGCCAAAGAGGTGGGGGAGAGCAGCAATATGCGCTCGCGCCTGACCAAACTGGACGCGCAGCTCAAAGAGCAGATGAACCGTATTATCGAACGTCGCACCGACGGCCTGACGTTCCACTATCAGGCGATTGATCAGGTGCGTGCCGACGGACAGCAGCTGGTGAACCAGGCGATGGGCGGCATTTTGCAGGACAGTATTAACGAGATGGGCGCTAAAGCGGTGCTGAAAGGCGGCGGTAACCCGCTGCAGGGCGTACTGGGTAGCCTGGGCGGCCTGCAAACCTCGATTCAAAACGAGTGGAAAAATCAGGAAGCGGACTTCCAGGCATTCGGCAAAGACGTGTGTAAACGCGTTGTATCACTGGAAGAGAGCCGCAAGGGGCTGGTGGGGGCGCTGAAGTAGGTTTTGCTTAAGTGCGGTCTGGGCCCCTCACCCTAACCCTCTCCCCAAAGGGAGAGGGGACCGCTCGGTGCAGCACGTGGCTGTGTATCCGGTTTGCCCCCTCTCCCTTTCAGGGAGAGGGCCGGGGTGAGGGTAGACGCGTGTGCAGATCCTCTAAAATACAATTTAACATCCCTTCCTCGTTATTCCACACTTCGTTGTTCCAGAACCGAATGACCAGCCAGCCTTTTTGATTTAACCAGGCGGTTCTTTGCCGGTCATATTCTTCTCTTTCATCATGTTGCCCTCCATCCAGCTCAATGGCCAGGCGTACCTCGCAACAGACGAAATCCAGAATGTAATTCCCTACAGGATGCTGGCGGCGAAATTTATAGTGAGCGAACCGGCGGCTGCGCAACAGATACCAGAGTCGTCTCTCTTCGATGGTCAGCTCGCGACGGAGCTGTTTGGCATAAGAACGTATAATTTCCATCCCCACACTCTGCCAGCTAATTCCTCAGCCAGCAGAGCGGGATGCAAAATCCTGAATCTGTCTTCAGGAATCTTCGGCGAGGAACAGCTCAAGAAGGGAGTTTAAGAACAGTTTGCCGTGCTCGGTTATCTGCCAGAAATCGTCGCACTCGGTCAGATAGCCCTGCGCCAGCGCGGCGTCAATCTGTGGGCGGATGACCGCTTCGGAAAGACCGGTATAGCGGGCAAACTCCGCGCGCGGCGCGGGTTCCAGCAGACGGAAGCGGTTCATAAAGAACTCGAATGGCTTGTCGTGCGCTTCAACGTCATGTTGACGCTCCAGATAGCGCCCTTCCATATAGCCACGCGGATGGCGCGTTTTGGTGGTACGCAGGATGCGCCCGTCCGGGAAGCTCACTTTGCCGTGGGCGCCGCAGCCAATCCCTAAGTAATCGCCAAACCGCCAGTAGTTCAGATTGTGCTGACACTGGTAGCCCGGCTTTGCATAGGCCGAGGTTTCGTACTGCTGATACCCGGCGGCAGTCAGCAGCTGGTGGCCCTGCTCGAAGATATCCCACAGCGCGTCATCGTCGGGTAGCACCGGCGGGCGCGAGCCAAACAGCGTGTTGGGCTCAATCGTCAGCTGATACCACGAGAGATGCGGCGGATTCAGATCGATGGCCTGGCGCAAATCGTCCAGCGCTTCGTCCAGCGATTGATCCGGCAGGCCGTGCATCAGGTCGAGGTTAAAGCTGCGCAACCCCAGTCCGGTCGCCAGGTGTGCGGCGCGCTTTGCCTCATCCGGGCCATGAATACGCCCCAGACGCTGCAGTTTTGGCGCACTAAAACTCTGCACCCCGATCGAGATGCGGTTCACCCCGGCGCGCTGATAGTCGACAAAACGATCGGCCTCAACGGTGCCCGGATTGGCCTCCATGGTAATTTCTGCATCCGCTGCCAGATTCAGACGTGCGCGCACGCCGTCGAGCAGCGTCTGCATCGCCGGGCCCGAGAGCAGGCTCGGCGTACCGCCACCGATAAAAATGGTCTTAACTTCACGTCCCTGCGCGTAAGCAACGTCGGCATCCAGATCCTGCAACAGGTGCTGAACGTAGTCGTCATGCGGCACTTCACCCTTCAGCGCATGCGAATTGAAATCGCAGTACGGGCATTTCTGCACGCACCACGGGATGTGAATATAAAGACTCAGAGGTGGCAAATTAGCCATTACGTAACGCTTCCAGTAACAGTTTTAGTGCGCGCCCACGATGGGAAATTGCGCTTTTTTCTTCACGACTCAGTTCGGCCGCAGTCTTGCCCTCAGAAGAGACAAAGAAAATCGGATCGTAGCCAAAGCCGCCACTGCCTGCCGCTTCGTGAGCGATGACGCCAGGCCAGCTGCCGTGACAGACCAGAGGAGTCGGATCCTCGGCATGACGCAGATACACCAGCACGCAGTGGAACTGTGCCTGGCGCTGTGCATCCGGGACATCTTTCAAGGTTGCCAGCAGCTTTTCCAGATTTTGCTGGTCGCTGGCATCAACGCCGGAATAGCGGGCGGAGTAAATCCCCGGCGCGCCGCCCAGCGCATCAACCGCCAGACCAGAATCATCAGCGATGGCAGGCAGACCCGTAATCTGCGCCGCGTGACGCGCTTTCAGAATGGCGTTTTCAATAAACGTCAGGCCGGTCTCTTCAGCAGAGTCCACGCCCAGCTCGGTCTGCGCGACCACATCCAGACCGAAATCATTTAACAGCGAGGCCAGCTCGCGCACTTTACCGGCGTTACCGGTAGCGAGAACAACTTTTTGCATGGTTTAATCCTGTGGTATCAGTGCCGCGACGTCCGTCGGGATGTAATGCGGATTAACAATTTTGACCTGCTTGTGGCGACCCAGTTCACCCTTCTCGAGGATCACCTGGCCTTTGGCGACGCGAAACTGTTTCGCCAGATACTTCACCAGATGTGCATTCGCCTGGCCGTCCACCGGTGGGGCGGTGATGGCGACTTTTAACTCGTCGCCATGCAGCCCAACAATCGCGTCACGGCTGGCTTTCGGCTGAATGTACAGCCGTAAAACCAGCCCGTCGGCGCAGGTGCTGACAGCACTCATAGCGCCATCCACAGCCCCGGCAGCAGGATGTTGCCCGTGGACTGCAGCAGTTCCGCGATACCCATGTTGATCACATACAGCAGCAGCACGAGGATCATCGGCGAGAAGTCGATTCCGCCCATCGCTGGCAGCAGGTTACGGATTGGGCGCAGCAGCGGCTCGGTCAGCTGAATTAACGAATATTCCACCGGGCTACGACCCCGGCTGACCCAGCTCATGATCGCCATTACCATCAGCACCCAGAACACCAGCAGGCCGATTGTTTTTACCAGGATCAGCACGGCGGCGATCCAGATGATCGGCTGGAAGGTGACCACCATAAACAGCACGATCGCTTTGATCACGCACAAAATCAGCGCCACAAGCATGGATGCGCTGTCGATCGGCCCCATCGGTGGGATCACCCGGCGCAATGGCCCGATGATTGGCTGGGTCACTTTGACGACAAACTGCGAGAAGGGATTGTAAAAATCACAACGGGCCCACTGCATCCAGACGCGCAACAAAAGCACCATCGTATACAGTTCAATGACCGTTGAGAGCAAGAAGGTCAACGTCTTCATGGCGTTCCTCAGGTTTCCTTAGTATGGGGATTATTGGGTGTAATCGCGCGCACCGAAAATAGCCGTTCCGATGCGCACCATGGTGCTGCCAGCCGCGATAGCGGCGTCCATATCGTCCGTCATGCCCAGCGAAAGCGTGTCGACCGTCGGGTAGCGCGCTTTAAGCGCCCCAAATGCTACAGCCATTTGCTGGGCGACGGCAAATTGCCTGTCGTAATCGGGTTCCGGGGCCGGGATCGCCATTAACCCGCGAAGCTGAAGGCCAGGAAGCGCCGCAACCTGATCCGCCAGCGCATCCAGTTCGTCCAGCGTAATGCCTGACTTGCTGTTTTCGTCACTGATATTGATTTGAATCAGCACGTTAAGCGGTGCCATATCACCAGGGCGTTGCTCGCTCAGGCGTGTGGCAATGCGCAGGCGATCGACGGTGTGGCACCAGTCAAAATGCTCGGCGACCAGACGGCTTTTGTTCGACTGCAGCGGCCCGATAAAGTGCCATGTAAGGTCCGTATGGCCGTTTTCGCGAAAGAGGCGAATTTTCTCTACCCCTTCCTGCACGTAGTTTTCGCCGAATGCGCGCTGGCCTGCCGCGATTGCTTCTGCGATGGCGCTCGCAGGCTTGGTTTTGCTGACTGCAAGCAGCGTCACTTCTTCTGAAGCACGGCCGCAACGCATTGCTGCGGCTGAGATTTTGTCCCGGATCTGTGCCAGGTTGTGCGCAATGTCGTTCATTTTCCGAGGATCGTTATATGGATATGGAAGAAATTGTGGCCCTTAGTGTAAAGCATAACGTGTCGGATCTACACCTGTGCAGTAATGCGCCGCCTCGCTGGCGACGGCGGGGCAAAATGGAGTTGGCGCCTTTTCCGGGGCCGGACGTCGTCGCGCTGATAAAAAGCTGGCTCAGCGATAAACAGCAGGAGGCATGGTGCACCTGCGGGCAGGTGGATTTTGCCGTAACGCTGCAGAATCAACAGCGCCTGCGCGGTAGCGCATTTGCTCATACGCAGGGCTGCTCGCTGGCGCTCCGGCTGCTACCGGAACACTGTCCGCAGCTGCGGTCGTTGGGTACGCCGCGGGCGTTACCCGAGCTGCTGACCAGCGATAACGGCCTGATTCTGGTGACGGGCGCCACAGGCAGCGGTAAATCGACCACCCTTGCGGCGATGGTCGATTTTCTTAACTGCTCCAGCGACGGGCATATCCTGACCCTGGAAGATCCGGTGGAGTTTATCCATCAGAGCAAGCGCAGCCTGGTCCAGCAGCGGGAGATTGGCCTGCACTGCCCGACGTTTGCCGAGGCACTTCGCGCCGCACTGCGTGAAGATCCCGACGTCATTCTGCTGGGAGAACTGCGCGACAGCGAAACTATCCGTCTTGCGCTGACGGCAGCGGAGACGGGTCATCTGGTGCTGGCGACGCTACATACTCGTGGCGCGGCACAGGCCATCGAACGGCTGGTGGATGCCTTTCCCGCTCAGGAAAAAGAGCCAGTGCGTAAACAGCTGGCGGGCAGCCTGTGTGCGGTGCTGGCGCAAAAGCTGGAGCGGGATAACCAGCAGGGGCGTGTCGCCCTGTTTGAACTGCTGATCAATACCCCTGCGGCGGCAAATTTGATCCGCGAAGGCAAAAGCTATCAGCTGCCCGGGGTGATTCAGACCGGGCTGCAGGCAGGGATGCAAAATTTTGAGCAGAGCCTCGCCGAGAGAAGGGCGCAGGGGCGGCTGGGGTAAACCGCGCCATACCTTGTATCCTGCGGCGCTGGCGGTAGAATCAGACTCTGACCTGCACTCACAGAAAACGGCTATGTCATCCCAACCGAATCAAAGTCTGATTGACGGCATTCGCTGTCTGCAATATCTGGTCTCCAGCGGCCGCGCCATCGGTTGTCGTGAACTTGCGCGGCTGATGGGGATCAACACCACAAGGGTGAACCGCCTGCTGATGTCGATGGCCTCCATTGGCCTGACCATGCAGGATGAACAGCGGCGCTATCTGCCCGGCCCCGGCATTCATGCCCTGGCGGCGCAGGCGATCCGGGGTTCGGAGCTGTTTTCCCGCGCGCTGCCGCAGCTGGAACGTCTGGCACCGCGCGATATCGTGGTGGCGTTGGGCGTGCTGTGGGAGGATCAGGTGATTTATATCTGGCACTCGGTGCCCGGGAGCCAGACTAGCCAGGCGTTGGCCGGTTACCATATGTTGCCTGCGTGGCAATCGGTTATTGGGATGTCACTGCTGGCCGCCGAAACGGACGCAGCATTAATACCGCGCTTTAGCCCGGAACAGTGGCAACAGCTTGCCCCACACGTTGCGCAGCAGCGCCAGCAGGGGCGAGTTATCTGGCATCATGACGACGGCGAGGTCTCAATGGCGCAGCCGGTGGGTGCCCATCATGCCGCGCTGGCGTTTGCTGGCATGTGGAATATTGACGAGCAGAGCATCCAGAGCCGTCTTGCTGCACTGACGGCGCTCAACGGCAAACTGCTGGACATGTCGTGAGTGCGGGCACTCCTTCGGGCAGGGTTCAGTAACCCTGTTCGAAGAAGCTTTCGAGGATGATCACTGCGGAGGCGGAGTCAACGCTGCCTTTGTTGAGGGCGCGAAAACCACCATGCTCAAACAGGCCTGCGCGGGCTTCGACCGTGCTCAGGCGTTCATCGTGCAGCTTGATCGCCACGCCAAAACGACCGTGGATCTTATTGGCAAAATTACGCGCCCTGGCGGTCAGCGGCTGTTCGGTGCCATCCATGTTTAAGGGCAGACCAACGATCACGGCCTCTGGCTGCCACTCTTTTAACAGACGCTCAATCAGATTCCAGTCCGGGGTGCCGTTTTGCGCCTTGATGGCCGTCAGCGGGCGGGCGGTGCCGGTAATACGCTGACCAATCGCCACACCGATACTTTTGGTGCCGAAATCAAATGCGAGGAGAGTACCGCTCATCAGGCATGCCCCGCTACGCCAGGCATGGTCTGGATATCGATGCCAATCAGTTTTGCTGCATCACGCCAGCGATCGGCGATCGGGGTTTTAAACAGAATGTTTAAGTCCGCAGGTGCCGTCAGCCACGCGTTGTCGAGGATCTCCTGCTCAAGCTGGCCTTTTTCCCATGAGGCATAGCCAAGCGCCACCAGCACGTCGGTAGGGTGGTTTTCCGTACCCAGCGTCTCCAGCACGTCGCGGGAGGTGGTGATAACGGTGTTGTCCGAAATACGGATGCTGGAAGCGAAGCCCGGCGGCGTATGCAAAATAAAGCCACGTTCTTCGGCCAGCGGGCCGCCCAGCATAACCGGTTTGTCGAGGCGAATTTCAGGCACGCGCGCGTCCTGGGAAATTTTTAACTTTTCCAGAATGCCTTCAACGGTAAGATTTTCCAGCGGTTTATTGATGATGATACCCATCGCGCCATCATCGCTGTATTCGCAGATATAAACGACTGAACGACGGAAAATCGGATCCTGGAGAGCAGGCATGGCAATAAGAAAGTGATGCTGTAAATTCATTGTCAGAGATCTGTTTCCTGGTTTAAAAAGCGACAGCACCCAGTATGCGTAGAAACCCGGATACTGTCACTAACAGTATTGGCTGTGTTATTGCTTCAGACGTTTTTCAATCGCGTCCATCAGCATGCCGGTAATAGAGACCGGGAATTCCGCTTCGATCTCGCGAATACAGGTTGGGCTGGTGACATTCACTTCCGTCAGGCGATCGCCAATGATGTCGAGGCCGACAAAGATAAGCCCTTTGGCCTTCAGCATTGGGCCGACGCGGCGGGCAATTTCCCAGTCGCTTTCGGTCAATGGACGCGGCTCACCGCGGCCACCGGCAGCCAGGTTCCCACGGGTTTCGCCACCCTGCGGAATACGCGCCAGGCAGTAGGGCACCGGCTCGCCGTCCACCACCAGCACGCGCTTGTCGCCATCAACAATGGCTGGAATATAGTTCTGCGCCATACAGTAGCGTGAGCCATGCTCGGTCAGGGTTTCGGCGATTACGCCCAGGTTTGGGTCACCCTCTTTGACGCGGAAAATGGACGCGCCGCCCATTCCGTCCAACGGTTTCAGGATGATATCGCCGTGCTTCTGCCAGAAGGCTTTCAGCTGGGCCTTGTTGCGCGTGACCAGCGTGTCAGGCGTCAGATCAGAGAACCAGGCGGTGTAGAGCTTCTCGTTGCAGTCACGCAGGCTCTGCGGTTTGTTAACGATCAGGGTGCCTTTCTCTTCTGCACGCTCGAGAATATAGGTGCAGTAGATAAATTCGGTGTCAAACGGCGGATCTTTACGCATCAGGATGACATCGAGTTCAGCCAGGGGCAGATCCTGCTCGGAGCCAAATTCATACCATTTATCGTAATTCTGCTCGACGTTGACGATGCGGGTGCGCGCCCGGGCTTCGCCGTTAATCAGGTAAAGGTCGCTCATCTCCATATAGTGGAGCTGATAGCCGCGACGTTGCGCTTCCAGCAGCATAGCGAAGCTGGAATCTTTCTTGATATTGATGCTTGCGATGGGGTCCATCACGATGCCGAGCTTAATCATTGTCTTCTCCGTTAATGCTTCAACCTAAATCGCCAAAACGCACCTGCAGGGCAGTAATGGCGGTCAGCGCGGTGGTTTCAGTACGCAGAACGCGGGGTCCCAACAGAATATCAGTAAACTGGTAGCGTGCGGTCATGGCGATTTCATCCGCCGACAGACCGCCTTCCGGGCCAATCAGCAGCCGCACGCGCTCAACCGGCAGCGGCAGCGTATTGATGCTGGCGCTGGCGCGGGGATGCAGGTTGAGCTTCAGGCCCTGCTCCTCTTCGGCACACCAGGCTTCGAGATCCATCGCCGGGCGGATCTCCGGAACGCGGTTGCGGCCGGACTGTTCGCAGGCGGCAACGGCGATTTTTTGCCACTGCTGGAGCTTCTTGTTCAGACGTTCGGCATCCAGTTTAACGCCACAGCGCTCAGAAAAAAGTGGCGTAATGAGGCTTACACCCAGTTCGATCGATTTCTGGATAGTGAATTCCATTTTTTCGCCACGGGACATCACCTGACCCAGGTGAATATGCAGCGGCGATTCACGATCGTCGATTTCGCCACGCAGGATGCTGACCTGCACGCTTTTTTTATCGGCGCGGGTAATTTCGGCGTCAAAGACTTGGTTTGAACCATCAAACAGCTGAATCGCCTGGCCTGCGCCCATCCGCAGCACGCGGCCAACGTGGTTGGCGGCCTCTTCGGACAGGGCAATTTCACTGCCTGCGGTAATCAGTTCCGGGTGATAAATACGGGGAATGCGCATAGTCAAAGAATTCCATCGATCTGCCCCCTCAGCCCTGTGGGGAGAAGGTGAGGGCGAGGGGCGAATAAACAATTCCCGCTAGTGTAGGTTAGCTCTTTTGCGCCTGGCAAGCGCGCTGCACGTATGGGTTATGATTCCCCTGCACTTTGGCGATACGCTCATCGCGCTGACACTCCCAGTCCGTCACCGGATACAGTTTGTCCCAGGCGTTAAACAGCTGGGTTTGCTGGCGCGAGAGGGTGAGTTCATAGCGATCGCGCATATAGAAGTAGGTCCGGGCGATGCTGCCGCGCGCGCGGACCGGCGGCTCGGCGAGCTTCTCTTTAAAATCTACCTTCATCGCGCACTGGCCATACTGGCCTTCGCCGCCGTTCCACTGGCTGTACATAAAGTTGCCGCGATCGCCATTCACCTCGCCCACCGCAGGCTGCAGATTATGCATGTCGATCTCCATCTTGCGGTAGCCCGGATCGTTGTTGCAGTTTTTACGCCCGCCGTCCTGCCAGCACTGACGCTGGTGGCCGAACTGCCATGCCGGAACCACATGTTCCCATTCAATTCGGCTGGCGCGGTTCTCATTTTTACGCACTTTGTAGCCGCAGGACGCAAGATCCACGACCCCTTTTTTACCCTGCCAGTTAATTTTGCAGCCGCAGTAAAAATCGCCCGCAACGTCGGCGTTGACCTTAACGCCAGCAGCTTTGGCTTGAGAGAAACTGTTGATACCGTCGGCCAGCGCATGGCCTGAAAATGCCGTCGCCAGAAAGGCGACCGCGAGAGAGAAATTACGGGACATCGTGAACTCCGTGTCAAAACGAGCCCGCAACGTAGCGAATGTTGTTCTGGTATGCAATCAGTCAGATCATGAAAGTTCCTGATGATTCCGTCGGTTACTCGGCAATAAGCGGTTCACCGCACTTTACGCAGCGGTAGGTGGCTTCTTTGCGCACCACCCGGTTATGACGGCGCACGGTAAGCTGGTGCTGCTGACACCCGCAGCGGTAGGGGAAGGTATTGCGTTGAACGGAATCCAGCTCGAACTGATGCGTGCGGCGCGCCGGGACGCCGAGCACCGCTTCCATCATCCACTTCCACTCTTTGCCGTGGGGGGCGACGCGGCCAAAGTGCTTCCACACCAGCAGATGCGCCAGCTCGTGTGGGACCACTTCGTCGATAAAGGCCTGCTGGTTTTCCAGCAGCAGTACGGGGTTCAGGCGGATCTCGTACGCTTCCAGCCAGGCGGTTCCCGCTGCGGTGCCGCGCTGCTGCCAGACCAGTTTCGGTTCCGGGTAGTTCCGGGCGAGCTTCAGGTTAGCCTGCGCCAGTTTGTCGCGCAGGCAGCGCTTGAGAGCGTGCTGGAGCGCAATGGGAAGACGGGGTGTTTTCATAGGGGCAGAGCATAGAGCGTGCGGCGGGGCGGTGCAAGGGGCTTCCTCCCGGGCGGGAGGAAGCCTGGTCCATCAGTCGTGGGCGCCGATTTCGCGCAGCGGACGGCCTTTCATCAGGTTGCGTTCGATATGTTCCAGCGACACATGTTTGGTTTCAGGAACCAGCCACAGAGTCAGGACGATAAACAGCAGGTTCAGACCCCCATACACCCAGAAGGTGTTGGCATTGCCCAGCGTGTCGAGCATGGTCAGGAAGGTGGCGCCGACGATCATGTTGGCTATCCAGTTGGTGGCGGTGGAGCAGGTGATGCCAAAGTCGCGGCCTTTCAGAGGCTGGATCTCAGAACACAGCACCCAAATCAGCGGACCTGCGCTCATCGCAAAGCCGGTGATAAACATCAGCAGCATGCCTACCGCAAAGTACTGAGCGGTGGTTGAGTGGATGCCCATATGCATCATCGTTCCCAGCACCCCCATTCCTACCGCCATCACCAGGAAGCCCAGCGTCAGGGTTGGTTTACGGCCCCAGCGATCCACCAGGCCGATAGCGATGAAGGTCGCCAGCACGTTGGTCAGGCCGACGATCACCGTGCCCCACATCTGCTCGGTGGTGTTGGTGTATCCCGCCAGCTCAAAGATTTTGGGCGCGTAATACATGATGACGTTCATCCCGGTGAACTGCTGCATCACCTGCAGCAGCACACCGAGGAATACCGCCCGACGGAAGTTACTGTTCTCTTTAAACAGTGCCCAGCCGCTCTGCTTAACCTTCAGGCTTTCGCGAATCTCATCCAGCTCGTTTTTCGCTTCGGCACGGGTGTCACGCAGGCGCAGTAACACACGTTCTGCATCGTTAAAGCGCCGTTTGGCGGCGAACCAGCGGGGGCTGTCCGGCAGGAAGAAGACGCCAATCAGCAGCAGGATCGCCGGGATTATGATCACCCCCAGCATCCAGCGCCATGCTCCGCTGTAGCTGAACGCGGTATCGGAAAGATAGGCCCCGAGAATACCGATGGTGATCATCAGCTGGTACATGGAGATCATGCTGCCGCGAATTTTCTCCGGCGCGATCTCGGACAAGTACAGCGGGGCAGTGTAAGAGGCAACCCCGACCGCCAGACCCAGCAATACGCGGGAGGCAATCAGCACTTCAACGTTAGGGGCAGCGGCGGAAAAGAGCGAGCCCGCCACGAACAGGATCGCACCAATCATCAGGCTTTTCTTACGCCCGAGTTTGAAGGAGAGCCAGCCGCTGCCGACCGCGCCGACCGCGGCACCGAACATCATCGAGCTGACCACCCACTCCTGGGTATGGGCGGTTATCTGGAATTCATCGGTAATAAAGGGCAGCGCACCGGCAATAACGCCAATATCCAGACCGAAAAGTAATCCTGCCAGTGCGGCGAGGAAGCAGACAAAAAACGTCATTGTCCTGTTGGACGTCCGCCCGTGTTTATTATTGTCAGGCATTCAGCCCTCCCTGTGGGTTAGTTGTTTTGTCATTGTAAAGATTTGATTAGGAAACAGTAAAAATATGTCAGAGAGGCGGGGGTGACAAAGAGAGTAATCCGAAAGGGCGCGGAGTTTGTCTTGATGTAAGCGATTTCAGGCGGGGGTACGAGCGGCAGAAAAGCAAAAAGCCAGCACGAGGCTGGCTTTTTCACACGAGCGGTCAGTCGATTACTTCAGACCGGCAGCTTCACGCAGCTGGGCCGCTTTGTCGGTTTTTTCCCATGGGAAATGTTCACGACCAAAGTGACCGTAGGCAGCGGTTTCTTTGTAGATTGGGTGCAGCAGGTCAAGCATCTGGATCAGACCGTATGGACGCAGATCGAAGAACTCGCGCACCAGCAGGGTCAGTTGCTCCGTAGGCACTTTTTCAGTACCGAAGGTTTCAACCATGATGGAGGTTGGCTCTGCCACGCCGATGGCGTAGGACACCTGGATTTCACAACGGTCAGCCAGGCCTGCAGCAACGATGTTTTTCGCCACATAGCGTGCTGCGTAGGCTGCAGAACGGTCAACTTTAGACGGATCCTTACCAGAGAATGCGCCGCCACCGTGACGCGCCATGCCGCCGTAGGTATCAACAATGATTTTACGACCGGTCAGGCCGCAGTCGCCCATTGGTCCACCGATAACAAAGCGGCCGGTTGGGTTGATGAAGAATTTAGTCGACGTATTCAGCCACTCGGTCGGCAGAACCGGCTTGATGATCTCTTCCATCACTGCTTCCTGCAGGGATTTCTGATCGATGTCTTCAGAATGCTGAGTCGACAGAACGACCGCATCGATACCGACAATTTTGCCGTCATCGTACTGGAAGGTGACCTGGCTTTTTGCATCCGGGCGCAGCCACGGCAGAGAGCCGTTTTTACGCACTTCAGCCTGACGCTGCACCAGACGGTGAGCATAGGTGATTGGCGCTGGCATCAGCACGTCAGTTTCGTTGGTTGCATAGCCAAACATCAGGCCCTGGTCGCCCGCACCCTGTTCCAGCGGATCGGCACGGTCAACGCCCTGGTTGATGTCCGGGGACTGTTTGCCAATGGCGCTCAGTACGGCGCACGAGTTGGCATCAAAGCCCATATCAGAATGCACATAGCCGATTTCACGCACGGTGTTACGGGTGATCTCTTCGATATCAACCCAGGCACTGGTGGTGATTTCACCGCCAACCATGACCATGCCGGTTTTGACATAGGTTTCACAGGCTACGCGCGCTTTCGGATCCTGCTCGAGGATCGCATCCAGCACCGCATCGGAGATTTGGTCAGCAATTTTATCAGGATGTCCTTCTGATACGGACTCGGACGTAAACAGGTGTTTTGCCATGTTTTAATTTACCTAAGGAGAATTTGGTTAGCTCAAACTGTTGTGTGGGATAGCCATAGCAGCGTTTTCTACCAGGACTTACAGACGATGACACTGGCAGTCTGAGTGTTAATCAGTATAGATGGATTAACATCTGGACGGCTATTTTAGGTCACTTCTTCGCCCGATTTCCAGCTTTTTTTGAATCCGCCCTCACGGCATTGAAAACCCGGCTGGAAATTTTTCCTGACGGTGCTGGCAATGCTCACATTTATATTTTGCATTTTCCCGGTCATGTCGGTATAAAACGCGGCGCGCGGCTCATACAAAAAGCACACGACGTTACTGCGTGTCGCCACTTCCAGCCGGGTAAAGCAGTGAATTTTTAGCTTTAACTTGTCGCGAGTTTACGTAAGCTTGCGTGGAGGTGAGTCGAGATAATGAACCGTCGTTTTCTGCTTAATTCGTTCTGCCCTTCAGGTCGGAACCTGTTCCCCGCCATTCGCATGTCTAATCTGCAAACCTGCCGATGTTATACCCATCTCGGCGCTTCTCAGGATTCCAGGGCCGGTATTACGCCTTGTGAAGAATGAACAAGGGCGCTCTTGTTAATACAAGAGTTTTCTCGTGGTTTCGCCGGACCTTGTCATACAGTGTTCCGATACTTGTTTTACAATGATATGAATAAGAAACCGGTCGCACGACCCGACTTTCAGCATTCTGTGCTGGATAAGTGGTCGGTTAATGGGTTGTTATCGCAGATTAACGCTGCGATAGTAGTCAACTGTTTTACACTGAATAGTCAGTTTTGAGGTTCGCTATGTCTGACGACATGTCTTCGGTTTCGCCTTCGTCAGCAGGCGAACAGGGTGTACTACGTTCTATGCAGGAGGTTGCGATGAGCTCCCAGGAAGCCAGCAAGATGCTGCGCACTTACAATATTGCCTGGTGGGGCAATAATTATTACGACGTCAACGAACTGGGCCACATCAGCGTGTGCCCTGATCCTGACGTACCGGAAGCGCGCGTCGATCTCGCCAAACTGGTGAAAGCCCGTGAAGCGCAGGGCCAGCGTTTGCCTGCACTGTTCTGCTTCCCGCAGATCCTGCAACATCGCCTGCGTTCGATTAACGCTGCCTTCAAGCGCGCGCGTGAATCCTACGGCTATAACGGCGACTATTTCCTGGTCTATCCGATCAAGGTTAATCAGCACCGTCGCGTCATTGAATCCCTGATTCACTCCGGTGAACCGCTGGGACTGGAAGCCGGTTCCAAAGCGGAACTGATGGCGGTTCTGGCCCACGCGGGCATGACCCGGTCGGTGATCGTCTGTAACGGCTATAAAGACCGTGAATACATTCGTCTGGCACTGATTGGCGAGAAGATGGGCCACAAGGTCTATCTGGTCATCGAGAAGATGTCTGAAATCGCTATCGTACTGGACGAGGCCGAGCGCCTGAACGTGGTGCCGCGCCTTGGCGTGCGTGCGCGTCTGGCCTCCCAGGGCTCCGGTAAATGGCAGTCCTCCGGCGGTGAAAAATCCAAATTCGGCCTTGCGGCGAATCAGGTTCTGCAGCTGGTCGAAATCATGCGCGAGAAGGGGCGTCTGGACAGCATTCAGCTGCTGCACTTCCACCTCGGCTCACAGATGGCTAACATCCGCGACATCGCCACCGGCGTGCGCGAATCAGCACGCTTCTACGTTGAGCTGCACAAGCTCGGCGTCAACATTCAGTGCTTCGACGTCGGCGGCGGTCTGGGCGTGGACTATGAAGGGACCCGCTCGCAGTCTGACTGCTCGGTGAACTATGGCCTGAACGAATACGCCAACAACATCATCTGGGCGATTGGCGATGCCTGTGAAGAGAATGGTCTGCCGCACCCCACGGTGATCACCGAGTCCGGTCGCGCCGTTACCGCACACCATACCGTGCTGGTGTCGAACATCATCGGCGTTGAGCGCAACGAATATACCGAAGCGACACCGCCTGCTGACGATGCGCCGCGTGCGCTGCAAAGCATGTGGGAAACCTGGCAGGAGATGCATGAGCCGGGCACCCGTCGTTCGCTGCGCGAATGGCTGCACGACAGCCAGATGGATCTGCACGATATTCACATCGGCTACTCTTCCGGTACGTTCAGTCTGCAGGAACGCGCGTGGGCAGAGCAGCTGTACCTGAACATGTGCCATGAAGTGCAGAAGCAGCTCGACCCGAGCAACCGTGCGCACCGTCCGATTATCGACGAGCTGCAGGAACGTATGGCGGACAAAATGTACGTCAACTTCTCGCTGTTCCAGTCGATGCCGGATGCCTGGGGTATCGATCAGCTGTTCCCGGTGATGCCGCTGGAAGGGCTGAATCAGATCCCTGAGCGCCGTGCGGTGCTGCTGGATATCACCTGCGATTCCGACGGGGCTATCGATCACTACATTGATGGGGACGGTATCGCGACCACCATGCCAATGCCGGAGTACGACCCGGAGAACCCGCCAATGCTGGGCTTCTTTATGGTTGGTGCGTATCAGGAAATTCTGGGCAATATGCACAACCTGTTCGGTGATACCGAGGCGGTTGACGTGTTTGTCTTCCCTGACGGCAACGTGGAAGTGGAACTCTCTGACGAGGGTGACACCGTGGCGGATATGCTGCAGTACGTTCAGCTCGATCCGAAAAAACTGCTGACCCAGTTCCGCGATCAGGTGAAAAAGACCGATCTGGACGCCGCGTTGCAGCAGCAGTTCCTGGAAGAGTTCGAAGCCGGGCTGTACGGATACACGTATCTGGAAGACGAGTAAGCCTTGATGCCCGGTGGCGCTGCGCTGGCCGGGCCTACGAGTTATACTCACTTGAACCCGTATGAATTAGCGGCGATAATTCGCCGCAACAGCACTATTCGAATCAATCCCTTCCTCGTCGGGCTTAACGACGCGGAGGGGATTTTTTTTCATCTATTTTTAATGCACCGACGTTATAAAGAGGTCAGGACATGAGCACTTTAGGTCATCAGTACGATAACTCTCTGGTATCTAACGCTTTTGGATTTTTACGCCTTCCAATGAACTTCCAGCCGTACGACAGCGATGCGGACTGGGTGATCACCGGCGTGCCGTTTGATATGGCGACCTCCGGTCGCGCCGGTGGCCGCCACGGCCCGGCAGCTATCCGCCAGGTTTCCACTAACCTGGCCTGGGAGCATAACCGCTTCCCGTGGAACTTCGACATGCGCGAGCGCCTGAACGTGGTTGACTGCGGTGACCTGGTGTATGCCTTTGGCGATGCGCGTGAAATGAGTGAAAAGCTGCAGGCTCACGCAGAGAAACTGCTGGCTGCCGGTAAGCGCATGCTCTCTTTCGGCGGTGACCATTTTGTTACGCTGCCACTGCTGCGCGCCCATGCGAAGCACTTCGGTAAAATGGCGCTGGTGCACTTCGATGCCCATACCGACACTTACGCGAACGGCTGCGAATTCGACCACGGCACCATGTTCTTCACCGCACCGAACGAAGGCCTGATCGATCCGAACCACTCCGTGCAGATCGGCATTCGTACCGAGTTTGATAAAGACAACGGCTTTACGGTGCTGGACGCCTGCCAGGTGAACGATCGCGGCGTGGACGACATCATCGCTCAGGTGAAGCAGATTGTCGGCGACATGCCGGTTTATCTGACCTTCGACATCGACTGTCTGGATCCGGCGTTTGCTCCGGGTACCGGCACGCCGGTGATCGGTGGCCTGACTTCCGACCGCGCCATTAAGCTGGTACGCGGTCTGAAAGATCTGAACATCGTCGGTATGGATGTGGTGGAAGTGGCGCCGGCTTACGATCAGTCTGAGATCACTGCGCTGGCCGCAGCGACGCTGGCACTGGAAATGCTGTACATCCAGGCAGCGAAAAAAGGCGAGTAAGTGATGAGGCAGGCCGGGTAGCAGTTAGCGTTGCCCGGCCTGTTTTGACGTTACTTGATGCCGTCTGCGGACATGCGATCGCGAATATGCTGCGCACGCTCTGCAGAGGCAGGGTGGTCGTCAAACATTGAGCTTTGACGACCCGCTTCCTGCTGTGCCAGCTTTTCGAAGCTGGTGGCTAAGCCCGACGGGTTAATGCCGCGTTTGCGCAACAAATCGTAAGAGTAGTCATCGGCCTCAGCCTCCTGACGCTGGGAGAACTGAGAGTTGACCAGTTTTTCGCCCAGATCGCCAAGCTGCGACTGAGACAGGCTTCCGACAATCCCCCCGGCAGAAGCGGCCGCGACGCGAACGGCGTTGGTGCCGAGCGCAACCTGCATGCCTTTCTTCACGTGGCCCAGCGCGACGTGCCCCATTTCATGGCCAATCACCGCTTCGACTTCGTTGTCGGTCATCATATCCATCAGCCCGCTGTAGACGCGGATACAGCCGTTCGCCATTGCAAAGGCGTTAACGTCTTTCGCCATGTAAACCTTGTAGTTCACCGGCTGGCCGTTGATGTTGTCGCCCAAAGCAGATGAAATCTTGTTCAGCCGTTGAGCGTAAGTGCTGCTTGCCGGGGCGATAGTGGCTTTCCCGTCCATCTCCTTACAGGCTTCATCACTTAACGCTTTGACCTGAGCATCGCTCAAGGTGTAAGCCTGAAAGGCCTCAGCACCGGAGCTCATCAGCCCGCCAGAGTCCATATTCTGACACCCGCTAAGCAGGAGTGTCGTTCCCAGAGCCAGCACAATTGCACGCATTTTCATTATGTTGCTTCCGTACCCGTTAAACTCGATAAATTGCGAACGTTCTCCCTGCCGTCAGGCAGGAGTTTCACTCAGTATAAAGAATATAATCCACCGCGAGCGAGAAGATTGCGCAACGTGCGAGGCTGTTCCAGAGATTTCTTAACCGGCAAAAGAATGGTCCATGTACATGCTTTGTCGCTTGGGTTACATTGTTGGCACTTTTTTCCGGCGTAGCCCAAAACGCGCTGTCGTCAAGCCGAAACGGGTATGGCCATCAACATCCGATCTGGAGTCAAAATGTCCTCACGTAAAGAGCTTGCCAATGCTATTCGTGCGCTGAGCATGGATGCTGTACAAAAAGCCAAATCCGGTCACCCGGGCGCCCCGATGGGCATGGCTGACATCGCCGAAGTCCTGTGGCGTGAATTCCTGAATCACAACCCGCAAAACCCAGCCTGGGCAGACCGTGACCGCTTCGTGCTGTCTAACGGCCACGGCTCAATGCTGATTTACAGCCTGCTGCACCTCACAGGTTATGCCCTGCCAATTGAAGAGCTGAAAAACTTCCGTCAGCTGCACTCCAAAACCCCAGGTCACCCGGAAGTGGGTTACACCGCAGGCGTTGAAACCACCACCGGCCCGCTGGGTCAGGGTATTGCCAACGCAGTGGGTATGGCGATTGCTGAGAAGACGCTGGCGGCGCAGTTTAACCGTCCGGGTCATGACATTGTTGACCACTTCACCTATGCGTTCATGGGCGATGGCTGCATGATGGAAGGCATTTCTCACGAAGTGTGCTCTCTGGCAGGTACCCTGAAGCTGGGCAAACTGGTTGCGTTCTATGACGACAACGGCATCTCCATCGACGGTCACGTTGAAGGCTGGTTCACTGACGATACCGCAGCACGTTTCGAAGCCTACGGCTGGCACGTGGTCCGTGGCGTTGACGGTCATGACGCGGATTCCATCAAACGTGCAGTAGATGAAGCGCGCGCTGTGACGGACAAACCGTCCCTGCTGATGTGCAAAACCATCATCGGTTTCGGTTCCCCGAACAAAGCCGGTACCCACGACTCCCACGGTGCACCGCTGGGCGACGCAGAGATCGCACTGACCCGCGAAGCTCTGGGCTGGAAACACCCTGCATTCGAAATCCCGTCTGAGATTTACGCCCAGTGGGATGCGAAAGAAGCCGGTCAGGCGAAAGAGTCTGCCTGGAACGAGAAATTCGCCGCCTACGCGAAAGCCTTCCCACAGGAAGCGGCTGAATACACCCGTCGTATGAAAGGCGATATGCCATCAGACTTCGACGCAAAAGCGAACGAGTTCATTGCTAAGCTACAGGCTATTCCGTCCAAAATCGCCAGCCGTAAAGCGTCTCAGAATGCGATCGAAGCCTTCGGTCCCTGGCTGCCAGAATTCCTGGGCGGCTCCGCTGACCTGGCCCCGTCTAACCTGACGATCTGGTCTGGCTCTAAAGCGATCAACGAAGATGCTGCCGGTAACTACATCCATTACGGTGTGCGTGAATTCGGTATGACCGCGATTGCGAACGGTATCACCCTGCACGGTGGTTTCCTGCCGTACACCTCTACCTTCCTGATGTTCGTGGAATATGCCCGTAACGCGGTGCGTATGGCTGCGCTGATGAAACAGCGTCAGGTGATGGTCTATACCCACGACTCCATCGGTCTGGGTGAAGATGGTCCAACTCACCAGCCGGTTGAGCAGGTGGCTTCTCTGCGTGTGACCCCGAACATGTCCACATGGCGTCCATGTGACCAGGTTGAATCCGCCGTCGCGTGGAAATACGGTGTGGAGCGTAAGGACGGCCCAACCGCTCTGATCCTCTCCCGTCAGAACCTGGCGCAGCAGGATCGTACCGACGCGCAGCTGGCGAACATCGCGCGCGGGGGTTACGTGCTGAAAGATTGCGACGGTCAGCCGCAGGTGATCTTTATCGCCACCGGTTCTGAAGTTGAACTGGCGGTTGCTGCCTGGGATCAGCTGGCAGGCGAAGGCGTGAAAGCGCGCGTGGTCTCCATGCCGTCTACCGACGCATTCGACAAGCAGGACGCGGCTTACCGTGAATCCGTACTGCCGAAAGCGGTTTCCGCTCGCGTGGCAGTGGAAGCGGGTATCGCTGACTACTGGTTCAAATACGTGGGCCTGAACGGCGCTATCGTCGGCATGACCACCTTCGGTGAGTCTGCTCCGGCTGAGCAGCTGTTCGAAGAGTTCGGCTTCACCGTTGAGAACGTGGTCGCGAAAGCGAAAGAACTGCTGTAATCCGGTTTACGGCATAAGACGGGTCGCTTCGGCGGCCCGTTTTTTTTGGCTCCGCTATAACCGACCTGCCTCCAGGCGAACGACGCGCGAAAAATGACGCTGCGTAAAAGCCGGATCGTGACTGATGGCGATGACGCTGGTTCCTCGCCCACGACAGACCGCCAGCCAGTGTTCAAATACCCCCAGCCAGTGCGTATCAAAATCCCGGCTGGGTTCGTCCAGCAGCATAACCTCCGGCGCCATCGCTTCCAGACTGGCGACCGCCACCATCCGCCGCTGCGCGGTGTGCAGATCCAGCGGATGCGCGTCGGCAACGTCCTCTAAATGGCAGAGCTGCAGTGCGGCCTGGGTACGGCGTGCAATGTCTTCTGCAGCTAACTTTTGCAGCTTCAAACCGAATGCTATTTCTTCGGTGACGTTGCTGTGGAAGATCTGGTTTTCCGCCTCCTGAAACAGCACACCAAAGTGACGAGCGCGCTGACGGTTTTTAAGCTGTGCGATCGGTTCACCTTTGAAGGCCACCGCGCCGGAAGAAGGGGAGAGCAGTCCCGCCATAATGCGCAGCAGCGTGGATTTCCCCGCGCCGTTATCGCCCGTTAACGCCAGCCATTCGCCCGCTCTCAGTTCAAGCGAGATCTCGCGCAGGCAGTCATCAGCCGCGTTCGGCCAGCGATAGGTGACCTGGTCCAGAGTTAACATAAGGGAAATAGCGCTCCGTCGCGCAGCTGCCACGCCTGCTGGCAGTGGTTGATAAAGGGAGAGGAATTGCGCTCGAAAAGCACAATCAGCGAACGGTGCTCTTGCGCCCAGTGTGCCAGCCGTTCCAGCAGCTGGTCGGTGGCCTGCGCCGTCAGTCGACTGAACGCTTCATCGAGGATTAACAGCTCAGGTATCATGGCGAGCGCGCTGGCGATCACCACGCGCTGGGTTTCGCCGCCGGACAGCGTGCCGGGATGGCGATGGCGCAGCGGCAGACAGTCTGTCAGCGTGAGCACGGCATCAATACGGCGCAGGATCTCTGCCTCGTCCAGGCACAGGTTTTCCGGGCCAAAAGCCACTTCCTCCTCCACGCTGAACGTACAGCCGGAAAGCTGCAGATAGGGCGATTGCTGCACCAGCTGGATGGCGGGGGATTGCTCCACCAGCGTCAACTGGCCGACAGGGTTACCCAGCAGGATGCCTTTGCCCTCAATATCACCGGGAAGAAAATCCGGATACCAGCCGGCCATCAGTTGGGCGAGGGTACTTTTCCCGCTGCCGTTATCGCCAAAAATCGCCACCATCCCCGGTTCGGAATAGTTGAAATCAAAGCAGGAAGGCGTGCGCGTGGCGTGAGTAGGAAGATAGCGAAACTGTTCTAGCGTAACCATATCCAGACCCCTGTCTCCGCGACTATCAGCAGGAGCATGCCGTAGCGCGCCATACGCTGTAAGCCGCTGTCCTGTGGTGCCCACAGCGTGGTGCGTCTGCGATGCAGGCGAAAGCCGCGCATATCCAGCGCCGCGCCGCGAACGGCTAAATCGTTCAGTGCATTATGGGTGAGCGGCACAATCAGCGCAGGCATTGCGCGCAGGCGCTGATGCCAGGCTTCATCCAGCGGCACGCCGCGGGCGCGTTGGGCTTCATAAATAATGGCCAGCTGGCGCTTAAGCTGTTCGACCACCAGCAGCGGGCCGGCAAACAGGTAAGCCATCCCCGGCGGCAGGCGCGAGGCGAAGAGCGCCCGGATAAATCGCTGCACCGGCACATACGCCATCCACAGCTGCGACGTCGACACAATCGCCAGAATGCGTAGCCACAGGGTGATGGCATGCGCCCAACGCTGCGGATCGCGAGGCTGGCCGCTGATCCACTCCGTCAGCCAGCCGCCATGCACCAGCCACAGCCCCGTGCCCAGAGAGAGCATCAGCCAGGCAACGTATTTTGCCCGTTGACGCGTCGGTTTCTGCACCAGCAGGCAAAGGAAAGTGGCCGCACTGTAAACCGGCAACAGGGTCTGGGCAGGCAGCAATAATGTGCTGCTTGCGGCCAGCGCCCATAGCGTTAACGACGTAAACGGGTGCATTTAGCGCACTGCTGACATCGTCGGGAACTGGCGAGTCGTGCGCAATGGCAGCTGGCGCAGCAACATCCAGACCAGTACCGCCGTCAGGATCTTATCGACCAGATTGGCGCCCAGCACGGTAATGGCGACAGACTCCACCAGACCCTGGCCGACGGAATGCATCCAGGCGACAAACAGATCGGCACCGCTGCCGGTTACGCCACCAAAGAGCGCGGTGCGTAACGGCACCGCAACCACCGTGACCGCCAGAGTAATAATGACCCCGCTGACGACCACTTTTGGCAGGGTACGGAACCAGCCCGCGCGCGCCAGCCAACCGGCAACCAGGCCGATCACCATCGCCACTGGCGCAAAGGCGGCGGCAATCGGATCGGTTAACAGTCCCCAGAGCAAATTGGTCAGCAGCCCGGTTAGCATGCCAATCACCGGGCCGAGCAGCACCGCGCTGATTAAGGTGCCGATGGAGTCGAGAAAAATAGGGAGTTTGAGCATGCTGATCAGCTGTCCCCCCACCATATTGATGGCAATAGCGATCACGATCAGAACTAAAGACTGACTGGAAAACGGGCGACGCGCCATTAGAGCACCTCTTATTGTGTTGTCGATTAACGGGATGAGATATGCAGTTCGTCATAGCCGGAAAGGGCGCAGGGCTGGCGACTAAACGCCAGCGCATCCAGCTCGCCAATCACCAGCTCAAGGGTGGTGCGCACGGTGCAGCCTGGCATCATGTGCCCACCCAGCATCGCCCCTTGCGGGTCAGAGACGCTGAGGTGCAGATGTTCGCCGGTCAGCTCAAGTGTGCCATTGAGCGAGATCACCTCGAACGTGCCCGTCAACTGCGTGGTGGCGTCCTGTCCGGCATAGCGCAGGGCAACGTCTGTCAGGCTCCCGGTACATCCGGCAATCCAGGCGGCGCGGAGCTGGTGCTGCTGCACAAAGGTGTGTAATCCGGTAAAGACTTCCTGGCCGGGAAGCAGACGAAGCGCATAAAACCGCGCTGCGGAGGAAGAAAAATGAAGCATAGTCATACGTTGCAGGACTCCGAGACTCGGACGTGGCGCAGATGATATCGACGCTGGCTGATCGGCTTTCTGATATAAATCAGGATTTACGCCACGGCAACGAAAAGATATTGCTACGCTTATGCGCGATTCTGGAATATGGAATAAAATCCGTGATAATCAGCTGTGAAATGTGACGTGCGTCATATAGCTGGCTTATTGGTCTGGACAGTCATTCCCTTTATTCCTGGTTTCGCCTATTCTAGCTGAAGCGTTTCAGTCGATTAAATGTTCGACAATTGACCAATCAGTTGGAGTTTGTGACAGGCGAGGATTCCCCTCGGCGCGCTGCTGGATTACTCTGTCAGCCACCTAAAATCAGGGAAAGCCTTGCAGGAGACTTATGACCGTACGCGTAGCGATTAATGGCTTCGGTCGCATCGGACGCAACGTGGTTCGTGCTTTGTATGAATCAGGGCGTCGTGCGGAAATCACCGTGGTGGCAATCAATGAACTGGCGGATGCTACGGGCATGGCGCATTTATTGAAATATGACACCAGCCATGGACGCTTTGCCTGGGATGTTCGTCAGGAAAGAGAGCAACTGCTCGTTGGCGACGACGTGATTCGCATCCTGCATGAACCGACGATCGAGGCACTACCCTGGCGTGAACTGGGTGTGGATGTGGTTCTCGACTGCACCGGCGTCTACGGCAATCGCGAACACGGCGAGGCCCATCTGGCGGCTGGCGCCAGGAAAGTGCTCTTTTCACATCCTGGCAGCCACGATCTCGACGCCACTGTGGTTTACGGCGTCAATCATCATGAGCTGCACGCGGAACACCGCATTGTCTCCAACGCCTCTTGCACGACCAACTGTATTATTCCGGTCATCAAACTGCTGGACGATGCCTATGGCATTGAGTCGGGTACGGTTACTACGATCCATTCCGCGATGCACGATCAGCAGGTCATTGACGCATACCATCCGGACCTGCGACGCACGCGTGCGGCGAGTCAGTCGATCATCCCGGTGGATACCAAACTGGCGGCCGGCATTACCCGAATTTTCCCCCAGTTTCATGACCGTTTTGAAGCCATTGCCGTGCGTGTCCCGACCATCAACGTCACGGCAATCGACCTCAGCGTTACCGTGAAGAAACCGGTAAAAGCCTGCGAGGTCAACCTGTTGCTGCAAAAAGCGGCGCAGCAAGCATTTCATGGTATAGTTGACTATACGGAATTACCGTTGGTCTCAATAGATTTTAACCACGATCCGCACAGCGCCATTGTTGATGGCACGCAAACGCGCGTGAGTGGGGCGCACCTGATCAAAACGCTGGTCTGGTGCGACAACGAATGGGGCTTTGCTAACCGGATGCTCGACACCACGTTAGCAATGGCTGCACAAGGTTTCAGGTAAGACGCGTCGTGCGTCTGCAAAACTTTAGAATCAATGAGAGGATTCACCATGTCTGTAATTAAGATGACCGATCTGGATCTGGCAGGTAAACGCGTTTTCATCCGTGCAGATCTGAACGTGCCGGTTAAAGATGGGAAAGTCACCAGCGATGCGCGTATTCGTGCCTCTCTGCCAACCATCGAACTGGCGCTCAAGCAGGGTGCAAAAGTGATGGTCACCTCCCACCTGGGTCGTCCGACCGAAGGCGAGTACAACGAAGAATTCTCTCTGCTGCCGGTTGTTAATTACCTGAAAGACAAACTGTCCAGCCCGGTACGTCTGGTTAAAGACTACCTGGACGGCGTTGAAGTCGCTGCGGGTGAACTGGTTGTTCTGGAAAACGTTCGCTTTAACAAAGGCGAGAAGAAAGACGACGAAGCCCTGTCCAAAAAATACGCTGCACTGTGCGACGTGTTTGTCATGGACGCCTTCGGTACGGCTCACCGTGCACAGGCTTCTACTCACGGTATCGGTAAATTCGCAGACGTTGCTTGCGCAGGTCCACTGCTGGCTGACGAACTGGAAGCACTGGGTAAAGCGCTGAAAGAGCCTGCTCGTCCAATGGTGGCTATCGTTGGTGGTTCTAAAGTTTCTACCAAACTGACCGTTCTGGATTCCCTGTCTAAAATTGCTGACCAGCTGATCGTCGGTGGTGGTATCGCCAACACCTTCGTTGCCGCTCAGGGCCACAACGTGGGCAAATCCCTGTACGAAGCTGACCTGGTTGACGAAGCAAAACGCCTGCTGACCACTTGCGATATCCCGGTTCCGACTGACGTTCGCGTGGCAACCGAGTTTTCTGAAACCGCAACCGCAGAGCTGAAATCTGTTGCTGACATCAAAGATGAAGAGCAGATTCTTGACCTGGGCGACGTTTCTGCAGAGAAACTGGCTGCCATCCTGAAAGACGCAAAAACCATTCTGTGGAACGGTCCGGTTGGCGTGTTCGAATTCCCTAACTTCCGCAAAGGTACTGAAATCGTAGCTAACGCGATTGCAGACAGCGAAGCCTTCTCTATCGCTGGCGGCGGTGACACCCTGGCAGCTATCGATCTGTTCGGTATTTCCGACAAGATCTCCTACATCTCCACTGGCGGCGGCGCATTCCTCGAATTCGTGGAAGGCAAAGTTCTGCCGGCAGTAGCGATGCTCGAAGAGCGCGCTAAGAAGTAAGCCATTTCAGGGCAGGGAGACCTGCCCAATTTTCAGCGCGCTTTTAAGAGCACGCCCCTTTCCAAGGCCGAAGATACAGGACTCGTAACATGTCTAAAATTTTTGATTTCGTAAAACCTGGCGTGATCACCGGTGATGACGTTCAGAAAGTGTTCCAGGTAGCTAAAGAAAACAACTTTGCTCTGCCAGCCGTTAACTGCGTGGGTACCGACTCCATCAACGCCGTTCTGGAAACCGCAGCCAAAGTTAAAGCACCCGTTATCGTACAGTTCTCTAACGGCGGCGCGGCGTTCATCGCGGGTAAAGGCGTGAAAACTGACGTTCCTCAGGGTGCAGCAATCCTGGGCGCAATCTCTGGCGCACATCACGTTCACCAGATGGCTGAGCACTACGGTGTTCCGGTTATCCTGCACACTGACCACTGCGCGAAGAAACTGCTGCCGTGGATCGACGGTCTGCTGGACGCGGGTGAAAAACACTTCGCGGCTACCGGTAAGCCACTGTTCTCTTCTCACATGATCGACCTGTCTGAAGAGTCTCTGGAAGAGAACATCGAGATCTGCTCTAAATATCTGGCGCGCATGTCCAAAATGGACATGACTCTGGAAATCGAACTGGGTTGCACCGGTGGTGAAGAAGACGGCGTGGACAACAGCCACATGGACGCTTCTGCCCTGTACACTCAGCCAGAAGACGTTGATTACGCTTACACCGAGCTGAGCAAAATCAGCCCACGTTTCACTATCGCAGCTTCCTTCGGTAACGTACACGGTGTGTACAAGCCAGGCAACGTGGTACTGACCCCAACTATCCTGCGCGACTCTCAGGACTATGTTTCCAAGAAACATAACCTGCCGCACAACAGCCTGAACTTCGTCTTCCACGGCGGTTCCGGTTCTTCTGCTCAGGAAATCAAAGACTCTGTAAGCTACGGTGTTATCAAAATGAACATCGATACCGATACCCAGTGGGCAACATGGGACGGTATTCTGGGCTACTACAAAGCCAACGAAGCTTACCTGCAGGGCCAGCTGGGCAACCCGAAAGGCGAAGACCAGCCGAACAAGAAATACTACGATCCGCGCGTATGGCTGCGTGCTGCTCAGACCTCTATGATTACCCGTCTGGAGCAGGCATTCAAAGAGCTGAACGCGGTTGACGTTCTGTAATTTGAGCTGCTGAAAGCGTCAAAAGCCCGCACTGAGTGCGGGCTTTTTTTTCGCCTTTTCAACGAGCTGCAACGGCTCTTTTTGTGATCTGTTTGGCAAAATCTTCGCTTTTTGTTTACCCTTTACTCATCTTCCTGCCTTGATGAGGGAGTGTTTTTTTATGGTCTGGCTTAGATAAGGAAAATTGAATGGAAGATCTCGGTGTTGTAGATAGCATCAATAACGCGGGCTCCTGGCTGGTGCGCAATCAGGCGTTGCTGCTGAGTTACGCCGTCAATATCGTCGCGGCCATTGCGATTATCATCGTGGGGATGATCGTGGCGCGTATCGTGTCGAATACGGTCAATCGCCTGATGCGCGCGCGTCATATTGATGCCACAGTGGCGGACTTTCTCTCCGCGCTGGTGCGTTACGGAATTATTGCCTTTACGCTGATCGCCGCGCTGGGACGTGTCGGGGTGCAGACGGCCTCGGTGATTGCGGTTCTCGGTGCCGCCGGTCTGGCTATCGGTCTGGCTCTGCAGGGCTCCCTCTCCAACCTGGCGGCCGGTGTGCTGCTGGTGACTTTCCGTCCTTTCCGCTCTGGTGAATATGTTGATTTGGGCGGCGTGGCAGGGACTGTGCTGCAGGTGCAGATCTTCTCTACCACCATGCGCACCGTCGATGGCCGAATCGTTGTGATCCCGAACGGTAAAATCATCGCCAACAACATTATCAACTTCTCCCGCGAGCCGGTGCGTCGTAATGAGTTCATTATTGGCGTGGCGTATGATTCCGATATCGATAAGGTGAAGCAACTGCTCACTGACATCATCGAGTCTGACGAACGCATTCTTAAAGATCGCGAAATGACGGTACGCCTGAATGAGCTGGGTGCTTCCCAGATCAACTTTGTGGTGCGCGTCTGGAGCAACAGCAGCGACCTGCAGAACGTGTACTGGGATGTGCTGGAACGCGTGAAGCGTGATTTTGATGCCAACGGCATTAGCTTCCCGTATCCGCAGATGGACGTGAACTTTAAGCGTGTGAAGGAAGGGGCGGAATAACGCCCCCGGTTATCAACAGAGCCCGCGCCAGTACGCGGGCTCTGTTATTGATTTTCCTCTATCGAATCAGAGAGCAGCGTGCTGACGGACTGCAATAACCTACCTGCATCCGTTACCCCTTTACTCTCCTGCTGTTCAATCCACCTGGCCTGTACCTGCTGATATCGTGTTGCATCCCGCCATTGATTACACTCTTTGCGTGAAAGAAAGTGAACGTGCGCGCCTTGCTGTTCCAGCTGCTTCGCCATGCGATTCAGGCTGGTATCAAGCCAGGAGCCGAGGGCGTGTTCCGTCGATGCCGCAGCCCGTTGGATCGCAGCTCGGTCCTGGGGTGAAAGCGCATTCCAGGTCTGTTTATTGACCACCAGCAGATAGACATGACCCAGCCAGAGAGCAGGGGAAAGCTGAATATAGGGCGCGGATCGCGGTGCACCAATATCGTCACCGCTATCCACATTCACCAGCAGCCCATCAAGTTGCCCCTTTTGTAGCGCGTCGACAATCTTGCTGTTCCACGGCAGAGTAACCGGCGTGGCGCCGGCATTACGCAAAAAAGACTGATGCCAGAAGCTGGCGGTGCGCCACCGCGTGCCTGTCAGCTGCGCAGGCCCCACACCAGACCTGGTGGTAAAAAATGCCGCCGGATAACCGAGGAAAAATTGCAGCATCACAAGATTATTGTTATCCAGCTCAGCGGCGAATTGCGGATACTCGCTAAATACGCGGTGAAAGAATTGCACCTGGGCATTGCCGCTATCCGGACCCAGCGGAAAGCTTTTAAACAGCTGATGGCGCGGGAGCTGTTCAGGGTTATATTCGGGAACCACAATGCCGATATCTGCGCGTTCTCCCTGCGACAGGGTTTCGAGCGCGTTATAACTGCTGCTAATTTCGCCGTTCCAGTGGGCATCAATTTTGATCCGCCCCTGAGACTCATGCTCAATCGCGTCGAAAAAGGTGTTCTTAATAATGTGAGTGCGCATATTCCCGTAAGGTTCGTGGTCGGTGTAGCGCAGCGTGGTTTGTGCTTTGACGACCCCAGGCAACACCAACGCGGCAAAGAGACAGAAAACCCATCCGGTACGTTTCATACAGATCCTCAGGCAAAGAGAGGGAGATACTGGCAGCATACTCGGGGCGAAGCAGTAACACTCTTGTTGAAATCTGATTCTGTCGGATCGCAAATGCACGCATTATTAACATTACTTATTTATGATTAATATTTTCAATTTCCTCTAATGATTCCCTCGCGGTATAGTCTGCGCTTAAGACGATTTACCGGAATTCTTGTTATGTTAACTTATTATTTTCAAGGGCTTATTTTGGGTGCGGCGATGATCCTGCCCCTCGGCCCACAAAATGCGTTTGTGATGAATCAGGGGATTCGCCGTCAGTATCATCTGATGATCGCCTTCCTATGCGCGGTCAGCGATCTGCTGCTGATCTGCGCGGGAATTTTTGGCGGCAGCGCGCTGCTGATGCAGTCCCCGTGGCTGCTGGCGCTGGTCACCTGGGGTGGCGTCGCCTTTTTACTGTGGTATGGCTTTGGCGCGCTAAAAACAGCGATGAGCAGTAATCTGGAGCTGGCCAGCGCCGAGGTGATGAAGCAGGGGCGCTGGAAAATCATCGTTACCATGCTGGCGGTAACCTGGCTCAATCCGCACGTCTATCTGGATACTTTTGTGGTGCTGGGTAGTCTGGGTGGACAGCTGGATGTGGAGCCCAGACGCTGGTTCGCGTTGGGCACCGTCAGCGCCTCTTTCCTGTGGTTCTTCGGTCTGGCACTGCTTGCGGCCTGGCTGGCCCCGCGCCTGCGCACGGCGAAAGCCCAACGCATCATCAATATTCTGGTGGGACTGGTGATGTGGGTGATCGCGATCCAGCTGGCGAAAGATGGGATAGGTCATATCCAGAGCCTGCTTAACTAAGCGTTCTCTTATGGACATCTGAGTATGAAACGCTAAGCTTGCTGGCATGCGCCCTGTAAAACGGGCACTCTTCGCAACATGGAGGAATAACAGTGAAGTTTAACGTACTCGCCCTCGCGGCATTAGTCAGTTTTGGCGCAGTGTCGGCACAGGCAAACGAATTGCCTAACAGCCCACATATCGTCACCACAGGAACCGCAAGCGTGGATGCCGTACCGGACATCGCCACGTTAGCCATTGAGGTGAATGCTTCTGCAAAGGATGCAGCATCCGCCAAGAAACAGGCAGATGACCGTGTTGCGCAATATCTCTCGTTCCTGGAACAGAACCAGGTCGCCAAGAAAGACATTAACGCCGCGAACCTGCGCACCCAGCCAGATTATGATTACCAGAATGGCAAAAGCATTCTGAAAGGCTATCGTGCGGTGCGGACTGTCGAAGTCACGGTGCGTCAGCTCGACAAGCTGAATGCGCTGCTGGATGGTGCACTGAAGGCGGGCCTGAACGAAATCCGTTCTGTCTCACTGGGCGTTGCGCAACCAGAAAAATACAAAGATGAAGCGCGTAAAGCTGCCATTGATGATGCGCTGCGTCAGGCACAGCAGCTGGCTTCTGGCTTTAATACTAAGCTGGGACCGGTGTACAGCGTACGCTATCACGTCTCTAACTATCAGCCGAGCCCGGTGGTACGCATGATGAAGGCGGATGCCGCGCCGGTATCTGCCCAGGAAACTTACGAGCAGCCGACGATTCAGTTCGACGATCAGGTTGACGTGGTGTTCCAGATTGAACCTGCGCAGGCTCAGCAGCAGCCTGAAAGCGCACCAAAAGCTCAGTAATAGCCCTTCACGTTCCCTCTCCCATAAAGGAGAGGGTTTTTCGTTAGTCCTGTCGCAACACCTTATGCCCGTGCGCCAGCAGCGCATCAGTCACGTTGCGCATCATGCGGCTTTCCGGCGCAAAACGGTGCCAGTAAAGCATGCGGCGCTGATGTAAGCCTGGCGTCAGATCGATAAGTTCGCCGTTCTGAATCTCTCTCTCAATCTGCAAATGCGGGATCATGCAGCAGGTAGTGCCCTGACGTGCCAGCTGGACGAAAGCTTCTGATGAGTTAACGATATGGCACGGCACGCTGCCCGGCGGCAGGTCGAAGTTCTGCTGTAGAAATGCCTGATGCATATCATCAAGATGGTCAAAGGCCACGGCCGGGGCTTTCAGCAGTGCGGCGCGGGTCACGCCGTTGGGGAAGTAGCGATCGGCAAAGGCTTTGGAACCGACAAACAGGTAGTCCAGCGCTCCCAACTGATCCACCAGGCAGCTTGGCAGCGCCTGCGGCTGGATACTGACTGCGCCAACCACCTCGCCGCGACGCAGACGTTCCTGGGTGCGGGTTTCGTCTTCTACCTGCAGATTCAGACGGATTGGGGAGTCGGCCAGGACCGGTGCAAGCGCAGGCAGCAGCCAGGTGGCCAGACTGTCGGCGTTAACCGCCAGCGACAGCAGCAGGGGTGTCGAGCCGGTCTGTTCATCGCCCAGCCACTCATCTTCCAGCAGTTCAACCTGACGCAGCAGGGCCAGCAGTTTTTGCCCCTGTTCGGTGGGACGCGGCGGTACGGTACGAACCAGCAGCGGCTGCCCGAACATATTTTCAAGCTGTTTGATTCGCTGTGAGACGGCGGATTGCGTAATACACAGCTTTTGCGCTGCGCGTTCAAATCCGCGTTCACGAATAACGGCATCAAGCGCCTGTAGTGTTCTGTAGTCCGGACGTTTCATTGCTCTGGCTGACTCCCAAATAGTTCATTACGTCGCACTATGACATAAATTTATGTTTGATACAGACGAAATTGGTGACCTCGCAGATCACATGGCACAGGTGAATGTTCTATAATGCGCGTCACGCAAAAAACACCACAGGCAAGAGATCATGACGCAGGATGAACTGAAAAAAGCAGTAGGATGGGCCGCTCTCCAGTATGTACAGCCGGGCACCATTGTCGGCGTGGGCACTGGATCTACGGCAGCACACTTTATTGATGCGCTGGGTACGATGAAGGGCCAGATCGAGGGCGCAGTATCCAGCTCAGATGCCTCCACGGAAAAGCTAAAAAGCCTCGGTATCACTGTTTTTGATCTGAACGAAGTGGATCGTCTGGGGATTTACGTCGACGGCGCGGATGAGATTAACGGCCATATGCAGATGATAAAAGGCGGCGGTGCAGCGTTGACGCGCGAGAAAATTATTGCCTCCGTGGCCGACAAGTTTATCTGCATCGCCGATGCCTCCAAGCAGGTCGATATTCTGGGTACCTTCCCACTGCCGGTTGAAGTGATTCCGATGGCACGCAGCGCAGTTGCGCGCGAGCTGGTCAAACTGGGCGGCCGTCCGGAATACCGCCAGGGTGTGGTAACGGATAACGGCAACGTGATCCTCGATGTTTACGGTCTGGAAATTGTGGACGCTATCGCGATGGAAAATGCCATTAATGGCCTGCCAGGCGTGGTAACAGTAGGGTTATTTGCCAATCGTGGTGCGGATGTCGCACTGATTGGCACTGCCGATGGCGTCAAAACCATCGTGAAATGATCTGACGGGGGGAGCCTCCCCCCGCTAACTTTTTTTGCAAAGGCCATATTCGGTGACTTGTATCACATTTCTGATGGTCTTCTGACGATCCTGCCGCATTCGTATTTTTCCTTAGCATTTTTGACTGCCATTTCACGCTGGATGACTTTTCTTCAGAGTCCCGACGCAAACGTTCATATTGCTGCAATAGTTTTTTTTGATATGTTGGCTGGAGCGGATTCAAATCCAGCACAACATAGTTCAGACAATCAGACAGGGTCGGGTAAATGGCAAAGGTATCACTGGAGAAAGACAAGATTAAATTTCTGCTGGTCGAAGGGGTGCATCAGAAAGCACTGGATAACCTTCGTGCGGCAGGTTACACCAACATCGAATTTCACAAAGGTGCGCTGGACACCGAACAGCTGAAAGAGTCGATCCGTGATGCCCACTTCATTGGTCTGCGATCCCGTACCCATCTGACAGAAGACGTGATTGCGGCGGCGGAAAAACTGGTGGCGATCGGCTGCTTCTGCATCGGCACCAACCAGGTTGATCTTAACGCGGCGGCAAAGCGTGGGATCCCGGTGTTCAACGCCCCGTTCTCCAACACCCGTTCCGTGGCGGAGTTAGTGATTGGCGAGCTGCTGCTGCTGCTGCGCGGTATTCCTGAAGCCAACGCCAAAGCACACCGTGGGATCTGGAATAAGCTGGCATCCGGTTCTTTCGAAGCGCGTGGTAAAAAACTGGGCATTATCGGTTACGGCCACATCGGCACGCAGCTGGGTATTCTCGCAGAGTCGCTGGGGATGCACGTCTTCTTCTACGACATCGAAAACAAACTGCCGCTGGGTAACGCCACTCAGGTTCAGCATCTTTCCGACTTGCTTAATATGAGCGATGTGGTGAGTTTGCACGTGCCGGAAAACGCCTCCACCAAAAACATGATGGGTGCAGAAGAGCTGGCGCTGATGAAGCCGGGCTCGCTGCTGATCAACGCCGCACGTGGTACGGTCGTGGATATTCCGGCCCTGTGCGAAGCGCTGAAGCGTAAGCATCTGGCGGGGGCGGCAATCGACGTCTTCCCGACCGAGCCTGCCACCAACACCGATCCGTTCACCTCGCCGCTGTGCGAGTTTGATAACGTGATCCTGACGCCACACATCGGTGGTTCAACGCAGGAAGCGCAGGAAAATATTGGTCTTGAAGTGGCCGGTAAGCTGAGCAAATATTCCGATAACGGTTCAACCCTTTCTGCGGTGAACTTCCCGGAAGTTTCGCTCCCGCTGCACGGCGGTCGTCGTTTGCTTCATATCCATGAAAACCGTCCTGGCGTGCTGACGGCCCTTAACCAGATATTCGCCGATCAGGGTGTGAACATTGCTGCTCAGTATCTGCAAACCAACGCGCAGATGGGTTATGTCGTTATCGATATCGAAGCGGATGAAGATGTGGCTGAGAAAGCATTGCAGGGGATGAAGGCGATTCCAGGCACTATTCGCGCTCGCCTGTTGTACTGATTTACTGCTTTTAGCCCGGCGCGCGTATTGCCGCCGGGTAAAACGATGTCACCACTGCCATATCTTTGACGGCGTGACCACTGCCGGCAGTGGAATATCCCATTTCTCAACCGGCAATGCCTCCACGCGCTGACAGTCGTGCGCGTAGCCCACAGGCCGCAGGCCATACTGCTGCCAGTTTTGCAGGGTACGATCGTAGAACCCCCCGCCCATTCCCAGACGCTGGCCGTTGTCATCAAAAGCCACCAGCGGCGTCACCAGCACATCCAGCTTTGCCAGCGGCAACACGTCGCGCACGTCCAGTTTAGGTTCTGTAATTCTCAGACGATTCACCACCAGTTCGCTCTGCGGATGGTAGTTCAGGAACAGCAGGTTGCCGGGGCTGAACGGGTGCAGCACCGGCAGATAGACCTTTTTCCCGGCGCGCCACAGCTGGTCAATCAGCGGTTGGGTATCGAGTTCACCATCGAAAGAGAGAAACAGAGCAACAGTGTGCGCCATCACCACGGGCGAATACGCCATCATGCGGGCGGCGGCCTGCTGGGCAAAATGGGCTTGCTGGTCAGCGGTTAAGGCGCGACGATGCTGACGAATTAACTGGCGAATATGCTGACGAGAGGGGGTTACTTCAGGAAGTTGGGTCATGGTCATAACAGGGTAGGTAGAAAGGTGAGGGAATCTCCGAGATGCCGCCGCAGGCTGTAACCCTTGAACCCTTGGTTCAAGGTGAATGTGTCGTCATAGTCTTAAGGCTTCTCGGACGAACCGAGCGTGCTCACCGACCATGGAGCGCCACATTCTTGTGGTATGAAATATCGGCTCAGGGGACTGGCCCGCATGCGAACATCTCAGAGAAATTTTTCCTTCAAGGTCACTCTACCATAGTAGACCACGAAGTGTTATTCAAAGTTTTGCCCCGGTCTGTCTGTTATGCGACCTTGATCAAGCAACGCCTGTTCAATGGTCTGCTGGAGCATTTTAATACGTTGTTCCATGCTCGCCGCGTAATCGCGGGTCTTCGCTTTTTCCTGAGCCAGTTCGTAACTGATGTTCAACGCGGCGATGAAGACCAACTGCTCAGTATTTGTGACTCTAGTGCGTTCTTTTAAATCTTGCAACCGCTGATTAAGGTCGTCCGCAGCCTGATTTAAGGCATCCCTTTGTTCAGGCGGGCAATTCACTCGCAGTGAACGGCCAAAAATTTGGATATCGACGGGTTGTGCAGACATGCCACCTTCCTGCTGTTTGACTGCGCTGCCTTCACATCCGACTCAAGGGTCTGCGAAGGGGCGACACTATAGCTACCCTGGTGCGGAGATACAAGCCCTATTCTGGTTCACCAGGGTCCAAAGTGGTAGCATATCATGAATATTCCTCCCAACGATGACGAATGCGCATGTCTATACAGAACGAAATGCCGGGTTACACCGAAGTAAGCCAGTTACTGAACCAGCAGGGCGTGGGTTTAACCCCTGCTGAAATGCACGGTCTGATTAGCGGAATGTTGTGTGGTGGAAACAACGACAGCTCATGGCTGCCGCTGATTCACGACCTGACGAACGAAGGTCTGGCGTTTGGTCACGACCTGGCTCAGGCGCTGCGTAAAATGCACGGCGCCACCAGCGATGCGCTGGAAGACGACGGCTTCCTTTTTCAGCTTTATCTGCCTGAAGGCGACGACGTCAGCGTGTTCGATCGCGCCGATGCGCTGGCCGGTTGGGTCAACCACTACCTGCTGGGGCTTGGCGTTACACAGCCCAAGCTTGAGAAGGTAACCGGTGAAACCGGAGAAGCGATCGACGATCTGCGTAACATCGCTCAGCTGGGCTATGACGAGGACGAAGACCAGGAAGAGCTGGAGATGTCTGTCGAAGAGATTATTGAGTATGTGCGCGTCGCGTCGCTGCTGTGCCACGACACCTTTACGCGCGTACAGCCTACTGCGCCGGAAGTGCGCAAACCAACCTTACATTAATAACAACGACAGGAGGGTGTCATGACTCAGCAAGAGTATCTTCGCCGCCGTCAGGCGCTGCTGGCGACCATGCAGCCGGGCAGCGCCGCGCTAATTTTTTCCGCACCGGAAGCGACGCGCAGCGCCGACAGTGAATATCCGTACCGCCAGAGCAGTGATTTCGGCTATTTCACCGGCTTTAACGAGCCTGAGTCGGTACTGGTGCTGATTAAAAGTCACGACACCCACAACCACAGCGTGCTGTTTAACCGCGTGCGCGATCTCACCGCCGAGATCTGGTTTGGCCGCCGTTTAGGCCAGCAGGCCGCGCCGGAAAAGCTGAGCGTCGATCGTGCGCTGGCATTTAGCGAGATCAACGACCAGCTCTATCAACTGCTCAACGGTCTGGATGCGATATACCACGCCCAGGGCGAATATGCCTGGGCCGACGAGATTGTCTTTGCCGCGCTGGATAAGCTTCGCAAAGGCTCACGTCAGAATCTGAAAGCGCCCGCCGCGCTCATCGACTGGCGTCCCGCGGTGCATGAGCAGCGCTTGTTCAAGTCCGCAGAAGAGCTGGACGTGATGCGCCGCGCAGGCGAGATCAGCGCGCTGGCGCATACCCGGGCGATGGAAAAATGCCGTCCGGGGATGTTCGAGTATCAACTGGAAGGCGAAATTCACCATGAGTTTACCCGCCACGGCGCACGCTATCCGGCTTACAACACCATTGTGGGTGGCGGCGAAAATGGCTGCATCCTGCATTACACCGAGAACGAAAGCCTCTTGCAAGATGGCGATCTGGTGCTGATTGACGCCGGTTGCGAATACCAGGGCTACGCGGGCGATATCACCCGTACCTTCCCGGTTAACGGCAAATTTACCCCGGCCCAGCGCGCCGTTTACGACATCGTTTTGCGTTCGCTGGACACGGCGCTGGCCCTGTACCGCCCCGGCACCTCCATTCAGGCGGTGACCGGCGAGGTGGTGCGTATTATGGTCAGCGGCCTGGTGGAGCTGGGTATTCTCAACGGCGACGTGGATCAGCTGGTAGCCGATAACGCCCATCGTCCCTTCTTTATGCATGGCCTGAGCCACTGGCTGGGGCTGGATGTGCATGACGTGGGCGCGTACGGTCCAGAGCGTTCGCGCGTGCTGGAACCGGGAATGGTGCTGACCGTTGAGCCGGGTTTATATATCGCGCCGGATGCCGATGTTCCTGCCCAGTATCGCGGGATTGGCATTCGTATCGAAGATGACATTGTGATCACCGAAACCGGCAATGAAAACCTGACCGCCTCAGTAGTGAAAAGCGCTGACGCTATCGAAGCGCTGATGGCGGCGGCCCGCGCATGAGTATCATCATCGTGGGCGGGGGGATGACGGGCGCGACGCTGGCGCTGGCGATCTCTACGCTGACCAACGGCCAGCTTCCGGTTCATCTGATTGAAGCCGTCGCGCCGCAGGCCAACAGCCATCCGGGATTCGATGCCCGCGCTATTGCCCTGGCGCAGGGTACCTGCCAGCACCTGGCGCGCAGCGGGATCTGGCAGGCGATTGCCGATTGCGCCACCCCGATTGAAACCGTTCACGTTAGCGACCGCGGCCACGCCGGGTTTGTCACCCTCGAAGCGCAGGATTATCGTATTGATGCGCTGGGGCAGGTAGTGGAGCTGCATGACGTCGGCCTGCGTCTGTTCCGTATGCTGCAGGATGCCTCCGGCGTGACCTTGCATTGTCCGGCGCGCGTCGAGCACTTTACCCGCAGCGAAACAGCGGTCAGCGTCACGCTGGATAACGGCAGCACGCTTGACGGACAGCTGCTGGTGGCCGCCGACGGTTCCCGCTCGGCGCTCGGTCAGCAGTGCGGGATCCAGTGGCAGCAGCAGCCTTATCATCAGGCGGCGGTCATCGCCAACGTTGCGACCGCCGAGGCACACCGTGGGCGCGCCTTTGAACGTTTTACCCAGTATGGCCCGCTGGCGATGCTGCCGATGTCGCAGGGGCGCAGCTCGCTGGTCTGGTGCCATCCGCTGGAAAAAGCCGATGAGGTGCAAAGCTGGTCTGATGAACGCTTCTGTACCGAATTGCAAAAAGCCTTTGGCTGGCGGCTCGGGCGCATTACCCATGCGGGCAAGCGTACCGTTTATCCGCTGGCGTTAACCACCGCCTCACAGTCTGTCTCCCATCGCGTGGCGTTGGTCGGTAATGCCGCGCAGACGCTGCATCCGATTGCCGGTCAGGGCTTTAATCTCGGCCTGCGCGATGTGATGACGCTAGCCGAAACGCTGGCGCAGGCTTTTGCGCAGCAGCAGGATTGCGGGGCGTATCCGCTGTTATGCCATTATCAAAAACGTCGCCAGGCCGATAAAGAGGCGACCATCGGCGTAACCGACGGGCTGGTACATCTGTTTGCGAATCGTTGGGCGCCGCTGGTGGCCGGGCGTAACGCGGGGTTGATGGCGATGGAATTATTCATTCCGGCACGCGATGTGCTGGCGCAGAGGACTCTCGGTTGGGTCGCTCGCTAAGGAGTTAACATAGTGCAGAATGTTGATGTCGCCATTGTCGGCGGCGGAATGGTTGGACTGGCGCTGGCCTGTGGTCTGCAGGGCAGCGGTCTGCGCGTGGCGGTGCTGGAACAAAAGCAGCCGCAGCCTGTCGCTCCCGATGCGCCGCCTGAGCTCAGGGTCTCGGCGATCAACGCCGCCAGCGAAAAGTTGCTAACGCGCGTTGGCGTCTGGTCCGATATTATTGCCCAGCGCGCCAGCTGCTATCACGGCATGGAAGTGTGGGACAAAGACAGCTTCGGCCATATTGCCTTTGATGATGAAAGCGTGGGTTACAGCCATCTTGGGCATATCATCGAAAACGCGGTCATTCACCATGCCCTGTGGCAAAAAGCACAGCAGTGCAGCGACGTCACGCTGATTGCCCCCGCGCAGCTGCAGCAGGTGGCGTGGGGCGAAAACGACGCCTTTATTACGTTGCAAAACGGAGACATGTTGACGGCCCGGCTGGTAGTGGGGGCCGATGGCGCCAACTCGTGGCTGCGCAATAAAGCCGATATTCCCCTGACGTACTGGGACTACCGACACCATGCGCTGGTTGCCACCATCCGCACGACTGAGCCGCATCAGGCCGTGGCGCGGCAGATTTTCCATAATGACGGGATCCTGGCCTTCTTACCGCTTAGCGATCCACATCTCTGCTCGATCGTCTGGTCGCTGTCGCCGGAAAAAGCCCAGCAGATGCAGGAAGCCAGCGCTGAGGCGTTCAACCAGGCGCTGTGCATGGCGTTTGATAACCGACTGGGGCTTTGTGCCGTTGAGAGCGAGCGTCAGGTCTTCCCGCTTACCGGCCGCTATGCCCGGCAGTTCGCTGCGCATCGTCTGGCGTTGGTCGGCGATGCGGCACACACCATCCATCCGCTGGCCGGGCAGGGCGTTAACCTGGGCTTTATGGACGCAGCGGAACTGGTAAGCGAACTGCGCCGTCTGCAGCGTGAAGGCAAAGATATTGGTCAGCATCTTTATCTGCGACGTTATGAGCGCAGCCGCAAGCACAGCGCGGCGCTGATGCTGGCGGGGATGCAGGGTTTCCGCGAGCTGTTTGCCGGTGCCAATCCGGCGAAAAAACTGCTGCGCGATCTCGGGCTGAAGCTGGCGGATACCCTTCCCGGCGTTAAGCCTCAGCTTCTGCGTCAGGCGATGGGTCTGAACGATCTTCCGGACTGGCTGCGCTAATTTAGAACCCCGTCACACTTTCTTCTCCCGGCCTGTGGGCCGGGAAAATTCCCTCGTTTGAAATATTCTAATTTCACTGACTTTTTCGCATTAGATTATCTAATCTCACTATTTTTATGTTACGGAAATTCCGCCCGTTTTTCCGCATGAAATATCATTCATGACGTACTGATCCTCTTTATACTTTGCTTTTGTGCGGAATCTTTCGCATTTTTATAGTGAATAACTCTGTGCTCTTTTGTGGCAACTTTAGTCATAAGCTAATGTGATGGCCCATTTTGCCTTATGGTTAACCTCCGTTTTCAGTGGTAAGTTCAGAGAAAAGAGAACGTTTGCGTCGGCGTCCTGGAGTGAGGCCGATGCCGGGTTTCGTGGTGAGTTTTCGGCATGAAACACAAGACAGCCCTGCTTATTCAACGAGGACAAGATGGCTCAACAGACGCCTTTATACGAACAACACACCTTATGCGGCGCACGCATGGTCGACTTCCACGGTTGGATGATGCCGCTGCACTATGGCTCGCAGATTGATGAGCACCATGCGGTGCGCACCGATGCCGGTATGTTCGACGTCTCCCACATGACCATTGTCGACTTACACGGCAGTCGCACCCGGGAGTTTTTACGCTATCTGCTGGCGAACGACGTGGCGAAGCTGACCCAGCCCGGCAAAGCGCTGTACAGCGGGATGCTTAATGCCTCCGGCGGGGTGATCGACGACCTGATCGTTTATTACCTGACTGATGATTTCTTCCGCCTCGTTGTTAACTCCGCCACCCGTGAAAAAGACCTCTCCTGGATCACCCAACACGCAGAACCCTTCGCCATCGACATCACCGTGCGTGATGACCTGTCGCTGATTGCGGTGCAGGGGCCGAACGCGCAGGCGAAAGCGGCCTCGCTGTTCAGCGATGAGCAGCGCCAGGCCATCGAAGGCATGAAGCCCTTCTTCGGCGTGCAGGCGGGCGACCTGTTTGTAGCGACCACCGGCTATACCGGTGAAGCGGGCTTTGAGATTGCGATGCCGAATGAAAAAGCGGCCGATTTCTGGCGTGCGCTAGTGGAAGCAGGGGTTAAACCGGCGGGTCTGGGCGCGCGCGATACGTTGCGTCTGGAAGCCGGGATGAATTTATACGGCCAGGATATGGACGAAGGTGTTTCCCCGCTGGCAGCCAACATGGGCTGGACCATCGCGTGGGAACCGGCCGATCGTGATTTTATTGGCCGTGAAGCACTGGAACTGCAGCGTGAGCGGGGCACCGATCAACTGGTCGGCCTGGTGATGACCGAGAAAGGCGTGCTGCGCGGCGAGTTGCCGGTACGTTTCACCGATGCCAATGGCAATCACCGTGAAGGCGTGATCACCAGCGGTACGTTCTCTCCGACGCTGGGCTACAGCGTTGCGCTGGCGCGCGTTCCGGCGGGCATCGGCGAGACTGCCGTCGTGCAGATCCGCAACCGCGAAATGCCGGTCCGCGTAACCAAACCGATTTTTGTTCGCGCCGGTAAACCGGTCGCTTAATCCCTTTTTATCAGGAGAAATTCAATGAGCAATGTGCCAGCAGAACTGAAATACAGCAAAGAACACGAGTGGCTGCGCAAAGAAGCCGACGGCACTTATACCGTTGGGATCACCGAACATGCGCAAGAGCTGTTGGGTGACATGGTCTTCGTGGATCTGCCAGAAGTGGGCGCCACCGTAACCGCGGGCGACGACTGTGCCGTGGCCGAATCCGTAAAAGCAGCTTCCGATATTTACGCGCCAGTTGGCGGTGAAATCGTGGCGGTGAACGACGCCCTGAGCGACTCCCCGGAGCTGGTCAACAGCGAGCCGTATGGCGAAGGTTGGATCTTCAAAATCAAAGCCAGCGATGAAGCGGAAGTTGCCGCGCTGCTGGACGCAACCGCCTATGAAGCACTGTTAGAAGACGAGTAAGCCATTATCCCTCTCCCCTTTGGGGAGAGGGTAGGGTGAGGGGAACAGACGACACCCTCACCCCAGCCCTCTCCCTGAGGGAGAGGGAGAAAACACATTCACTGCACGTTTCAGGAACCATCGCTCATGACACAGACTTTAAGCCAGCTTGAAAACCGTGGCGCTTTTATTGAACGTCACATTGGGCCGGATGCTCAGCAACAGCAGGAGATGCTGAACACGGTTGGCGCGGAATCGTTAAACGCACTGATTTCGCAGATCGTGCCGAAAGACATTCAGCTCGCTACCCCGCCGCAGGTGGGTGATGCGACAACCGAATACGCTGCGCTGGCAGAACTGAAAGGCATCGCCAGCCTGAATAAGCGCTTTAAGTCTTACATTGGCATGGGCTACACCAACGTGCAGTTACCCCCGGTTATCCTGCGCAACATGCTGGAAAACCCGGGCTGGTACACCGCGTACACCCCGTATCAGCCAGAAGTGTCGCAGGGTCGTCTGGAAGCGCTGCTGAACTTCCAGCAGGTGACGCTGGATCTGACCGGCCTTGATATCGCCTCCGCGTCTCTGCTGGACGAAGCAACGGCGGGTGCCGAAGCGATGGCGATGGCAAAACGCGTCAGCAAGCTGAAAGGGGCGAACCGCTTCTTTGTTGCTGCGGACATTCACCCGCAAACGCTGGACGTGGTGCGTACCCGCGCCGAAACCTTTGGCTTTGAAGTGATTGTTGATGATGCTGAGAAAGTGCTGGATCACCAGGATGTGTTCGGCGTGCTGCTGCAGCAGGTAGGCACCACCGGTGAAGTCCACGACTACAGCACACTGATTGCCGAGCTGAAAGCACGCAAAATTGTGGTCAGCGTGGCCGCCGATTTTATGGCGCTGGTGCTGTTAACCTCCCCGGGCAAACAGGGCGCGGACATCGTGTTCGGCTCTGCACAACGCTTCGGCGTGCCGATGGGCTACGGCGGCCCGCACGCGGCCTTCTTCGCCGGCAAAGATGAATTCAAACGCTCCATGCCAGGCCGCATTATCGGCGTATCGAAAGATGCTGCCGGTAACACTGCCCTGCGCATGGCGATGCAGACTCGCGAGCAGCACATTCGACGCGAGAAAGCGAACTCCAACATCTGTACCTCTCAGGTTCTGCTGGCTAACATCGCCAGCCTGTACGCCGTCTACCACGGCCCGGTTGGCCTGAAGCGTATCGCCAGCCGCATTCACCGTCTGGCCGACATTCTGGCCTGTGGTCTGCAGCAAAAAGGCCAGAAACTGCGCCACGCGCACTTCTTCGATACCCTGTGTGTCGAAGTGGCCGACAAAGCGACGGTACTGGCGCGTGCCGAAGCGGCAGAAATCAACCTGCGTAGTGACATCCTGAATGCGGTAAGCATCACCCTGGACGAAACCACCACCCGTGAGGATGTGCAGGTGCTGTTCAGCGTGCTGCTGGGTGAAGGCCACGGCCTGAATGTGGATGTTCTTGATAAAGACGTGGCGCACGACAGCCGCTCTGTTCAGCAAAACATGCTGCGTGATGACGCGATCCTGGCCCATCCGGTATTCAATCGTTACCACAGCGAAACCGAGATGATGCGTTACATGCACTCGCTGGAGCGCAAAGATCTGGCCCTGAATCAGGCGATGATCCCGCTGGGTTCCTGCACCATGAAGCTGAACGCTGCCGCCGAGATGATCCCGATCACCTGGCCGGAATTCGCCGAGCTGCACCCGTTCTGCCCGGCCGATCAGGCGGAAGGGTATCATCAAATGATCAACCAGCTCTCCGACTGGCTGGTGAAGCTGACCGGTTATGACGCGCTCTGCATGCAGCCAAACTCAGGCGCGCAGGGTGAATACGCGGGCCTGCTGGCGATCCGCCATTATCACGAGAGCCGCAACGAAGGCCATCGCGATATCTGCCTGATCCCAAGCTCCGCCCACGGCACCAACCCGGCCTCTGCCCAGATGGCAGGCATGGACGTGGTGGTGGTGGCCTGCGATAAAAACGGCAACATCGACCTTGCGGATCTGCGCGCGAAAGCCGAGCAGACCGGGGACAAACTCTCCTGCATCATGGTGACCTATCCGTCCACCCACGGCGTGTACGAAGAGACCATCCGTGAAGTGTGCGAAATCGTGCACCAGCATGGCGGTCAGGTATACCTCGATGGCGCCAACATGAATGCTCAGGTAGGGATCACCACGCCGGGCTTCATCGGCGCAGACGTGTCGCACCTCAACCTGCACAAAACCTTCTGCATCCCGCACGGCGGTGGCGGTCCAGGTATGGGGCCAATCGGCGTGAAAGCGCATCTGGCACCGTTTGTTCCGGGTCACAGCGTCGTGCAAATCGAAGGGATGCTCACCCGTCAGGGTGCCGTTTCGGCTGCCCCGTTTGGCAGCGCCTCCATTCTGCCAATCAGCTGGATGTACATCCGCATGATGGGCGCGGAAGGGCTGAAGCAGGCCAGCCAGGTCGCTATCCTGAATGCGAACTACATCGCAACGCGCCTGAAAGAGGCGTATCCGGTGCTCTATACCGGTCGCGATGGCCGGGTGGCGCACGAATGCATCCTTGATATTCGTCCCCTGAAAGACGAAACCGGCATCAGCGAGCTGGATATCGCCAAGCGCCTGATCGACTACGGCTTCCACGCGCCGACCATGTCGTTCCCGGTTGCAGGCACGCTGATGGTGGAGCCAACCGAGTCTGAAAGCAAAGTCGAGCTGGACCGCTTTATCGACGCGATGCTGGCTATCCGCAGTGAAATTGACCGCGTGAAGCAGGGCGAATGGCCGCTGGAAGATAACCCGCTGGTGAATGCGCCTCACACCCAGAACGAGCTGGTGGCGGAGTGGAACCACGGTTACACCCGCGAGCAGGCCGTCTTCCCGGCAGGCATGGCGAACAAGTACTGGCCAACGGTGAAACGTCTGGACGATGTCTACGGCGATCGCAACCTGTTCTGTTCTTGTGTGCCAATGAGCGAATATCAGTAATACTTAAAGTCTGACTGTAGGCCGGGTGAGCGTCATCAGCGCTGCCCGGCCTTTTTTATTTCTGGGAGATCGTGAATGGCAATTGCACTTGTAACCGGAGCCAGCCGGGGGATCGGCAAAGCCACCGCGCTGGAGCTGGCCCGCGAGGGCTACACCGTGGCGGTGAACTATCACCACAACATCAAAGCCGCAACGGACGTAATCCATCAGATCGTCGAAGAAGGCGGTAAAGCCTTTGCGGTCCGCGCGGATATCAGCGATGAAGCGCAGGTGCTGGCGATGTTTGACAGCCTCGACCGTGAAGGCGAGCCGCTCACTGCGCTGGTCAATAACGCGGGGATCCTGTTCGAGCAAAGCAGCATCGAAAACCTCTCCGCCGAGCGGATTAACCGTGTGTTGGCCACCAACGTGACGGGCTATTTCCTCTGCTGCCGCGAAGCGGTAAAGCGGATGTCGTTCAAGCATGGCGGCAAAGGCGGGGCGATTGTGAATGTCTCTTCAGCTGCATCACGACTGGGCGCGCCGGGGGAATACGTGGATTATGCGGCATCGAAAGGGGCGGTTGATTCCCTGACGACCGGCTTATCACTGGAGGTGGCGGCGCAGGGCATTCGGGTCAACTGCGTACGGCCTGGGCTGATTTATACTGAAATCCATGCCTCCGGCGGTGAGCCCGGGCGCGTGGATCGCCTGAAATCCGTCCTGCCGATGCAGCGTGGTGGCCAGCCGGAAGAGGTCGCGCAGGCCATTGTGTGGCTGCTGAGTGAGAAAGCGTCGTACGTGACGGGTAGTTTTATTGAGTTAGCGGGCGGGAAGTAAACCCCTCACCCTAACCCTCTCCCCAAAGGGGAGAGGGGACTGCCCGGTGCGATCTTTTCTCCCTCGCCCCTTTGGGGGGAGGGCCGGGGTGAGAGGAAAATTAAAGCGTTTCGCCGTTGCTGGCGATCACTTTTTTATACCAGTTAAAGCTCTTCTTACGTGAACGGGACATATCGCCGGTCCCATCGTCGTGCTTGTTCACGTAGATAAAACCGTAGCGCTTGCTGTACTGACCGGTGGTGAATGACACGCAGTCGATGCAGCCCCACGGGGTGTAGCCCATCAGATCCACTCCATCATAGGTCACCGCTTTTACCATCTCTTCTACGTGAGCGCGCAGGTAGTCGATACGGTAATCATCGTTGATGCTGCCATCTTCTTCTACTTTGTCGTACGCGCCAAAGCCGTTTTCCACGATAAACAGCGGCTTCTGATAACGTTCATACAGTTCACACAGGGCGTAACGCAGGCCCACCGGGTCAATCTGCCAGCCCCAGTCGGACGCTTTCACATGCGGGTTTGGCACGCTGCCTTCGAAGCCAGAAATCGCATCACCGGTACCGCCTTCCGCTTTCACCGCGTTGGTCATGTAGTAGCTGAAGCCCAGATAGGCGCAGGTACCTTCACGCAGGATCTGTTCATCTCCGGCTTCCATCTGGATGGTGAAACCGCGACGCTCCCACTCATTCAGCACGTAAGACGGGTAGTAGCCGCGCAGCTGCACGTCGGTAAAGACATAGCGTTCACGCATTGATTCCTGGGCAAACATCACGTCTTCTGGTTTGCAGGAGAAAGGATAGAGCGCAACCATTGCCAGCATGCAGCCAACCTGCATTTCCGGGTTGATGCGACGGGCTGCTTTCACCGCCAGGGCACTGGCCACGAACTGGTGGTGCAGGACCTGATACATGGTCTCTTCCGGGTTTTGATGCTCGGTGTACACCACGCCGGAGCAGCAGTAGCCGAACAGCGGCGCGCGCCAGTTACGCTGGTTGTTGATCTCGTTGAAGGTCATCCAGTATTTGACCTTGCTCTTGTAGCGCTCAAACACCACTTCAGCGAAATTAACGAAGAAATCGACCACCTTACGGTTGGTCCAGCCACCGTATTCCTGCACCAGGTGCAGCGGCATTTCGAAGTGGGAGAGGGTAATCACCGGCTCGATATTGTACTTCAACAGTTCGTCGAACATGTCATCGTAGAACTTCAGCCCTTCTTCGTTCGGCTGAGTTTCATCCCCTTTCGGGAAGATGCGCGTCCAGGCGATAGAAGTACGGAAGCATTTGAAGCCCATCTCGGCAAACAGCTTGATGTCTTCTTTATAGTGGCCGTGGAAGTCAATGGCTTCGTGGTTTGGATAGTATTTGCCAGCTTCCACCTGCTGGGTAATTTCACGCGGAACGCCGTGGGCGCCGCCGGTCAGCACGTCACAAATGCTCGGGCCTTTGCCGCCTTTGTTCCAGCCGCCTTCAACCTGGTGCGCCGCAACCGCGCCGCCCCATAAAAAGTCTTTCGGTAAGGTGAGTTTTTTCATCTTTGCTGATCTCGTTTATTGCTGTCTGTTTTTGAGTCTAACAAAGGGGAATAAAAAGTCACGATATAACAATTCGCAGAAATTGTAATTTGTTACCTCTAAAAAACAGGGTGTTTTATTCCGTTAATTTCTTCGCCAGCTTACGCCCCAGAGATTCAAGAATATAAACCACCGGAATTTGCGTCGTAATATCATAGACGCCTGCGATACGCGTTTGCGGGACATGCCAGGAGAGATTAAAGTCCGCCAGTTTCGCCAGCCGCGAATGTTCGTGGCTGGTAATGGAGAGCACCTTGCAGTGATGCAGGCTGAACTGGCTGGCGAAGCGCAGGATCTCTTCGGTTTCACCCGAGACCGAAAGCACAATCGCCAGCGCGTTTTTCGCCATATCGTTGGTGACCGGGAAATAAGGATCGTCGATATGGTTGCTGAACTTACCAATATTGGAAAAGAAACGTGCGCCATATTTTGCCAGCGACCCCGAGGTACCTGCGCCGACAAATATAATACGCTCCGACGATAAGATTATCTCTACGGCGTTATTTAATAGCGTATCAAATTCGTCGTTGTTTACGCTTTTGAAAAAACTGATAATCTCACTGGCACCAAAATTGGCCTGCTGCGGCTCGTTTTGTTCGAGATATAATTTAAAACGGACGCGGAATTCAGAATAGCCATCGCAATTCAGTTTGCGACAAAAGCGTAGCACGGTGGTGGTGGACACCCCCGCCGCATCTGCCAGTTCGCGGATGGTCATGTACATCACCCGATCGCGGTTTTTGATGACGGTGTTGTAGACCATCATCTCCAGATTATTGAGACTGGCAATGGCGGAATGGGAGAACATGCTCACAGTGGCTAAACTCACTTATCAGACTTCATCTTCAGGGAATAATAACATGCAGCCAAACGACATTACTTTTTTTCAGCGTTTTCAGGATGACATTCTGGCCGGGCGTAAAACCATCACCATCCGCGACGAGAGTGAAGCGCATTTCAAAGCGGGCGATATTCTGCGGGTTGGGCGTTTTGAGGATCAGGAGTACTTCTGCACCATTGAGGTGACGGACACCTCGACGGTGACGCTGGAGACGTTGACCGAAAAACATGCCCAGCAGGAGAACATGACGCGTGAGGAACTTAAGCGCGTGATCGCGGAAATCTATCCGCATCAGACGCAGTTTTATGTCATTGATTTTAAATGCCTTTGATTTTTTAAGTGAACGACCGTTAGCTGAAATGTTCTGTTAACATGATGATTATATTAGTCTAAATATCACATGATATTTATTTTGGCTAACAGGTGTTCACTGGAATCATTCTCAGTTAGCATAGTCTGCAATGCATTACTCACGTAGGTTTTCCTGGAGTTCTCTATGGTTAGCAAGTCATTAACCGTACAGGGATATTCACTGGCTGAGGAAATAGCCAACAGCATCAGTCACGGGATTGGTCTGGTGTTTGGTATTGTCGGGCTGGTGCTGCTGCTGGTACAGGCAGTCGACACTAACGCCAGCGCGCTGGCGATCACCAGTTACAGCCTGTACGGCGGGAGCATGATTTTATTGTTTCTGGCCTCTACGCTGTATCACGCCATTCCGCATCGGCGGGCCAAAACCTGGTTGAAGAAATTCGACCACTGCGCCATCTATCTGCTGATTGCTGGCACCTATACGCCTTTCTTGCTGGTCGGTCTGAATTCACCGCTGGCGCGTGGGCTGATGATTGTTATCTGGAGCCTGGCGCTGCTGGGGATCCTGTTCAAACTGACCATCGCGCACCGGTTTGAAGTGCTGTCGCTGGTGACCTATCTGACGATGGGCTGGCTGTCGCTGATTGTGGTGTATCAACTGGCGGTAAAACTGGCGGCGGGCGGGGTTACTCTGCTGGCGGTCGGGGGTGTGGTCTATTCGCTGGGGGTGATTTTTTACGTCTGTAATCGCATCCCCTACAACCACGCCATCTGGCACGGTTTTGTACTGGGTGGCAGCGTGTGCCACTTCCTGGCGATTTATTTGTATGTCGGGCAGGTGTAAATAAGATTGCCGGGTAAACCCGGCAACAGGATTCACTCTTCCAACGAGTACGGCAGCGGTTCAATGCTCAGAGTATTCACATCTTCGCGTACGCGGAACACGCTGTCTGGCTCCATATCGTTATTCATAACTGCCTGCACCAGCAGACGACCATCATCCAACTGAACGGCGGCCAGCACAGTGCCGGTACGGCGCCAGTTGTCACCCATTTTCAGTTCGAGGTCTTCGCCCGCTTCCGGTACGCGGCTGGCGTGACCGGCCAGATACCACAGCGCACGCTTGTTAGCACCGCGGAACTTCGCTCGTGCGACCATCTCCTGGCCGGTGTAGCAGCCTTTTTTAAAGCTGATACCGCCGAGTGCCTGTAAATTCGTCGCCTGTGGAATAAACTGCCCGCTGTTTGCAGCGTCGATAACCGGCTGGCCCGCTTCGATGTTGAGCGCCAGCCACTGCTGGGAATTGTTCAGCTGCGCTTCGCCGCGCAGGGCTTCGGTAACGCGCTCAGCTGTTGCTGCGTCGGTGACCAGCAGAAAACGTTCTGCAGGGTGTTCAAACCACAGCAGGGAAGTGATGCCGTCGCTAATGACCTGTTTTTCCCCATCTGGCAGCTCGCTGAACAGGTTTTTCAACGCGGCGCGCGCCTGGAACCCTGCCACGCCTAACAGCACTAATTCATCATCAGCGGCGATGGTGACCTTGGAGAATACCGCATACTTTTTCAGCTCGGTGAGCTGCGCATCGCGTAGGCTGCGGCGTTCGATCAGGGCAAAACCGGCCCCGCGGCGGAAAAGACGCAGGTTGCTCCACATCTTGCCTTTAGGATCGCAGTGCGCGGCCAGCAGGTGCTGGTGCTCGGTCAACTGGCTGACGTCCGCAGTCACCTGGCCCTGCAGGTACTTTTCGCTATCTGCACCTGTGAGAGTCGCCAGCGCCCAGTCATCAAGCGTCATAAGCGTCAGCGGCAGACGCGCAGAGGCGACAGGCTGGCGCGGAGAAAAAGGTGTAAAAGCCATAGTGATGTCCTGAATTGCTTAACGCTTTGTTAAGGCCTAATGGTAAAAGAGACTGTAGCCATTGCAAGTGGTTTCATCAGGCTATTCGTGCCTTCACGCAGTTCTGCGTAATGCAGCGCAAAACCGATGAACACGTATATTCTTTGCGGTTTTTTTCTGAAGGCGTGCTGTGAGTCTGTAATATTGCAGTAATGAAGCCGCAAAAAACACGTTACACTAAGGGCAGTTTCTTCACGGTTGATGCACATTTCAGCAGAGACGAACAGAATACTGCCTGAACTCAACGTTATGCAGGAATAGAACACATGGATATTAGTAACAAACCCCGCATTCACTGGGCATGTCGTCGCGGCATGCGCGAGCTCGACATTTCCATCATGCCGTTCTTCGAATACGAATACGACAGCCTAAGCGATGACGATAAACATCTGTTCATCCGCCTGCTCGAGAGCGACGATCCCGACTTATTTAACTGGTTGATGAATCACGGCAAACCTGCCGACGCCGAACTGCAACGGATGGTGCTTTTAATTCAAACACGGAATCGGGAACGTGGTCCTGTGGCAATCTGATCTGCGCGTCTCGTGGCGCTCACAGTGGATGTCTCTTTTGCTCCACGGCCTGGTTGCGGCGTTGATCCTGTTGATGCCGTGGCCGCTTAGCTACACACCACTCTGGCTGCTATTACTTTCGCTGGTAGTGTTCGATAGCGTGCGTAGCCAGCGGCGCATCAACACCCGGCAGGGTGAAATCAAACTGCTGATGGATTCCCGCCTGCACTGGCAAGGGAGTGACTGGGAGATTGTTGGCACCCCGTGGATGCTTAATGTCGGCATGATGTTTCGTCTGCGCAAAGGCGACGGACAGCGCTGCCACCATTTATGGTTATCCGCAGACAGTATGGATGAAGGGGAGTGGCGGGATCTGCGTCGGATGATTTCGCAACAACCGACGCATGGACGGCGGTAGCGGTTTAGCTGAACTGCTCCGCCATTTCGCCCAGGATCTGCTCGCACCAGTTTTGCAGGCGCTCTTCGCTTAGATCGTACTGGTTGGTTTCATCCAGTGCCAGCCCAACAAACAGCTGGCCGTCGGCAATGATTGGCTTCTTGCTGGTAAACTCATAGCCTTCGGTCGGCCAGTAACCAATAAACGTCACGCCTTTTGCTGCCAGCTTGTCATGCAGCATCCCCAGCGCGTCGAGGAACCACTCGCCGTAGCCTAACTGATCGCCCATGCCGTACAGCGCGATGATTTTGCCTTCAAGCTGCAGCGAATCAAGCTGTTCCCAGATCGCTTCCCAGTCTTCCTGCAGTTCACCAAAGTCCCAGGTGGGGATCCCGAGGATCAGCACGTCGTACTGTTCCATCACCGTCGGGGCGTCGTCTTTAAGATTATGCAGCGTCACCAGTTCCGGGCCGATAATGTCGCGAATTTTCTCCGCTGCCATCTCGGTGTAGCAGGTGCTGGAACCATAAAACAGACCAATATTCATCGCTAAAATGTCTCAATACTTGCTATGACTTTGCGAGTAGTGTACCAGAAACAATGCGCATTCAGGCATAATGCACCGATTGCTGAACCATAGGGGCTGATGTGGAAAAGGATCTCGCACTCATCGAACAGTTTCTCGATGCGCTGTGGCTGGAGAAGAATCTGGCCGAAAATACCCTCAGTGCTTACCGACGCGATCTGGCGATGCTGACGGCCTGGCTACAGCATCATGGCCGCTCCCTCGAAACCGCGCAAAGTGACGATCTGCAGGCCCTGCTGGCCGAGCGCATGGAAGGCGGCTATAAGGCCACCAGCTCCGCGCGGCTGCTAAGCGCTATCCGGCGTCTGTTTCAGCATCTGTATCGTGAGAAATTCCGCGCGGACGATCCCAGTGCGGTGCTGGCCTCGCCAAAGCTGCCGCAGCGTCTGCCGAAAGATCTTAGCGAAGCGCAAATTGAGAGATTATTACAGTCGCCCGTGGTTGACCAACCGCTGGAGTTACGCGATAAAGCGATGCTTGAGGTCTTATACGCCACCGGGTTGCGCGTCTCGGAGCTGGTCGGCTTGTCGATGAGCGACATCAGCCTGCGTCAGGGCGTGGTACGGGTGATCGGTAAAGGCAATAAAGAGCGTCTGGTGCCGCTGGGCGAAGAGGCGGTGTACTGGCTGGAGAACTATCTTGAGTACGGGCGTCCGTGGTTACTCAACGGGGTCTCTATCGATGTGCTGTTCCCGAGCCAGCGCGCCCGACAAATGACGCGTCAAACCTTCTGGCATCGCATCAAACATTACGCCACACTGGCGGGTATCGACAGTGAAAAACTTTCGCCGCACGTTCTGCGTCATGCCTTTGCCACCCATCTTTTAAACCATGGCGCCGATCTGCGCGTGGTCCAGATGCTGCTGGGGCACAGTGACCTGTCAACGACGCAAATCTACACGCATGTCGCGACGGAACGCCTGCGGCAGCTACACCAACAGCATCACCCACGCGCGTGAGTGCTGAATCGCAACAGGAATGAATATGAAAAAGTCTTTAGTGCTGTTCTCTCTGCTGGCAGCCTCATTATCCGGTCTGGCCCACGCTGACGATGCGGCCATTAAACAATCGCTGGCGAAGCTCGGCGTCACCAGCAGTGATATTCAACCTGCGCCGGTCGCAGGGCTGAAGACGGTGCTGACCAACGGCGGCGTGCTGTACGTCACCGAAGACGGTAAGCACTTTCTGCAGGGCCCGATGTACGACGTGAGCGGCGCTCAGCCGGTGAACATCACCAACCAGATGCTGATGAAAAACCTGAATGCGCTGGAAAAAGAGATGATCGTCTACAAAGCTGCGCAGGAAAAACACGTCATTACCGTGTTTACCGACATCACCTGCGGCTACTGTCACAAGCTGCATGAAGAGATGAAAGACTACAACGCGCTGGGGATCACCGTGCGTTACCTCGCATTCCCGCGCGCGGGCATCAATAGCAAACCAGAACAGGATATGAAGGCCATCTGGTGCGCCAAAGATCGCAAAAAAGCGTTCGATGATGCGATGAGCAGCAAAGGCGTTCAGCCTGCTTCCTGCGATATCGATATTGCGAACCACTACGCGCTGGGCGTGCAGTTCGGCGTGACCGGAACTCCGGCTATCGTGCTGAGCAACGGCTATGTGGTGCCGGGCTATCAGGGGCCGAAAGAGATGAAAGAGTTCCTCGACGCGCACCAGAAACAGTTTGGCGGTAAATAATTCACGTGAAATCAACGATACAGCTTCGTCGCCGTGAGGTGGATGCACATGCAGATCTGCCCGCCGATCTGCCCCCCCTTCTGCGTCGGCTGTACGCCAGTCGCGGCGTGCATAACGCGGGCGACCTTGAACGCGGCGTAAAAGGCATGCTGCCCTGGCAGCAGCTCAGCGGTGTGGATCGCGCAGCCGAACTGCTTTACCAGGCATTTAGCGAAGGGACACGGATCATCGTTGTCGGTGATTTTGATGCGGATGGCGCCACCAGCACCGCGCTGAGCGTGCTCAGCCTGCGGGCGATGGGGTGCGATAACGTCGCGTATCTGGTGCCGAACCGCTTTGAGGACGGCTACGGCCTGAGCCCGGAAGTGGTCGATCAGGCGCACGCGCGCGGCGCGCAGATGATCCTGACGGTGGATAACGGGATCTCGTCCCATGCCGGTGTCGATCATGCGCACAAACTGGGGATCCCGGTGCTGGTCACCGATCACCACCTGCCCGGCGACACGCTCCCGGCGGCAAAAGCCATCGTTAACCCCAATCTGCGCGAATGTGTGTTTCCGTCAAAATCGCTGGCGGGCGTGGGGGTCGCGTTCTACCTGATGCTGGCGCTGCGCACGCTGCTGCGGGATAAAGGCTGGTTTGACGCGCGCGGGATTGCGGTGCCCAATCTGGCTGAGCTGCTGGATCTGGTGGCGCTCGGCACCGTGGCCGACGTAGTGCCGCTGGATGCCAACAACCGCATTCTGACCTGGCAAGGCCTGAGCCGCATTCGTGCGGGTAAATGCCGTCCGGGCATTAAGGCACTGCTGGAAATTTCCAACCGCGATCCCCAGAAGCTGGCTGCCAGCGATCTGGGCTTTGCTCTTGGGCCGCGTCTGAACGCGGCGGGGCGTCTGGATGATATGTCGGTCGGCGTGGCGCTGCTGTTGTGCGACAACATCGGTGAGGCGCGGGTGCTGGCCAGCGAGCTGGATGCCCTGAACCAGACCCGCAAAGAGATTGAGCAGGGGATGCAGGCCGAGGCCCTGACCCTCTGTGAAAAGCTGGAACGCAGCAGCGAGACGCTGCCCGGCGGGCTGGCGATGTATCACCCCGAGTGGCATCAGGGCGTGGTCGGTATTTTAGCCTCGCGCATCAAAGAGCGTTTTCACCGCCCGGTGATTGCGTTTGCCCCTGCCGGAGACGGGACGCTGAAAGGCTCCGGTCGATCCATTCAAGGGCTGCATATGCGTGATGCGCTTGAGCGGCTGGATACGCTGCATCCGGGGCTGATGATAAAGTTTGGCGGCCACGCGATGGCGGCGGGTTTATCACTTGAAGAGGCGAAGTTCGATCAGTTTCAGCGTCTGTTCAGCGAGCTGGTGACCGACTGGCTGGATCCGGCCCTGCTGCAGGGTGAGGTGGTCTCCGACGGCCCGTTAGCGGCTGCCGATATGACTATGGAGGTGGCGCAGATGCTGCGCGACGCCGGGCCGTGGGGACAGATGTTCCCGGAGCCGCTGTTCGACGGGCGTTTTCGCCTGCTGCAACAGCGTCTGGTTGGCGAGCGTCACCTGAAAGTGATGGTTGAGCCGGTGGGCGGTGGGCCCCTGCTGGATGGGATCGCCTTTAACGTCGATACCGCGGTCTGGCCGGATAACGGCGTGCGCGAAGTCGAGCTGGCCTACAAACTGGATATCAACGAGTTTCGCGGCAACCGCACGCTGCAAATCATCATCGACCATATCTGGCCACTTTAGCATCACTATTCCGCTATAAAACAGGGCGTGAATCCGGTACAATTCCGCCCTTATCACCGCATTTTACTCGTCCATAAAAGAAAACAGACCATGTTTGAAATTAATCCGGTAAAGAACCGCATTCAGGACCTCACGGAGCGCTCCGACGTTCTTAGGGGGTATCTTTGACTATGATGCTAAGAAAGAGCGTCTTGAAGAAGTAAACGCCGAGCTGGAACAGTCGGACGTCTGGAACGAACCTGAACGCGCACAGGCGCTGGGTAAAGAACGTTCTTCTCTCGAAGCCATCGTCGATACGTTGGATCAAATGGCGCAGGGTCTGGAGGATGTTTCCGGGCTGCTGGAGCTGGCAATTGAAGCCGACGACGAAGAGACGTTCAACGAAGCCGTTGCAGAACTCGACGTGCTGGAAGAGAAGCTGGCTCAGCTTGAATTCCGTCGTATGTTCTCCGGTGAGTATGACAGCGCCGATTGTTATCTCGATATCCAGGCCGGTTCCGGCGGGACAGAAGCGCAGGACTGGGCCAGCATGCTGACGCGTATGTATCTGCGTTGGGCTGAAGCACGCGGCTTCAAGACCGAGATCATCGAAGAATCCGAAGGCGAAGTGGCGGGTCTGAAATCTGTCACCGTCAAAATTATTGGTGATTACGCTTATGGATGGCTGCGTACTGAAACCGGCGTTCATCGCCTGGTGCGTAAGAGTCCGTTCGATTCCGGTGGTCGTCGCCACACCTCTTTCAGCTCCGCGTTTGTCTATCCGGAAGTGAAAGACGATATCGATATCGAAATCAACCCGGCTGACCTGCGTATCGACGTTTACCGCGCCTCCGGTGCGGGTGGTCAGCACGTTAACCGTACCGAATCGGCGGTGCGTATTACGCACATCCCAACCAATACGGTAACGCAGTGCCAGAACGACCGTTCCCAGCATAAGAACAAAGACCAGGCCATGAAGCAAATGAAAGCCAAGCTTTATGAACTGGAGATGCAAAAGAAAAATGCTGAGAAACAGGCGATGGAAGACAACAAATCTGACATCGGCTGGGGCAGCCAGATCCGTTCTTATGTCCTTGATGACTCCCGCATTAAAGACCTGCGTACCGGTGTTGAAACCCGTAACACGCAGGCGGTGCTGGATGGCAGCCTGGACCAATTTATCGAAGCAAGTTTGAAAGCAGGGTTATGAGGAACCAACATGTCTGAACAACAAGTACAGAGCGCTGACGCGGTAGCAGATCTTAATAATGAACTGAAAACCCGCCGCGAGAAGCTGGCTACACTGCGTGAGCAGGGCGTGCCGTTCCCGAACGATTTCCGCCGCGATCGCACCTCAGACCAACTGCACGCTGACTTCGACGCTAAAGAGAACGAAGAGCTGGAAGCGCTGGACATCGAAGTGGCCGTTGCCGGCCGCATGATGACCCGCCGCATTATGGGTAAAGCGTCCTTCATTACCCTGCAGGACGTGGGCGGCCGTATTCAGCTGTACGTTTCGCGTGACGACCTGCCAGAAGGCATCTACAACGAGCAGTTTAAAAAGTGGGATCTGGGCGATATCCTCGGTGCCCGCGGTAAGCTGTTCAAAACCAAGACCGGCGAGCTGTCCATTCACTGCACCGAGCTGCGTCTGCTGACCAAAGCCCTGCGCCCGCTGCCGGACAAGTTCCACGGCCTGCAGGATCAGGAAGCACGCTACCGTCAGCGTTACCTGGATCTCATCTCTAACGATGACTCCCGCAACACCTTCAAAATTCGCTCTCAGATCATGGCCGGGATCCGCCAGTTCATGGTTGGCCGCGACTTTATGGAAGTGGAAACGCCAATGATGCAGGTGATCCCGGGCGGTGCGTCTGCGCGTCCGTTCATCACCCATCACAACGCACTGGACCTGGACATGTACCTGCGTATCGCGCCGGAACTGTACCTCAAGCGTCTGGTAGTTGGCGGCTTCGATCGCGTATTTGAAATCAACCGTAACTTCCGTAACGAAGGCATTTCCGTTCGTCATAACCCAGAGTTCACCATGATGGAACTCTATATGGCGTACGCAGATTACAAAGATCTGATCGAGCTGACCGAATCCCTGTTCCGTACCCTGGCGCAGGATATTCTGGGCAAAACCGAAGTGCCTTACGGTGAAGAAGTCTTCGACTTCGGTAAGCCGTTCGTTAAGCTGACTATGCGCGAGGCTATCAAGAAGTACCGTCCGGAAACCGAGATGGCCGATCTGGATAACTTCGACTCGGCGAAAGCAATCGCTGAAAGCATCGGTATCAAGGTTGAGAAGAGCTGGGGTCAGGGCCGTATCGTGACCGAGATCTTCGAAGAAGTGGCCGAAGCGCATCTGATTCAGCCGACCTTTATCACCGAATACCCGGCCGAAGTGTCTCCGCTGGCGCGTCGTAACGACGAGAACCCAGAGATCACTGACCGCTTCGAATTCTTCATCGGTGGCCGTGAAATCGGCAACGGCTTTAGCGAGCTGAACGATGCGGAAGATCAGGCGCAGCGCTTCCAGGACCAGGTTAACGCGAAAGCCGCGGGCGATGACGAAGCGATGTTCTTCGATGAAGACTACGTGACTGCACTGGAACACGGTTTGCCGCCAACGGCAGGTCTGGGTATTGGTATCGACCGTATGGTTATGCTGTTCACCAACAGCCACACCATCCGCGACGTGATCCTGTTCCCGGCGATGCGTCCGGTAAAGTAAGTCGTTAAGTTATTAAAAAGCCCCGGCGTTAATCGCGTCGGGGCTTTTTTTATTTATGTGCGCGGGCAGCGTAAGCCAGCAGCTCGGCTTTGGCCTCGTGGGCCTCCATTACCATCCACGGGCTAAAGGCCCAGGGCGTAGCCTGTAACGCGCAGAGCAGCGCGTCCAGTTTGACCCACTGATAATCCATCACTTCATCACGATTAATCGCCACGGCGCCGTCAGCCTGCGCGGCAAACACCGGGCAGAGCTCGTTTTCGACAATCCCGGAAGGGTCGGTTTCGCAGTAACGAAATGCCGGGGCAACCGAAAGAATATCCGTAATTTCTATACCCACCTCAAAGCGGCAGCGACGGATCAGCGCCTGCTCCGGGGCTTCGTCCAGCTGTGGATGACCGCAAACGGAATTAGTCCACACGCCGGGCCAGGCTTTTTTGCTCATGGCGCGACGCGTTACCAGACATTCGCCATGGGCGTTGAAAAGCCAGCACGAGAATGCCAGATGAAGGGGGGTATGCGAGGTGTGCGCAGCGTACTTCTCCTGCGTGCCGATAACGGCGCCCCGATCGTTTACCAGAATGACGTGTTCCTGTGTTCCCATAGTGACTCCCGAGCTGATATCGCCGGATGGGACTGACTTACAGCGTTCAGGTAAGTTCAGCGCGATCGGGCCGGGCGAGTATAGCCTAATCACCCGTAGGCTTTTTGTCGTATAGGGTGCTCTTGGGCATCGGCAGTGAGGCTGTTATGATAGCGCGGCCATTTACGCCGACCGAGGAACTGTTGTGTTCGCAGGAAGCCCGACGAAAAATCCCGTTTCTGCTCTGTTATGCCTGATCCTGACCTTGCTACTGGCAGGCTGCGCGGGCAGCCAATCATCGGATTCTGGTCCTGTATATACCGTTAAACGCGGCGATACCCTGTATCGCATTGCGCGGTCGACCGGCACCAGCGTGAGGGATCTCGCGCGGCTCAACAACATCTCTGCGCCCTACACCATCGAAGTGGGGCAAAAACTGAAGGTCAACGGTGCGACTGCCAAAAAATCCTCGTCGAAAAGCAGCGGTAAAACCGCCGCGGTGACGCCATCTTACGTGGTGCCTAAATCGTCATGGCCTCCGGTAGGGCAGCGCTGCTGGGTCTGGCCTGCGAGCGGTAAAGTGGTGATGCCGTACTCCACCTCCGAAGGCGGCAACAAAGGCATTGATATCGCCGGTACCCGAGGCGCACCAGTGTATGCCTCCGATGCGGGAAAAGTGGTCTACGTCGGCAATCAGCTGCGCGGCTACGGTAATTTGATCATGATTAAGCACGGCGAGGATTACATCACCGCCTACGCCCATAACGATTCGATGCTGGTTAACAACGGCCAAAACGTGAAGGCCGGACAGAAGATTGCCACCATGGGCAGTACCGGCTCTAACACCGTGGCGCTGCATTTCCAGATCCGCTACCGGGCGACGGCTATCGATCCGGTGCGCTACTTGCCGGCGCAGGGCAGCAAACCGAAGTGCTAAGTGACTATTTAATCGCCACTTAGTCATCGGGAGTCTTGTCAGAAGGTGCGTAAAGTCTATAATGCCTTACGCACCTCAAAGCGGGCGTAGTTCAATGGTAGAACGAGAGCTTCCCAAGCTCTATACGAGGGTTCGATTCCCTTCGCCCGCTCCAGCTTTTCTATCTCACTCACTGACATCCTTGTCACTCTTCATTACATCCTGCATCTTGTAACCAGCAGATATAACTGGACTATACTGGCTATTACCCCCTGCTATCAGGTCATGTTATGCATCTCATTCCCCCCATCCGTCCGGAAGCGTCCGTGCAGCGTTTAACTGCCTTGCTTGAGCCGATTGCTGAAAAAATGAAGGTTGTTCCACGTAAAAGAATGACGTGGACCCATAAAGGCCGCCCGCAGCTGTACCTGTTTTTGCAGGGGGCGCTGTCGATCCTGCGCGCTTCCGATGGTCTGCTAATTGTCACGGTCTACGACTCGCATCTGTTTGGCATTGCGGAGATGATCCAGCCGACGAAAGGGCATATTCTGCGCGCGGAATCTGAATCGACCATACTGCGTGTCGATGCAGAACTGGCGGTGGAATGCTTTCGCCAGCAAGGATTATGGGAAGACGCTGCAGCCGTGCTCTCTTACCATACTGCTTATCTGTTTTACCGCGATGCTTTAGTGATGCAGCAGCGGACCTATTCGGTGATACGTAGCCACCTGCTGGAGATGATGACTTTGCCGGAAGAGGCCCGGATGCGAATATCCATTCTTGATTATATTCAGGACCGAACCCTCCTTTCACGCAGCAGTATATTAAATGTGCTGTCGGCCCTGAAGCGTGGAGAATATATCACCTTTAAGCGCGGCGGATATCTGCAGGAACTAAAAGCCTTGCCCGAGTCGTTCTGAAGGGAAATTTAAAATTAAACAGAATTTGCATTAACCTCGTCTGCGTTTCGCTATATCGTTTGCCGACTGAAATATATCAATAAATTTGTCTACGGTAAGTGTAAACGGGATTATTATGAAGAAGACGATTGTTGCGCTAATTATTGCGAATGCTTTCACAACCACCGCCGCTTTTGCTGCGGGTGATGCCGGCACCTGGTACAGCGGTGCAAAATTCGGTTGGTCGCACTATTTCGATACCAACACCGGTGCAAAAGCACGCGAAAACAATAGCGGCACAAACCATTTTGATATCGATCGCGATAATGTGGGCGGCGGTATTTATACCGGCTACCAGATTAACCCATGGCTGGCGGTTGAAGGTGGTTACGACTATTTAGGGAATATGCAGATCAACGGTCATCAAGGTGGCTCTGGCGCCAGAATGAAAAGTCAGGGTATTCAGATGTCCCTGAAAGCCAGCTATGCCGTAACGCCAAATTGGGATCTGTATGGCCGCGCCGGGGCGATGGGCTACCGCGCAGAATCTGACGTCAGCGGCCATAACCGCTTTGAAACCGGCGTGCGCCCGCTGGCGGCCGTCGGTACCGAATATGCCTTTAATAAAAACTGGGCAGGCCGCGTTGAGTATCAGTGGGTGAGCAACGTGGGTAATGCCAACCAGATCGGTGTAAGTAGCGACGTCAGTTCGGTCACGGCCGGGCTGACTTACCGTTTCGGCCAGCATGACGATACCCCCGTTGTCGCGACGCCTGCGGCTGTTGTGGCACCGGCTCCCGCGCCGCAGCACTTTAATCTTAAGTCCGATGTAATGTTCGGTTATGACTCCGCCACCCTCACCAGCGAAGGGCATGCTGCCATTCGTCAGCTGTATAACAGCCCTGGCTTACAGCCTGCTGACGGCAAGTCGGCAGTAGTTGTTGGCTACAGCGATCGCCTCGGCGCGTCTGACTACAATCAGCAACTCTCCTCGCGCCGTGCGCAAGCTGTTGCCGATGAGCTGGTTTCTTTGGGCATTCCGGCACAAAACGTCTCCGCAGAAGGCCGCGGCGAAAGTGAGTCGGTAACGGGGTCACAGTGTAATGGTCAGAGCGGCAATGCGCTGATTGGGTGCTTGTCTCCGGATCGTCGTGTGGTGGTAGAAATTACCGACAAGTAAAAAACCTCGCTATTTAAACAGGCCCGGCATTGCGATGTCGGGCCTTTTTTTAACCGCGAATAATGGGGTTCAACACAAGGTGAATTTGCTGCAACCCAACTTCATTCTGCTCTTTCAGGTACTGCTGATTAATCATGCCTAACGCCTCAAGTTTTGAAAGGGAAGCGTAGACGGGCTGTATATCGCTATCCTGGGCAAAAATATCTTTGGTTTTAACATCCTGTAGATACTGTTTTTTAAGCGCACCAGTAAGAGAATCAATATCCTGTTTATTGCATTTATACAGTAAGGCGGTATGTGATGCCGGTAATGTATGTGTACCTGGGAGAATAAACGGAATTTGCAGAGCATTAATCTGCACGACTTTATTCGGTGCCGGCGTGCTGCACCCGATTAGCGACGTTAAACTCAGCGCTATAATGAGTGGCGAAAGGTGTTTCATGGACAACGTGTATCTCTGTTAAAAGTAACCCCTCATTATCCAACGTGAATAAAGACATCACAGGTAATTGTTGTTTATTTTTAAATTTCATTTCCGATTTCCCAAAGTAAAGGGCTATGCTTACTGCGAACGTAAAAAAACGACAGAGGCAATGTCATGGATAACGATCTCCTGGACGCAGGATACCGGGCCTATACCGGTGAAAAAATTGACGTCTACTTTAATACCGGTATCTGTCAGCATGCGGGTAATTGCGTGCGCGGCAGCGGTAAGCTATTCAATCTGAAACGTAAACCCTGGGTAATCCCGGATGAAGTGGATGTTGAAACCGTTGTACGTGTGATTGACACCTGCCCGAGCGGCGCACTCAAATACCGCCACAAATAAGCGAGACACTATGGAAATTCAGGAAGGCCATAATAAGTATTACGTGAACGACGCCGACGGCAATCAGGTTGCGGAGATTGTCTTTGTCCCCACCGGCGAGCACCTCAGCATTATTGAGCATACGGACGTTGATGAGAGCCTGAAAGGGCAGGGAGTAGGCAAGCTGCTGGTGGCGAAGGTGGTGGAAAAGATGCGTGCAGAAAATCGCAAAATCATTCCCCTGTGCCCGTTTGCAAAACACGAATTTGATAAGACCCGCGAATATGATGATATCCGCGCCTGAAACACCCCGCGTGCGGCTGCGGCAATGGCGACCAGACGATCTGGTACCCTTTGCCGCCCTGAACAGCGATCCGGAGGTGATGGGGTGCTTCCCCGCTCCCCTGAGCCGGGAAGAGAGCGATGCGCTGGCAGAACGTTTTAGCGCACTCATTGATCTTAACGGCTGGGGATTCTGGGCCATGGAGGAGAAGGTCAGCGGAACCTTTCTCGGTACGGTCGGGCTGCATCATCAACCCGATCGTTTTACCTTTTCGCCCTGTACCGAAATTGGCTGGCGTCTGGCGAAACCATTCTGGCACAAGGGGTTTGCCTGCGAAGCGGCAACGGCCTGCCTGGCCTTTGCCTTTCAGGAACTGCGGCTGAATGAGGTGGTTTCATTTACCTCCATCCACAACGTCTCTTCCGAATCGTTAATGCTGCGCCTGGGGATGACAAAACAGAGCTATTTTCTGCATCCGTCGCTTCCTCCTGAGCACCGCCTTGCGCTTCATGTGCTGTACCATCTCAAGCGATAAACATCACCGACACGCACATTATCCCGACAATCAGCGTCAGCACGTTGCCGATGGATCGATAAGGCTTCAGGGCCGGGATCAGATACGTCGACAGCGTCGGCATGATGAACAGGATCATGGCGATAAGTGGCCCGCTGATGGCGTAAATCATCGAGATGGCGTTGGGATTTATGCAGCACACCGCAAAGGTGATCAGTGAAACCCCGATAATCGACACCGCCCGGTTGAAGGCCCGGCTTTTCTTGACCCCCACCTGATTCAACGAGGATTTCACGATCTCCGTCGCCCCTTCAATCACGCCAAAGTAGGTGCCGAGAAACGACTTCGACATTGCGACAATCGCCACCACAATGCCGGAGATCCCAAGCCAGGCCGGGGAGGAGGGCATCATCGACAGCGCAGAGAGGATCGTCACCCCTTCGTCTTTGGCCGCGATGATATACGACGGCGGGATCGACAGCAGGCAGCTAAAGACAAAGAACAGCACGCTCAGGCAGATGATCAGGTACGCCACCTTCATGATGCGGGTGCATTTACCCATGGCGGCATCGCCGTACTTCTCCCGGCGGTCGACGGCAAAGGTCGAAATAATCGGGGTGTGGCTGAAGGCAAAGACCATCACCGGAATCGAGACCCATACCTGGTGCAGGGTGTGCTGATCGAACGTCATCTGGCTGGTGAGCAGCGAAGGCTGCCAGCTGCCGGTGAGGTACAGCGACACCAGCAGGAAGTACGCAATCAGCGGGAAGACCAAAAAGCCCATCACCCGAATGGTGATATGCCGCCCCATTAAGAAGATCAGATTCAACGTCAGCACCACGCCCAGGCTGACCAGCACCCTCACGGTAGTATCCACCGTCATGTGTTTGGCCAGCTGTTCGGTCAGCGAGTTGGTGATTGCCACGGCATAAATTAACACCACTACAAAAAAGGCGACAAAGTAGAGCGTAGTGATCAGATTCCCGATGGTCTTCCCGTAATAGTGGGTGACCGCCCCGGTGATCCCTTCACTGGCCTTTGTCTTTGCACAGAGGATGAACTGGCATAACGCTTTGTGGGGCCAGTAGGTGAGTGGGTATGCCACGAGGGCAGTGATGAGCAGGACGATAGCGCCTGCGGACCCCAGCTGGATAGGCAGAAACAACGTTCCTGCGCCCACGGCAGTGCCGTACAGGGCAAAGCTCCAGAGGGTCTCTTCTTTAGACCAGATTTTCGACATGAGAGAAACGTATCAACTATAAAACCAACAAAAAAGGAGGCTATTTTACCATAATGCTGAGCGCATGGCGCAGTTGACGCTGTGAGGGGAGGGCCGGAAAGGATTTCCGGCCGGGAAGATTAGTCAGCGATCGTCCGCTGCTGCTGGCGTCGCGCCATCAGGCGATCGCGCAGGGTGTCGTAGGCCCAGTTATAGAACATGGTGTACGGCAGGAAGAAAATAAAGAAACCGATCTCGAGGGTAAAGGCCTGCAGCAGGCTTACCCCCAGCACCATCGACACGATGCTGACGCCGATAAAAATAAACCCGACTTCAAAGCCGAGGGCGTGCAGGGCGCGGACTTTCGCGGTGCGGGCCACTTTATGTCGTGGCCACACTCTGTCGAAACCGGCGTTGTAGATGATGTTCCAGATCATCGCCGTGGTGGCGAGAATAATCGTTAACGCGCCCATCTCCAGGATCGGGCGCTGCATTAGCCAGGCGGTGGTCGGGGCGAGGATGGCCGTGGCAATCCCCTCAAAACAGACGGCGTGGAAGATGCGTTCCGGCAGTGTTCTGCGCTGAATGTCGTTGTGCTGCATACTCTGATACCTCATTAACTTGCCGGGATGGGCAAAATCTGGTGCTATTTTTATCGATAAAACTGATATATAAAAGTTAGATTCCATCGATAAAGTAGATACCTCATGCGCTACTCACCCGAAGCGTTAACCGCGTTTGTTGAAACGGTGGCGGCAGGCTCTTTCTCCGCTGCCGCTCGCCGCCTGCGTAAAAGCCAGTCCACTATCAGCACTGCCATCGCCCATCTGGAAGACGTTCTCGGCTTTGCGCTGTTCGATCGCAGCGCCCGCCAGCCGGTGCTCACTGCCCAGGGCAAGCAGGTGCTGGGCTACGTTCAGTCGATCCTGGCGGCCAGCGCGCGGCTGGATGAGCTGGCGGTGTCGCTCAGCGAAGAGACCGAAGCGCGGCTGACCTTTGTGCTGTCGGATACGCTGCACCCGGATGTACTGGAAGATCTGCTGTTCCGCTTTGATGAGCGCTTTCCCCACACCGAATTCGAATGCCTGGTCGGCGAAGAAGAAGATGTCATCGACCTGCTGCAAAAAGGGCGGGCGCACATCGGCCTGACCGAGGCGCGGGAAAGTTATCCCACCGACATCGCTGCGATCCGCCTGCCGATGCAGACCCATATGGCGATTTATACTTCGGTGGGCCATCCGCTGGCGGCGCAAAGGCAGACAGCAGCCGATGAACTGCACGGCTGGCGCGAGCTGCGGCTGAACACCTATATGGAACGCGAGCCGGTGCTGGCGCAGGGGCCAGTGTGGTCGGCGCCCAACTATCTGATGCTGCTCAGCATGGCGGTGCAGGGCTTCGGCTGGTGCGCGCTGCCCTGCGCGCTGGTGGAGGAGTTTGCCCCGACAAAAACGCTGGTGCAGCTCAACGTGCCGGGCTGGCCGCGATCGGTAGCGATCGATCTGGTGTGGAATAAACGCTCCCCGCCGGGGACGGCCGGAAACTGGCTGCGGCACTATCTGCAGCACAAGGCGGATCCGTTGTGATCAAGACCACCGTCAACACGATCTACACTTAACAACGTGTGTTGATCGACGGAGAAGACCCATGGGCGCTAAAAATATGATTACGCCTCAGACGCTGATGCTTTCAGCCCGGGACTGGATGCCGAATAATCCCCATTTGCCGGTATTGATCTATAAAGGGGCGATACCGGATGGCGATATTGCAAGCCGGTTTGAACACCGATTTGCCAATAACGGCTGGCCGCCCCAGTGGCGCAACGGGGTTTTCGACTATCACCATTACCACTCTACTGCTCATGAAGTTTTAGGTATTGCCCAGGGGGCGGCGCGCCTGCTGATGGGTGGGCCAGGAGGAGAAGTGATCGAGGTAGAAGCGGGGGACGCACTTTTATTGCCTGCGGGCACCGGGCACTGTCGTTTATCTGCAACGCGCGATTTTTTGGTGGTGGGGGCTTATCCGCCGGGGACGGATGCCGATCTGTGTAAGCAGGCTGCGACACCGGCAATGCTGGCGCGTATCGTTGCGCTGCCGTTTCCTGAGCAGGATCCGTTAAATGGATACTCGCCCGCTTTAACGCAGCACTGGAAATATCCGCCCTTCAAAGGCTGAAGGGCGGAGTGTCATTACTTGCCGGTATAAATATCGAAGCTAAAGTACTGCGAGGCGAGCTTTTTGTAGGTTCCGTCGGCGAGGATCGCAGCGAGCGCGCCGTTCAACTCCTGACGCAGCTTGTCATCCTCTTTGCGCAGGCCAATGGCCGCTCCGGCACCAAACAGGGCATCGTCCTGCAGCGCGCCGCCGACAAAGGCAAACGCTTTGCCCTGCGGCTGGCTCAGGAAGCTGTATTCCGCCATCACGCCGGAGAGTACGGCCCCGTCGATACGCCCGGACTCAAGATCCCGAATCACCTGGTCAGCGCCCTGATAAGCCACCACGTTGACACCCTGGCCGCGCCACTGCTGGTTGGCATAGGTTTCCTGGGCGGAACCTTGCTCCACGCCAATCGTCTTGCCCTTCAGCTGATCGACGCTGTTGCCCGGCAGGCTATCTTTACGCGCCACCAGGAAGGCAGGGCCGCTATAAATCTTATCGCTGAAGGCAATCTGCTCTTTGCGCTTCTCGGTGATGTACATCCCGGAGAGGATGGCATCAAACTTACGCGCTTTCAGCGACGGGATAATGCCGTCGAAGTTACTTTCAACCCAGACGCATTTCGCCTGCAGCTGCTTACAGATCGCATTGCCCAGATCGATATCAAAACCGACCACCTCGCCCTGCGGATTTTTGGATTCAAAAGGGGCAAAGGTTGGATCCACGCCAAAGCGCAGCTCTTTGATCTCGCCTGCGAAAGCGGATGACGCCGCCATTAATGCCACCAGCGGTAAAAGATATTTTTTCATTATATGTCCCTGTCTTAACGGCAATAGTTTTCAACTAAACGGGCAAAGAATGAGGCCCCGGTGGTGATGATTTCGTCATTAAAGTCGTAGCCAGGGTTATGCACCATGCAGCCGCCTTTTTCGCCTTTCTCCCCGTTGCCGAGTAAGAAATAGCTGCCCGGACGCTGCTGGAGCATAAAGGCGAAATCTTCGCTGCCGTTGGACGGAGAAACGCTGTCGAGGACCGCATCCTGTCCGAAGAATTCGATGGCCAGCTGGCGGGCAAACGCCGTCTGCTCTGCATCGTTCACCAGCACCGGATAGGAGTCATAGATTTCGATTTCGCTGGTGGCCCCGTAGCTGCGGGCGGTGAAGTCGGTGATCTCCTGAATACGGCGGATCAGTAACTCGCGGATCTCTGGCTTCATTGAGCGCACCGTCAGCTCCATCACTGCGCTGTCAGGGATCACGTTAGAGGCGATACCCGCCTGGAAGGTGCCGACGGTCACCACCGCGGTCTCTCCCGGCGGCACGTTACGCGCCACAATGCTTTGCAGGGACATGATCAATGCCGCGCCGGTGACAATCGGATCGACGGTGCGTTCCGGATGGGCGCCGTGACCGCCGTAACCCTGCAGGGTAATTTTTACGGTATCGGCAGAGGCCATAAAGTTGCCTTCATAGAAGCCAAATTTACCGGTCGGCAGGTAAGGCATATTGTGCAGGGCAAAAATACGGTCACAGGGGAAGCGGTCAAACAGCCCCTCTTTAATCATTAAATCAGCCCCGCCAATTGCTTCTTCGGCAGGCTGGAAAATAAGGTGCACGGTGCCGTTAAACTGACAGCTGTCAGAGGCAATATATTTGGCGGCGGCCAGTAAAATAGAGGTATGACCGTCGTGACCGCAGGCGTGCATTTTACCGGGTACGGTGCTGGCCCAGGGTAAATTGGTGGCTTCGAGGATCGGCAGGGCATCCATATCGGCACGCAGGCCGATGGATTTCTTGCCATCGCCTTTGCTGAGGGAACCGACAACGCCGGTTTTGCCAATATCCCGGGTCACCTGATATCCCCAGCCTTCAAGCTGGCGAGCGACCAGATTACTGGTATTAAACTCTTCTAGGCTTAATTCAGGATTGGCGTGTAAATAACGACGAATAGCGATGATTTCTTCTTCTGATTCTTTTATTTCTGGAATGATACAGTCGGACATTTGTTACTCCAGTGTAAACGCGTGTTTGCATCTCTTAACTTATCGTTAAGGCGTGATAAAGCAAACACTCTCGCCAATAAAATAAAGCCGTACCTCTCATGCCGCTTCGCCGACGGCGGAACCTTTGTGATAAAACTCACTTATTTTAAACAATTACACAAATTGTTGATAACAATCCTCTACTATGTCCGGTGTCATTTTGCGCAGAGGTAGAGATGAAAGAGGTGGTGATAGTGGGTGCCTTGCGCACCGCCATCGGCTGTTTCCAGGGGGCGCTGGCGGGTCACTCGGCAGTCGATCTCGGCAGCGTGGTGCTCCGGGCGCTGGTGGAGCGCAGCGGGATCGAAGCACACGAGATCGACGAGGTGATTCTGGGCCAGGTGCTGACAGCAGGCGCCGGGCAAAACCCTGCCCGCCAGGCCGCGCTGAAAGGCGGACTGCCTAACACCGTCTCTGCCATTACCATTAACGACGTCTGCGGATCCGGCCTGAAGGCGCTGCACCTGGCGACGCAGGCGATCCAGTGCGGGGAAGCGGATGTGGTCATTGCCGGGGGCCAGGAGAACATGAGCCGCGCCCCGCATGTCCTGACCGACAGCCGCACCGGGGCGCACCTCGGCAACAGCCAGCTGATCGACAGCCTGGTACACGACGGTTTATGGGATGCGTTCAACGATTACCATATGGGCGTCACGGCCGAAAACCTGGCGCGGGAATATGGCATCACCCGCGAGCTGCAGGATGCTTATGCCCTGAGCTCGCAGCATAAAGCGCGTGCTGCCATCGATTCGGGTCGCTTTCGCGATGAGATCGTGCCGGTGAGTGCGCAAAAGCCGGGTGGCGAGGCTCAGCTGGTAGATACCGATGAGCAGCCGCGCACGGATGCCAGCGCCGAAGGGCTGGCGCTGCTGAACCCGGCCTTTGAACTGACCGGCTCGGTGACTGCCGGCAACGCCTCTTCTATTAATGACGGGGCAGCCGCAGTGATGATGATGAGCGAAAGCAAAGCCGAAGCGCTGAATTTACCGGTGCTGGCGCGCATCAAAGCTTTCGCCAGCGTCGGGGTGGATCCGGCCTTAATGGGGATCGCCCCGGTGTATGCAACCCGCCGCTGTCTGGAGCGGGCAGGCTGGCAGCTGGCGGATGTTGATCTGATTGAAGTGAATGAAGCCTTTGCCGCACAGGCGCTGTCGGTGGGCAAAATGCTGGAGTGGGATGAACGCCGGGTGAACGTTAACGGCGGAGCCATTGCCCTGGGGCATCCGATCGGCGCATCAGGGTGCAGGATCCTCGTTTCACTGGTGCATGAGATGATAAAACGCGATGCCCGCAAAGGGCTGGCGACGCTGTGTATTGGCGGCGGGCAGGGCGTGGCGCTGGCAATAGAACGATAATTTTCGTTGATATACATCAAAATATAAGCCTCCATTTATGGAGGCTTATTCTTTTGTGACTCCTGTCATATTTTTACCTCTCTCAGTACATTCTTAAGATTTCTATTAATTCTAAACGTAATCACTCTCATTTGAATAATGGATTTGTGTGATCGCGATCGTTTTAATCCCCCTTAAGACCCCTCTTTTGTTGATGACAGTCACGCCCTGCCTTGCCAAAAAAAATGAAACAAATAATTTCGATCAGGATCACTAAAATTACGTTTATTAAAAAATAAAATGCAGTTCCATAAAAACGAAACGTAATTTTAATTGAGGGTTTTTCATGTTTAAGAAATCTCTGGTCCTCGCTTCACTTATTGGCGCATCTTTCGCAGCTCAAGCTGTAACCGTCGATCTGCGTCACGAATACATCGATACTGGCACCAACGCCGACCGCGTGTCGGTATCGCATCGTTTTGATAATGGTTTTGGCTTCTCTGTCGAAGCTAAATGGAAATCGGGTGGCGATAAAACTGACCAGCCGTTCTCAGATATGGTAGGTAACGGCCACGAAGATCAGATCAGCTGGCGCTGGAAAGCAGATAAAAATATCTCTCTGACTCCGGGCTTTACGGTAGAAAGTAAAGAGAGCAATACGATTTATAAACCCTTCCTGCAAGCGCAATACAGCTTCGACAATGGTTTCTACATTTCCGGTCGTTACCGCTATGAATACACCCGTTATCCTTCTACTCCTGACAGAGAAGATGACAAAGTTAACCGCGGCGATGCGTGGGTAGGTTGGGTGATGGGCGACTTCCGTACCGAGCTGAACTATGTTTACGCGAAAAGTTCCGAAGGCAACATCCGTAATAACAACAAAGATTACTCCCAGGAATATAACGTCAAGCTGGCGTACAAACTGGATAAAAACTGGTCCCCGTATACCGAAGTGGGTAACGTGGGTGTGAAAACCACCGACGAGCGTCAAACCCGTTTCCGTGTCGGCGTAGCGTATTCCTTCTAATAAAAAGTCATACCTCTCCGGGATTAACCGGCTCAGATGAGCCGGTTTTTTTTATGCCCGCAATATATGCCCTTCCTGGTACTGTCTTCATTATTTGTCAGGGAGCGCGGGCCAAAAAAAAGCCCTCCATAAAGGAGGGCAAGGCCAGTTACAGAAACACAAACTTTTATTACTCACGCAACAGTTCAGGTTGCTCAGGAAGTTTCGCGATATAGAGCGCAGGCTTGCCGTCTTTATCGGAACTAAACAGAACCGCTTTATCATCCGGGGTAAAGGATGGATGCGGATGGGTCACCTGGCGGCTATTGGCCACCGTTGCCCAGGAGGTATCGTGACGGGCGATGCGGAAGTAAGCTTCCTTCGCCACATCGAAGGCGTACAAATACGGGTCGTTATCGATGGTGTAACCGCTGGTGTCTTTCACATCCACCGGCGTACCGGAACCATCGCCCACCAGCATCGTGCCGTCGAAGTTACTCATCAGGTGAGAACAGGCTGGCATCTGCATAACGGCTTTGTTGACACCGGTATCCGGATTGAAACTGTAAATAGTGCGACCTTGCTGACCCTTCAGGTACGAAACATACATCAGCGATGAGCCGTTCGGCACCCAGAATTCATGGGTGCAGCTTTCACCTTCCGCGTGCTCTTTCACTTTACGCACGTTGCTACCGTCTTCATTCACCATCCACATGCGCGCGTCGACCAGATCGTGCGGGCCTTCATGGCAGAACGCGACGGTGCTGTCGTCAAACGGACGGTAGATCGGGTGGCCGAGCCAGTTTTTCTCTTCGTGGATCACGCTGCTTTCACCGGTCTGCAGATCTACGCGCAGCAGACGGCAGTGCGGGCCTTTATGGAAGAAGTCGTGGAAGATTTTCCAGTCGTTCAGCGGCGTCCAGTCGCTTTTCGCAATTTCGATCCCCACCAGCTTGGTGCAGTCGCTGTTTGCCACCCAGGTGCCATAGCCGACCCACTCATCGCTGACGCGATACACTTCGCGCTCAACCAGAGTGGTGAGATTGACTTCCAGCAGGGTGCGATCATTCTTAACGTAGTAGAGCGATTTATCATCCGGGGACAGGAAGCCGCCAAAAGTGTTGTCGCCTGAGCCTTCGGTCAACTGCACCGCTTCAGCTTTATTCACGTCGAGAAGATAGTAGTTCCAGTGACCGTCGAATTCCCCGGCGAAAAGCAGATGGCTGCCATCGTTAAAAAAACACTTCTGATAGAAGTAGTTACGGTGACAGGTTACTTCAGGGGGGGTCAGGCGGGTAATTTCCACGCCTGTATCCGGATCGCGGCTGACGTCATAGTTCAGTTTGACCCGCATACCTTTTGCCATGATGCACTCCTTGAATTCGACGGCAGGGATCGCCCTGCGGTCCGATCGATAAAATATGAGTTTAAAAACTGGGTGTTAAAATATCAAAACATCGTTTCAATGTGTGTGACTGGTGGCGCACTTCTGAAGGAAAAGCCAGTCTGCAGCGGAATGTTTTTTAGCAGACTTCGTAAAAGTGTCCCCCGACGACATTTTTGATGATTTTTATAAGATGCTGTTTTTAATTGTTATTTTAAGCTACCCATTAAGTATCAATCGTGGCGGCTGTTCGTCAATCCCCTAACAATCGTGATCCGAACTGCATTTTTGACAATAACAAACAGAAAAAGTGAAACAACGTTTTAAATGTAATTGAAAACCTATTTCACAGCAGATAATATGTGTCCATCAAGAAAACGGAACGTCGTTTTGTAAATTATCCTGGTCGTTAAGGCCGATTAATTCTGGAGGTTAATGTGGAAGTCAGACAAAGCATCCACAGTGCGCATGCGAAAACGCTGGATACCCAGGGGCTGCGTAATGAGTTTTTAGTCGAGAAAGTGTTTGTCGCGGATGAGTACACCATGGTGTACAGCCACATTGACCGCATCATTGTCGGCGGCATCATGCCGGTGGCCAAAACGGTTTCTGTCGGTGGCGAAGTGGGCAAACAGCTTGGCGTCAGCTTCTTCCTGGAGCGTCGCGAGCTGGGTGTGATTAATATCGGCGGCCCGGGCACCATCACCGTTGACGGTCAGTGCTATGAAATCGGCGCACGCGATGCCCTGTATGTGGGTAAAGGCGCGCAGGAAGTGGTCTTTGCCAGCGTCGATAGCAGCAAGCCAGCGAAGTTCTACTATAACTGCGCCCCGGCACACACCACCTATCCGACCAAAAAAGTGACCCCTGCGGATGTTTCTCCGGTCACGCTGGGTGACAACCTCACCAGCAACCGCCGCACCATCAACAAATACTTCGTTCCTGATGTGCTGGAAACCTGCCAGCTCAGCATGGGTCTGACCGAGCTGGATCCGGGCAACCTGTGGAACACCATGCCGTGCCATACCCATGAGCGCCGCATGGAAGTGTACTTCTACTTCAATATGGAAGAAGACGCCTGTGTATTCCATATGATGGGTCAGCCGCAGGAGACGCGCCATATCGTTATGCATAACGAGCAGGCGGTCATCTCCCCAAGCTGGTCAATTCACTCAGGCGTAGGTACGCGTGCCTATACCTTCATCTGGGGCATGGTTGGCGAAAACCAGGTCTTCGATGATATGGACCACGTGGCCGTCAAGGATCTGCGCTAGTCGCGGACAGTTAAGCATAAACTTGCCTGTTCGTTCAGGCGCTGAAAGACTAAGGAACAAAAATGATTCTGGATGCATTTTCTCTGCAGGGTAAAGTTGCGGTCGTTACGGGTTGTGATACCGGTCTGGGCCAGGGTATGGCAGTGGGTCTGGCCGAAGCGGGCTGTGACATCGTCGGTATCAACATCGTTGAGCCGCAGGAGACCATCGAGCGCGTGACCGCGCTGGGCCGTCGTTTCCTGAGCCTGACCGCTGACCTGCGTAAAATCGACGCGATCCCTGAACTGCTGGAGCGCGCGGTGGCTGAATTCGGTCATATCGACATTCTGGTCAACAACGCTGGCCTGATCCGTCGTGACGACGCGATCAACTTCAGCGAGAAAGACTGGGACGACGTGATGAACCTGAACATCAAGAGCGTGTTCTTCATGGCGCAGGCTGCTGCGAAGCACTTCATCGCGCAGGGCAACGGCGGCAAGATCATCAACATCGCGTCCATGCTCTCCTACCAGGGCGGCATCCGCGTTCCGTCTTACACCGCATCTAAAAGCGGCGTAATGGGCGTAACCCGTCTGATGGCGAACGAGTGGGCGCAGCACAACATTAACGTGAATGCGATCGCACCGGGCTACATGGCGACCAATAACACCCAGCAGCTGCGTGCTGACGAAGAGCGCAGTGCGGCAATCCTTGAGCGTATCCCTGCGGGTCGTTGGGGTCTGCCAAGTGACCTGATGGGGCCGGTGGTATTCCTGGCCTCCAGTGCGTCTGACTACATCAACGGCTACACCGTAGCGGTTGACGGTGGCTGGCTGGCGCGTTAATTCTCGCCCCTGCCGAAAGACCTCTGCCCACGGGCGGAGGTTTTTTTTGCCCGCAATTATCCATTGTCCATATGATGAAAAGAGAAAAATCCATAGGTGTTTTAGTTAAATGACCTTCATCACAAATATATTGTTTATAAATTAGGTGATTAACAAATAGTGGTGATTATTCATCCTGAGTTGAAATTGTAATGTCCATCACAGAACGACACCTGCCAGCCAATAAATCCATATCTTCACGTTATACGCCCTGACACTTTCTCTGGCTTTCTCGTAATTTCGTTTAACGTCTTACGCTGTTCAGGCAGGAAAATATGACATCTATCAGCAACGCTACTTTTATGCCCCGCGCCCTTCGCGATACCCGAAGGATGAACCAGTTTGTTTCCATTTCCGCTGCGGTGGCCGGTTTACTGTTTGGGCTGGACATCGGCGTCATTGCCGGTGCGCTGCCTTTTATTACCGATCACTTTACGTTAAGCAATCGCCTGCAGGAGTGGGTGGTGAGCAGTATGATGCTGGGCGCGGCATTGGGGGCCTTGTTCAATGGCTGGCTCTCATTCCGTCTGGGCCGAAAATACAGCCTGATGGTGGGCGCCATTCTGTTTGTGGCCGGCTCGTTGGGCTCTGCGTTTGCCACCGGGGTTGAGGCGTTACTGCTTTCGCGCGTGCTGCTCGGCGTGGCCGTGGGGATTGCCTCCTACACCGCACCGCTTTATCTCTCGGAGATGGCGAGCGAGAACGTGCGCGGCAAAATGATCAGCATGTACCAGCTGATGGTGACGTTGGGTATCGTGCTGGCCTTTCTTTCGGATACGTATTTCAGCTACAGCGGCAACTGGCGCGCGATGCTGGGCGTGCTGGCGCTGCCGGCGGTATTGCTGATTGTGCTGGTCATCTTTTTACCCAACAGCCCACGCTGGCTGGCGCAAAAAGGGCGTCACGTCGAAGCGGAAGAAGTGCTGCGGATGCTGCGCGATACCTCTGAGAAAGCGCGTGAAGAGCTGAACGAGATCCGCGAAAGCCTCAAGCTGAAGCAGGGCGGCTGGGCGTTGTTCAAAATCAACCGCAACGTGCGCCGGGCGGTATTTCTCGGCATGCTGTTGCAGGCGATGCAGCAGTTTACCGGTATGAACATCATCATGTATTACGCGCCACGCATCTTCAAAATGGCCGGCTTCACCACCACCGAACAGCAGATGGTCGCTACGCTGGTGGTCGGGCTGACCTTTATGTTCGCCACCTTTATTGCGGTGTTTACCGTCGATAAAGCGGGCCGTAAGCCCGCGCTCAAAATTGGGTTTAGCGTGATGGCGCTGGGGACGCTGATCCTCGGGTATTGCCTGATGCAGTTTGATAATGGTACCGCCTCCAGCAGTTTATCCTGGCTGTCCGTGGGGATGACGATGATGTGCATTGCGGGTTACGCCATGAGTGCCGCCCCGGTGGTGTGGATCCTTTGCTCTGAAATTCAGCCATTAAAATGCCGTGACTTCGGGATTACTTGTTCCACCACCACCAACTGGGTGTCGAACATGATCATCGGAGCCACATTCCTGACCTTGCTGGATTCTATCGGCGCAGCGGGAACCTTCTGGCTTTATACCGTGCTGAACGTGGTATTTATCGGTATCACCTTCTGGCTGGTTCCAGAAACCAAAGGTGTGACGCTGGAACACATCGAACGCAAGCTGATGAGCGGGGAGAAGCTACGCGATATCGGCCTGTAGCGGGTTGCAGGACCACCCTCTCCCCGTGGGTTGAGGAATCCCCAGTAATTTTCTTGTTCTAAAAGCAAAAGAGGGGTTACAGGATATTAAGAGACTTACAGCGATTGATTGGTCCGGCTGAAAATCGCCGAAGCGTTTCCTGTAGGCCGGGGCGAGGCGCAGGGATGCGCCGAGAGGGCGTGACCTACATGGATGTAGGATCACGCACGACCCGAAAGCCGAAAGGAATAAGCTGAGGGCATCGCGTAGCGACGATTTTCTTGCCGGGAGCCCGGGTTGCCAGGGCGGCGGCGATTGAGCCGCCATGGCACGTTCACCGGTTCGGTCATTCCAGAGAAGCAATGAACGTAAAGTGAACGGAACCACCACCGAAGCCGCATGCTCCCCCTCACCCCAACCCTCTCCCTGAATGGAGAGGGAGCCGACCGTGCCAATTTTTTTGTGGGGATCCCTCAGCCCCGTGGGGGAGGGTGGAGTGAGGGCATCAGACCGCAACGAGGTACAGCGCAGGCATCCCTTCTTCATCCGACGTATACAGCACCCACTTATTGTCCGGCGAAAACGACGGGTGCGGGTGCGTCACCTGACGATCGCCGTCGAGCACTTTCCAACTGGTGTTATGCTGACACACCGCAGTTTGCGTACCCTTGTTGATGTCGAACACCCAGATAAACGGATCGTTCAGGCTGATATCACCGGTGTTGTGCGGAGCGCCATCGCCGACAATCAGCGAACCGTCGTGGTTACTCATCAGATGGGAGCAGGGCGGTATCGCCATCAGCTGGCGGTTTTCCAGCGTCTGCGGATCGGCGCTGAACAGGTAGCGCTGTGGATCGTTCTCTTTGTGCGCCACGTAATAAAGCGCAGACCCGTCCGGCACCCAGAATTCGTGGGTAAAACTTTCGCCCGCTGCGTGCTGGCGCACCTTACGCGGGTTGCTGCCGTCTTCGTTAATCAGCCACATCCGCGCATCAATCGCATCGCGGGGGCCTTCGTGGCAAAACGCCACCGTATTGTCGTCGAACGGACGGTAAATCGGGTGCCCGAGCCAGCGTTTTTCCTGCAGCATCACCCGACGTTCACCGGTTTGCAGATCGATATTGATTAAGCGGCATTCCGGGTTGGTGAAGTAAAAATCGCGGAACTTGCGCCAGTCGGTGAGCGGCTGCCAGTCGCTTTTTTTGATCTCAATGCCCACCAGCTTTGTGCAATCGCTGTTCGCCACCCAGGTGCCGTAGGCGACCCAGTCGCTGTCGACCTCATACACCACGTGCTCTTCCAGGGTGTCGAGACTGACGCGCCTGAGCTGATGACTCTCTTTTACGTACCAGAGCGATTGATCGTCAGCCGAGAGGAAGCCGCCAAAGGTATTGTCCCCGGCACCGTCGGTCAGCTGGGTGGCTTGTTGTTTGGCGATATCCAGCAGGTAGTAGTTCCAGTGGCCTTCAAACGCGCCGCCAAAAATCAGCTTGCCGCCATCGCGGGTAAAACATTTCTGATAGAAGTAGTTGCGGTGACAAATAATGTGCGGGGGCGTCATCCGTATAACGTCGTGTCCGGTAATGCTGTCCTGACGCGTGCGAAATGACAGCGGGATGATTTTGCCTTTCATTTTTCAGTCCTTTTGTGACCCTTCAGATAAAAAAATACCCCGCCGCCGAAGCGCCAGGGTATTGATATAAGACCGTAATTAGCGCATTGCGCGTTTCAGGATACGTTCAGCCTGACGCTGGAAGTCGGCTGCGGCTTCTTCCACGGTTTTCTGACCGTAGTCGATGTACTGCAGAGAGGTACCGAACTGGGCAACGATCTGCGGATCGTCAAAGTATGGCGATACGGAAAGTTTGGTTGGCAGAGACTGCGCCAGACGCAGGCCCGCAACCGCCGGATCGCTCTCTTTGATGGCGCCGCTTTCAGTCAGGTATTTCACCGCCACTTTGCTCAGCGGTACGCCACGCTCCAGACCCAGGGTCTCAACGCCTTCTTTGCTGTTCAGCAGGAAGTTAATCACTTTCGCTGCAGCTTCCGGGTTTTTAGTCGATTTACCAATTGAGAGCATCTGTGCAGGTTTAAAGAACAGACCCGCATCGGTTGCGCCCGGCAGCATTGGGTAGCTGCCCAGCTCCAGTTTTGCTGGTGGCTTCAGGTTATCGGAGTATTTTTTGATGGTGGAGTTCCACATGTAGGTACCGCCCCATTCACCCTCGATCCACGGCTTCATCTCGTACATGTTGCTCTTACCGAACGACGCATAGTACTTGGTGTCCGGCATCACGTGGCTATCAACCAGTGATTTATAGGTCTGGAAGAACTCAACCCACTGCTCTTTGCTCCAGGCGAGTTTTTTCGCTTTCTCGTCGACCGCAGGCACGTTGTACTTCTGAATCATGTAAGAGTTCAGCAGCGCCAGCGTATCCTGGTGCTCCAGCACCACCGGATAGTACTGTTTGCCCAGCTTGCCTTCGAAGGCTTTACCGGCGGCTTTCAGCTCATCCCAGGTTTTCGGGTATTCAACGCCCGCTTTTTTCCACGCTTCATCGTTGAAGTAGAACACGCGCGCGGTCACGGAGATTGGGATCCCGTTCAGCTTGCCGTCAACGGTGGTGGACTGCAGCTCTTTCGGATCGAACTGGCTCAGGTCGATCACGTCCTTCATTTTGTTCAGGTCGTAGAAGCCGTCGCCGGTTTTGGAGAAGATCGGCAGCCAGTTCCAGTTAGTCTGCATCACGTCCGGCTCGGTGCCACCCGCAATCTGGGTGGTCAGGCGAGATAAGTGACCATCCCAGCCGGTATATTCCGCTTTCACGGTGATATCCGGGTTCTGTTTGTGGAACTCTTCCAGCGCTTTCAGTGTGACCTGGTGACGGCCGTTGCCGCCCCACCAGGACATACGTAAATCAACATCTTGCGCCATCGATGGCAAAGCAGTAAGGCCCAGAGTGGCGGAGATTGCTGCGCTTAAAAGCACTTTTTTCATTTTTATAACTCCAGTTAGAGAGAGATGTTCTGTTCAGTTTTCGCGTCAAAGATATGACACTTATGCATGTCGAACGTAAAGTACACCTTACGGTGAAGGCCTTTGTTAATCATCGGCTTAGCTTCATCGGAAGGAATTCGGGCAGTCAGTTCGTACTCGCCAACTTTCAGGTAAACGAAGAATTCGTGTCCCATGTTTTCGGCGCGAACCATCTCGCCGCTGCAGCCGCCTTGTGCGAATGGCTCATCGGAGATCGACACAAAGTCCGGGCGAATGCCGTAGAACATGTCTTTATCGGCGTAGCTGGCGACTTTCTCTTTCAGCTCTGCGCTTAACGGCATGGTCTGATTGCCAATGGTCAGAGACAGCTGACCGTCCTGCTGCACCAGTCTGGTGGCGCGGATGTTCATTTCTGGGGAGCCGATAAAGCCGGCAACGAACATGTTTTTTGGTCGGTGGTACAGGTTGTCCGGGGTATCCACCTGCATGATATGGCCGAGCTTCATCACGCAGATGCGATCGCCCATGGTCATCGCTTCGGTCTGGTCGTGCGTTACGTACACGGTCGTCGCCGGTTTGCCGGAGGCTTTCAGCTGCTTGTGCAGGTCAGAGATACGAATACGCATCGAGGCGCGCAGCTTCGCATCCAGGTTCGACAGGGGTTCATCGAACAGGAACACGTCTGGCTTTTTCACAATCGCACGGCCTACGGCCACACGCTGCGCCTGACCACCGGAGAGCTGGCGCGGCAGACGATCCAGCAGCTCATCCAGTTCAAGGATTTTGGCCGCTTCGTTAACCTGCGCTTCGATCTGCGCTTTTGGCAGCTTGCTCAGCTTCAGACCAAAGGCCAGGTTTTCACGTACTGTCATGTGCGGATACAGCGCATAGTTCTGGAACACCATCGCAATCCCGCGCTCTTTTGGCGCGAGGTTGTTGACGATTTTGTCGCCAATGCGGACTTCGCCGCCGCTGATGGTTTCCAGGCCGGCCAGCATACGCAGGGTAGTGGATTTGGCGCAGCCGGACGGACCGACAATCACCATGAATTCACCTTCAGCGATTTTCAGGTCGATAGCATGTACCGCTTTGAAGCCGTTGGAGTAAACCTTTTCCAGTTTGTTGAAGATAACTTCAGCCATGATATTTCCCTCTTAACCTTTAATTCCGCTGCTGGTTACGCCCTGTACGAAGTAGCGCTGTGCCAGGAAGAAGACAATGATAGATGGCAGAATGGAGATGCTCGCCATTGCCAGAATTTCGTTCCACGGGGCACCTTCGGTGACGTCGATGGACATTTTCAGAGCCAGTGCAATCGGGTATTTATCCACGCTGTAGACATAAATCAGCGGCCCGATAAAGTCGTTCATAGACCACATGAACTGGAACAGTGCGACAGAGATGATGGCCGGTTTCAGAATCGGCACCACCACGTACCACAGCACCTGGATAGAGTTACAGCCGTCGATCTGCGCCGCTTCTTCCATGTCACGCGGTACGCCGCGCAGGAACTGAATCAGCATGAAGACGAAGAACCCTTGGGTGGCAAACGCCAGCGGCAGGTACAGTGGCATGTAGCTGTTGAGCATGCCCATTTCACGGAACATCAGGTACTGTGGGATCAGCAGTACGGTACTTGGCAGCAACATGGTGGTAATCAGCGTCGCGAACCAGAATTTCTTCCATGGGATCTCGAAGCGGGCAAAACCGTACGCCACGATGGTGGAGGAGATAATGGTCAGGATCACTTTCGGAATCACATACTTGAAGGTGTTCAGCATGTAATGACCGAAGTTGTACTCGGTACCGGTTTTCCAGCCGTTGATAAAGCCGTCCCAGGTGGCATGTGCAGGCCACAGCCCCAGGGTAGTGAAGATCTCGTGGTTCGGTTTGAATGACGCCGAGAACATCCACACCAGCGGATAGAGCATCAGCAGACCCACAAACAGCAGGATCACATAGCGAATAGCGGCGTTGATTTTTTCACGGCGCAGCGTGCGCGCCACTTCACGTTCTGCGATGCTTCTCGCCTCGGAGAGTTGTTGAATATCAGCCATTTTTGCCTCCCTTATCGGCGGAGTAGAACACCCAGTATTTCGAAGACTTGAAGGCGATAGCGGCAAAGACAGCGACTACCAGGAACAGGATCCAGGCCAGTGCGGCGCCGTAACCCATATCAAAGTACTTGAATGCGGTGTCGTAAATGTACAGCGAGAACAGGTAAGTGGAGTAAGTTGGTCCACCGCCGGTAATAACATAAGGTCCGGTAAATTCCTGGAACGCCTGCGTGGTCTGCATGATGAAGTTGAAGAAGATAACCGGCGTAATCAGCGGCACGGTCACTTTCATGAACATCTGCCATTTGGACGCACCGTCGATCATCGCGGCTTCGTACTGAGACTGCGGTACGTTTTGCAGCGCGGCCAGGAAGATCACCATCGCAGAACCAAACTGCCAGACGCGCAGCAGGGTGACGGACATCAGCGCCAGAGACGGTTCGCCAAGCCAGTTCACCGCGTCAAAACCAAACACGGCAAGGAAGCTGTTAAGCAGGCCATCAATCGCAAACAGGGCGCGCCACAGAACGGCAATGGCGACGGAGCTGCCGAGGATCGACGGAATATAGTAAGCGGTACGGAAGAAGCCGATGCCGCGCAGTTTAAAGTTCAGAACAAACGCAATGCCCAGTGCAAATGCCAGTTTTAACGGGATGGTTAAAAAGACATAGGCAAAGGTCACGCCCATGGATTTCCAGAAGAGGGTGTCTTCTGTAAACATGTAGCGATAGTTCTCAATGCCGTTAAATACCGGCGGGCTCATCAAGTCGTAATCAGTAAAACTGAGAAAGAAAGATGATACGAAGGGGAAGGCGGTAAAGAGTATCAGCCCTATTATGTAGGGTGATATCCACGCCAGCCCCAGCATCTTGTTTTCATTCATACATACCTACCTGGTAATTAATGGTTTAAAACGGAAATTTGCCCGGTGTCGCAATTTTTTAAAACTTATGAACCATCGTTTTCAAATTGTAAAACATCGTTTTAATTTATTTTATTCTGATTTCAATCGGCGTCATTCTATAAATAGTGGAAATGTGATCGAGGTCGAAACAGCGTTTCAATAAGGTGAGATGCGTGGCATTTTTAGCGGTGTATGGGGAAAGGCACTGAAAAAAAACCGGCAAAAACAACGGCCAGAGCCCAAGTATTCTGGGAGTTATGGCCAATAGTTACAAACGACTAATATTGGTAGCAATTTGGTAACATCAGAATAAGTAGCAACGAAATGATTAGTAACTTGAATTGTTGTTCAGCGGAATGATGAGTGGCTAAGGTCAGAGGCTAAAAAGGCGATGCCTGCGCATCGCCTGATTTTTTATTTCAGGAAGTCTTCGCGAACCGGGGTAAAGGTATCCAGCAGCGTACCGGGCTTCAGGCACACGCAGCCGTGCATGATATGCGGCTGCTTGTACAGCGTATCGCCAGCGGTGACAACGTGCTTCTCTTCGCCGATGGTGAATTCGAATTCGCCGGATAAAACATAGGTCAGCTGCTCGTGCGGGTGGTTATGCATCGGGCCTACTGCGCCTTGTTCAAAATTGACTTCTACCGCCATCATTTTGCCGTCATGCGCCAGAATTCGACGTGAAACGCCATTGCCGAGATCTTCCAGAGAGGTCTCTTTGTGGAAAATAAACATGCCTGTGTCCTTTTTATAGTGAAACGATGTTTCATTTAATTTATCCCAGACGCGGGTAAAAGGAAATGTGGAAACAGAGAACTGGAAACTCGATCACAAGTTTGCTTCACTGGGGAAAACCGCAACGGAGAAAGAGATGAAAACGATCGGCCTGCTGGGAGGAATGAGCTGGGAATCCACCATTCCTTATTATCGTCTGATTAACGAAGGGATAAAACAACGCCTGGGCGGGCTGCATTCGGCAAGCCTGATTCTACACAGCGTCGATTTTCACGAGATTGAAGCCTGCCAGTCCAGCGGTGACTGGGATAAAGCCGGGGAGATCCTCGCCAGTGCCGCGCTGGGGTTACAGGGGGCAGGGGCGGAGGGTATTTTGCTCTGCACCAACACCATGCACAAAGTGGCGGAACAGATTGAGTCGCGCTGTTCGCTGCCGTTCCTGCATATCGCGGATGCTACCGGCCGGGCCATTACCGCCACCGGCATGACTCGCGTAGCGCTGCTGGGTACCCGCTACACCATGGAGCAGGATTTCTACCGCGGGCGGCTGACGTCGCAGTTTGCCATTGAAACCCTGATACCAGACGAAGCCGACCGGGCGCGCATCAATCAGGTGATCTTCGACGAGCTGTGCCTCGGCACCTTCAGCGACGCCTCGCGCCGTTATTACCTTGAGCTGATCCAGCAGCTCGCGGATCAAGGAGCAGAAGGGGTGATCTTCGGCTGCACCGAAATTGGCCTGCTGATCCCGGCGGTGGAAAGCCCGATCCCGGTGTTTGATACGGCCGCGATCCACGCCGCCGATGCGGTGGAGTTTATGCTCTCACGCTAACAGCTGTTCCAGCGGGCGGGTAAAGGCACCAAGACCCGCTTGCAGATGCTGGCTAAAGGTGTCGACCAGCGCCGAGGCCGGGCGGTGCAGGGGGCGGATCAGGCTGACCGTGAACGGCACCGAAATACTGAACCGGCGGGCAACGATCCCGCTGTCGGCATAATCCAGCGCCGTCAGCGGATTCACCACCGAAATCCCCACCCCGGCGCGCACCATCGCGCAGATGGACGCCGCGCTATGGGTCTCCACCACCATCCGTCGTTTAATCTGATGCTCGGCAAACAGCGAGTCCAGCAACTGCCGGTAGCTGTCGGTGCGCGACAGGCTGATGTAGTTCTCGCCGTGAAAATCCGCCGGGGTCAGCACCGCTTTTTCCGCAAGCTTATGCCCGGCAGGTAAAACACAAACTTCATCCAGCGACAGCAGCTCGTGACGTGTGGTACCCGCCGGGGTCGCGAGGGTTTCGGTCAAGCCTAAATCATGGCGCTGGGCCGAGAGCCACTCCTCCAGCAGGGGCGACTCCTGGGGCACAATCGTCAGGTTCACGTCCGGGTAGCGGGCCAGAAACGGCTGCAACAGGGCGGGTAAAAACGACTGGGAAAAGACCGGCAGGCAGACGACGGACAGCTCGCCCTGGCGAAACTCGCGCAGGCTGTCGGCGGCGCTGACGATGCGGTCCAGCCCGTACCAGGATCGCTGTACCTCTTCGAACAGCCGCAGCCCCTGCACTGTGGGATGCAGGCGTCCGCGCGTGCGCTCAAACAGGGTCAACCCGATAACCTTTTCAAAGCGCGCCAGCTCGCGGCTTACCGTCGGCTGCGAAGTGCGCAGCAGGCGTGCGGCTTCGGTCAGATTACCGGCGGTCATCACGGCGTGGAAAATCTCAATGTGGCGTAAGTTTACAGCGGGCATAGTCGCAACCTGTCTGAGCGTATTCCATATCATTTTTGCATAGACTGGCGATAAAACGATATTTTTTATTCCCTTCGCACTGTGGCGTAATCATAAAAAAATAGCCTCCCGGAGAGCACCATGCCACGCCCGCTGAACAATACCGACACCGACCTGAATGCCGACAATCTGCTGCGCCTGCCTGCTGAGTTTGGCTGCCCGGTGTGGGTGTACGACGCACAGATTATCCGCGAGAAAATTGCGGCCCTGCATCAGTTCGACGTAGTGCGTTTTGCCCAGAAAGCCTGCTCTAACATCCACATTCTGCGCCTGATGCGCGAGCAGGGCGTGAAGGTGGATTCCGTGTCGCTGGGTGAAATCGAGCGCGCGCTGGCCGCCGGATACGATCCAAAGATCGACGGCGATGCAATTGTCTTTACCGCCGATCTGATCGACAGCGCGACGCTGGCCCGGGTCCATGAACTGCAGATCCCGGTGAATGCCGGTTCAGTAGATATGCTCGAGCAGCTGGGTCAGGTGTCACCGGGCCATCGCGTCTGGCTGCGCGTTAACCCAGGCTTTGGTCACGGCCACAGTCAAAAAACGAACACCGGCGGCGAAAACAGTAAGCACGGGATCTGGTACAGCGACCTGCCGGCGGCGCTGGAGGTGCTGCAACGCTATAACCTGACGCTGGTGGGCATTCACATGCATATCGGCTCCGGCGTGGATTACGGCCATCTTGAGCAGGTATGCGGTGCGATGGTGCGCCAGGTGATTGAGTTTGGTCAGGATCTGGAGGCGATCTCCGCAGGCGGTGGCTTATCGATCCCGTATCGCGAAGGGGAAGAGGCGATCGACACCGATCACTACTATGGCCTGTGGAACGGCGCGCGCGACAAAATCGCCGCCCACCTGGGTCATGCGGTGAAGCTGGAGATCGAGCCGGGTCGTTTCCTGGTGGCTGAATCGGGCGTGCTGGTGTCACAGGTGCGCAGCGTGAAGGCGATGGGCAGCCGTCACTTCGTGCTGATCGACGCGGGCTTTAACGATCTGATGCGCCCGTCAATGTACGGCAGCTATCACCACATTTCGGCGCTGGCCGCCGACGGTCGTGATTTAACCCAGGCACCGCGCGTAGAAACCGTAGTGGCAGGCCCGCTGTGCGAATCCGGGGATGTCTTTACCCAGCAGGAAGGCGGAAAAGTGGAAACCCGCGCCCTGCCAGCGGTTGCGCCGGGGGATTATCTGGTGCTGCACGATACCGGCGCGTACGGGGCGTCCATGTCCTCGAACTACAACAGCCGTCCGCTGCTGCCGGAAGTGCTGTTCGATAACGGCGCGGCGCGTCTGATTCGCCGTCGCCAGACCATTCAGGAACTGCTCGCCCTCGAACTGTTCTGAGAAAACCAGGGTCCCGTCGCCACCGAATCGCGTAATACCAGCGTGCCGGTGAAGGGCGGGATCGCCTCGATCGGCTGACTGCTCGCCAGCCGAATCGCCTGATCGATAGCGGTAGTGATCATATTGTCGATCGGCAGATAGACCGTCGACAGAGCAGGCTCCAGCCACTTCGCGCACGGCGCATCGTCAAAACCAAACAGCGACACGTCCTGCGGAATGTGCAGCCCGGCCTGGTGCAGCGCCTTCGAGGCCCCCAGCGCCATATCATCGTTGCAGGCAAACAGCGCACTGAACGACACCTTTTCGTTAAGCAGCTCCTGACACAGCTCATACCCTCGGGTCATGCCCGCATCGCCATACTTCACCCGGCTCTCATCCCAGGCAATGGCATGTTTTTCCAGCGCCTGGCGGTAGCCCATCAGGCGCGCCTTGCCGGTCGGGGTGTGGATGGGGACGGTCATGCAGGCGATCTCCCGATGGCCCTGGCTAATCAGGTACTCCACCGCTTTAAAGGCGGCGTCCTGCTGCTCGAAGAACACGCAGCGCTCTCGCGCCTGGCTGACGTCGCGGTTGATCACCACCAGCGGCATCGAGACGCTGTTGATAAGCTTCATGATCGCCTTTTCGCTCATAAAGCGGGTATAAAGCACAATGGCGTCGCACTGGCGATCGGCCAGAATCTGCACGGCTTCTTCTTCCCGCTCCGGGGTATCGTGCCCGTCGGTGACAATCAGCTGCTTACCGTGTGATTCGGTCTGGCGAGAAGCCTGCTGCAGCAGGCGGCCAAAGTAAAAACCGTTGAAGGTCGACACCACCAGCCCAATGCTGTTGCTGGTGCGGTTCGCCAGCGAGCGCGCCAGGAAATTAGGGCGATAGCCCAGCTCTTCCATCGCGCGAAAGACCTGCTGACGCGTACTCTCTTTGACCTGACCCGTGCCGTTCAGTACGCGCGACACCGTGGCTTTCGACACGCCCGCGCGCAGTGAGACATCCAGCATTGTTGCCATTGATTATTCCTGCTTCCCCGTTATGCCCGGCAGTTTATCACAGACGGTCTGGCGCATAAGCCGGGCGGGAAGGGCAAAACCCCCATCAGGATCACGCTTTTTGGCTACGGCGATCGTTGTGGGTGAAAGTGGCATACCAAAGTGGCGGTAAATCACACTCTGGAATACCTCTTTCCGCGTTGAGAGCTTAATCACAGAACAAATTATCATCAGAAGCTATTTTTGGTATGCCAATAGAAGCAGGCTGTCCACCTTATCCCAATAAAAAGCCCTTTTACTGAGGTATTACCCGATGGCATTACAGGAAAAACTGATCAATTCGCTGGGCAGTTTCGCCACTACGTTCAACAGTTATCGCTATATCATGGCGATAAAATCTGCCTTCATCACCTTAATGCCGGTCATCATCGTGGGCGCGTTTTCGGTGCTGATCTCCAACATGGTGCTGGATCCGAAAAACGGCTTAGCCAGTTTTGAATCGCTCTCGTTTCTGGCCACCTTAAAGCCGATCACCAGTGCGCTCAACTACGCCACGCTGAACTTCCTTAATATCGGTGCGGTGTTCTTGATCGGCATTGAGCTGGGGCGCATTAACGGCATCAAGTCACTGTTCCCAGGTCTGCTGGCGGTGATCTGCTTTATCTGCGTCACGCCAACCACCGTCGAGATGATGGTCGATGGCGAAATGCACATGGTTAAAGATGTGCTGATGCGCCAGTTCTCCGACACCCGCAGCCTGTTCCTCGGGATGTTTATCGCCATCCTGTCGGTAGAAATTTACTGCTGGCTCGAGGGGCGTCCGGGCCTGAAAATCAGAATGCCTGACACCGTACCGCCAAACGTGGCGGCCTCGTTCTCGGCGCTGATCCCGGCCATTATTACCACCACCGCCATCGCCACCTTTGGTTTTGTCTTCCACCAGGCAACCGGCATGTATCTGTACGATGCGGTATACCAGGTCGTGCAACAGCCGCTGGAGCGCGTGGTGCAAAGCCTGCCGGGCATCCTGCTGCTGATGTTTGTTGCCCAGCTGTTCTGGGTGATCGGCATTCATGGCAACCAGATGATCAAACCGATCCGCGAGCCGCTGCTGCTGGGGGCCATCACCGTCAACATGAGCGCTTTTGAGCAGGGCAAAGAGATCCCGAACATCATCACCATGCCGTTCTGGGATGTGTACATGAGCATCGGCGGCTCGGGCTTAACCATCGGCCTGCTGATTGCGGTAATGATTGGCACCAAGCGTAAAGAGATGAAGGAGATCGCCAAGCTCTCCATCGGCCCTGGCATCTTTAACATCAACGAACCGGTGATTTTCGGTATGCCAATCATGCTCAACCCGATTCTGGCGATCCCGTTCATCATCACCCCGCTGGTCACCGGCTCTATCGGCTACTTCGCCACCGTCACCGGCTTTGCCGGGAAGGCGGTGGTGATGGTGCCCTGGACCACGCCGCCGCTGATTAACGCCTGGCTCTCTACCGCGGGCTCAATGGGCGCGGTGGTCACGCAGGGTATCTGCATCATCACCGCCGTCCTTATCTATCTGCCGTTTGTGAAGATCGCTTCACGCCGTGCCGAGCAGGCAGCACTGCAGGCGCAAAACCAACAGGCGACGAATAACGTATGAGCATAAAACAGATAACCATCCCTGAGGATTTCATCCTCGGGGCCGCCGCCTCCGCCTGGCAAACCGAGGGCTGGAGCGGCAAGAAAGCAGGGCAGGATTCATGGATCGACCTGTGGTACAAAAACGATCGTCAGGTCTGGCATAACGGCTATGGCCCGGCGGTGGCCACCGATTTCATCAACCGTTTTCGTGAAGACGTGGCCCTGATGAAGCAGGCCGGGCTGACCCACTATCGCACCTCGATCAACTGGTCGCGTTTTCTCACCGACTATGAAACCGCGACGGTGGATGAGGAGTACGCCGCGTATTACGACGCCCTGTTCGCCGAGATGCAGCGTCAGGGCATTGAGCCGATGATCTGCCTTGAGCACTACGAGCTGCCGGGTACGCTGCTGGACACCTACGGTGGCTGGGCGTCGAAGCACGTGGTCGAACTGTTCACCCGCTACGCCGAACAGGTCTTTGCCCGCTATCACCACCTGGTGAAGCGCTGGTTTACCTTTAACGAGCCGATTGTGGTGCAGACCCGGGTTTATCTGGATGCGCTGCGCTGGCCGTACGAGCAGAACACCGGTATTTGGATGCAGTGGAATCACCATAAGGTGCTGGCGACGGCGAAGGTAGTGAAGCTGTTCCGCGACAAAGGCTACGCGGGCAGCGTGGGCTGCATCCTTAACCCGGAAGTCACGTATCCCCGTTCCCGCGCCGCTCACGACGTAAAGGCAGCGGAGATCTACGACCTGTTCTACAACCGGGTGTTCCTCGATCCGCTGGTGCACGGGCATTACCCGCAGGAACTGTTTACCCTGCTGGATAAACATCAGGTGCAGTGGGACTACAACGACGATGAGCTGGCGCTGATCGCCGATAACACCGTCGACGAGCTGGGGATTAACCTCTATTACCCGCACCGGGTTAAAGCCCCGTCCCGCGCCTGGCATCCTGAGACGCCGTTCCACCCGGCGTACTACTACGAGCCGTTTGAGCTGCCGGGCAGGCGGATGAATCCGTCGCGCGGCTGGGAGATTGCCCCGCGCATTATTTACGACATGGCGATGCGGATTAAAAACGACTATCGCAACATCGACTGGTTTGTGGCCGAAAGCGGAATGGGGGTCGAAAACGAAGCGCAGTACCGCAATAGCGACGGGGTAATTGCCGACGACTACCGCATCAACTTTATCAGCGAGCATCTGTTTTATACGCTGCTGGCGCGTGAGGAGGGGGCCAACTGCCACGGCTATATGCTATGGGCCTTTACCGATAACGTCTCGCCGATGAATGCGTTTAAAAACCGCTACGGCCTGATTGAAATCGACCTTGATAACAACCGCGCCCGGCGGGCCAAAAAATCGGCCAGCTGGTTCCGCCAGTTGCGCGATGAGCGCATGCTGACCCTGAACGTCGATGACGAATGGAAGTAGGCGAAGATTGCGGCGGTTCTGGTAACATAGCGCCCACACAGGCCGGGAGGATGCCCGGCCTGCGCATTAACTCACAGCACAGGTGATAACGTGGATAAGGCAGTCGTCCCGGCGGAAAAGAAACAGTACCAGGAGATAGGCGAGGATCTTCGCGACCAAATCATCCAGGGGCACTATCCCGTGGGCTCACGCCTGCCGCCGGAACGCAATATGGCGGAAACCTACGGCGTCAGCCGCACCATCGTGCGTGAAGCGCTGTTGATGCTTGAACTGCAGGGCACCGTGGATATCCGCCAGGGTTCCGGCGTGTACGTTATGCGTATCCCCGAGGAGCACGAGAACGAGGAAGAGCGCCTGTTAAAAAGCGACGTCGGCCCGTTTGAAATCCTGCAGGCGCGCCAGCTGCTCGAAAGCAATATTGCCGCCTTTGCCGCCAAAATGGCGACCCGCGCGGATATCGACAATCTGCGTCGCATCATCGAGCAGGAGCAGCGCGCCATCGCCGCCAACGACAACAGCCAGGACAACAACAAGATGTTCCACCTGGTGCTGGCGGGGGCCACGCAGAATCAGATGCTGCTGGCGACCGTCGAAAGCGTCTGGCACCACATGGACAGCAGCCCGCTGTGGCAACAGTTTAACGTGCATATTGCCAGCCGGGCGTATCGCCTGAAGTGGTTGGGCGACAGGCAGACCATTCTGGCTGCGCTGCGCCGCCGCGACGTGATGGGGGCCTGGCAGGCGATGTGGCAACATCTGGAAAACGTGAAAAAGAGCCTGCTGGAGCTGTCTGACGAAGATGCCCCGGATTTTGACGGCTACCTGTTTGAATCCGTACCTATTTTCCAGGGCAAACTGGTGTGAATATTCAACCGCTATACAGGGCGCCCCAACACGCTGAACAGGTCATCGACTGGCAGTGGCAGGCGTTTGGTGACGGACTGCCGCGTGAGTTTTTTGCAAGCGTAGTGGCCCACAGTCAGACCCCGGGCGCGCTGCCGCTGACCTTTATCGCCACCGAGGGCGAGCGCCTGCTCGGCACGGTGGGACTCTGGCGCTGCGATCTGATTACCCGCCAGGATCTCTTCCCGTGGCTGGCGGCGCTGTACGTGGATGAACAGGCGCGTGGAAAAGGGCTGGCAGGGCAGCTGCAGCGACACGTGCAGGCGTATGCCGCCGAGGCCGGGCATCGCGACCTGCATCTCTGGTCGGCCTGTCGCGATTTTTATGAAGGTTACGGCTGGCACTACATCGGCGATGCGCTGGAGTACCCGAACAAAACAGTCCATCTTTACCGCTATTCGCTGGCGGATTCCGCCGGTGGCGTGACCGAGTGACGGCGCACCAGCGTCGGGCTGAAGATATGCGTCACGTCCGGCGGCAGGCGCTTATCGGCCAGTGACAGCGCCAGCTCGGCGGCCTGAGTTGCCATAGTGACAATCGGGTAACGCACGGTCGTCAGGCGTGGACGCACATAGCGAGAAATCAGAATGTCATCGAAGCCAATCAGCGAAATCTCACCCGGAATATCAATGCCATTGTCGTTCAACACCCCCATCGCCCCGGCCGCCATCGAGTCGTTGTAACAGGCGACGGCGCTAAAGTTGCGTCCGCGTCCCAGCAGTTCCGTCATGGCCTGTTCGCCGCCGCTCTCATCGGGTTCACCGTAGGTCACCAGTCGGTCATTACAGGGCAGGCCGTTTTCGCGCAGGGCATCATAGTAGCCCTGCAGGCGATCGTCGGCGTCGGAAATGGGGTGATTCGAGCACAGATAGCCGATGCGGGTATGCCCCTGCTGGATCAGATGGCGGGTGGCGAGCCAGGCACCGTAGCGGTCATCCAGCGCCACGCAGCGCTGTTCGTAGCCGGGGATTATGCGGTTGATAATCACCATGCCGGGGATCTGCTTCATCAGATGCACCAGCTCTTCATCCGTCAGCTTTTTAGCATGCACCACCAGCGCCGCACAGCGGTGGCGAATCAGCTGCTCAATGGCCTGACGCTCTTTCTGTTCGTTGTGATAGCCGTTGCCGATCAGCAGAAAATTGCCGGTCTGATAGGCGACCTGCTCTACGGCTTTGACCATTGCACCGAAAAACGGATCTGAGACATCCCCTACCACTAACCCGACGGTGTCGGTGGACTGTTGAGCGAGAGCGCGGGCGTTGGCATTGGGATGATAGTTGAGCGATTCCATGGCGGTGAGCACCGCCTTGCGGGATGTCTCGCTGGCCTTCGGTGAGTCATTGATGACACGCGAAACAGTGGCGACAGAAACACCAGCCAGCCGGGCCACATCCTTAATTGTCGCCATTCGATACCTTCTCTTTGGGGTAAGCGTTTACACACCAACTAGTGTTGCGGAAAAGCGAGGTGTATTCAAGCTTGCGGCCGAGGGGCAAATCACAAACGTGATGCACCCCATAGGAAAGCGTGTAATCGTTACACAGCGAAGCGTAACAGAAGAATGTTAATCGGAATCATTAGTTACACTTTGCCTCAGGCTGTTGCTTTTTCCCGCTGGAGAAGTGAGGGGGCAAACGCCACAATCAAGATCCCAGAGGTATTGATTGGTGAGAATTCTTAGTACGTACTGCGTACTCATCACTTGCACCAACCTGCGCAGATGCGCAGGTTTTTTTTTGTCTGAACACAGCTGTCGCCCCTGCTACACTTCTCGTGTAATCTGCCACAATTTTCCGCAACCCGATAAATTGACTGGCACAGGGAGTTGAAATGCTATTTGGGTTCTTCCGCACGCTGTTCCGTATTCTCTTTCGTGTGCGTCTGACTGGCGACACCCGGTCATTACACGCCGATCGCGTTCTTATTACCCCCAACCACGTTTCGTTCATTGATGGCATCCTGCTGGCGCTATTTTTGCCCGTGCGCCCGGTGTTTGCGGTCTATACCTCCGTCAGCCAGCAGTGGTACATGCGTTGGTTAACGAAGTTGATTGATTTTGTTCCGCTCGATCCCACCAGGCCAATGATGATCAAACATCTGGTGCGCCTGATCGAGCAGGGGCGTCCGGTAGTGATCTTCCCCGAAGGGCGGATTTCGGTAACCGGCTCGCTGATGAAAATTTATGACGGAGCGGGTTTTGTGGCGGCGAAATCTGGCGCTACGGTGGTGCCGCTGCGCATCGAAGGGGCCGAGTTGACCCACTTCAGCCGCCTGAAAGGGCGAGTGAAACAGCGCCTGTTTCCGCGCATTACCCTGCATCTGCTGCCGCCAACGTCGTTGCCGATGCCCGAAGCGCCCCGCGCCCGCGATCGGCGTAAAATCGCCGGTGAAATGTTGCATCAGATTATGATGGAAGCCCGGATGGCGGTGCGCCCGCGCGAAACGCTGTACGAGTCGTTGCTGACGGCGATGTCCCGCTTTGGTGCAAAGAAACACTGCATTGACGACATTAACTTCGCTCCCGACACCTACCGCAAGCTGCTGACCAAGACCTTGTTTGTCGGGCGTATTCTTGAAAAATACAGCCAGCAGGGCGAAAAGATTGGCCTGATGCTGCCCACTGCGGGCATCAGCGCGGCGGTGATTTTTGGCGCCGTCTCACGCGGGCGCATCCCGGCGATGCTGAACTACACCGCCGGGGTAAAAGGGCTGAGCAGCGCCATTACTGCCGCGCAGATCAACACGGTCTTTACCTCACGCACGTTCCTCGATAAAGGCAAGCTCTGGCACCTGCCGGAACAGCTGACCCAGGTACGCTGGGTGTTCCTGGAAGATCTCAAAGCCGAGGTCACCACCGGTGACAAGCTGTGGATCTTTGCCCACCTTCTGGCCCCGCACCTGGCGCAGGTAAAACAGCAGCCGGAAGATGCGGCCATTATCCTCTTTACCTCCGGCTCCGAAGGGAACCCGAAGGGGGTCGTGCACAGCCACAAAAGCCTGCTGGCTAACGTCGAACAGATTAAAACCATCGCCGACTTTACCGCCGACGATCGCTTTATGTCGGCGCTGCCGCTGTTCCACTCCTTCGGCCTGACGGTGGGGCTTTTCACTCCACTGCTGACCGGTGCGGAAGTGTTTCTCTATCCCAGCCCGCTGCACTATCGCATTGTGCCGGAGCTGACCTATGACCGTAACTGTACGGTGATTTTTGGTACCTCCACCTTCCTGGGCCATTACGCGCGCTTTGCCAATGCGTATGACTTCCACCGTGTGCGCTACGTGGTGGCCGGAGCGGAAAAACTGCAGGAGAGCACCCGCCAGCTTTGGCAGGATAAGTTTGGCCTGCGCATTCTGGAAGGCTACGGCGTGACCGAGTGCGCGCCGGTGGTCTCTATTAACGTGCCGATGGCGGCGAAGCCCGGCACGGTCGGGCGTATTTTACCGGGGATGGACGCGCGGCTGCTGGAAGTGCCGGGTATTGAAGAGGGCGGTCGCCTGCAGCTGAAAGGCCCGAACGTGATGAACGGCTATCTGCGGGTGGAAAACCCCGGGGTGCTGGAAGCGCCAACGGCGGAAAACGCCCAGGGAGAGGTGGAAACCGGCTGGTATGACACCGGCGATATCGTGCGCTTCGACGATCAGGGCTACGTGCAGATCCAGGGCCGGGCCAAACGCTTTGCCAAAATCGCGGGCGAGATGGTGTCGCTGGAGATGGTCGAGCAGCTGGCGCTGTCGGTATCGGCTGACAAAATGCACGCGACAGCGATAAAAGCCGATGCCAGTAAAGGCGAGGCGCTGGTGCTGTTTACCACCGACAGCGAGCTCACGCGCGAGCAGCTGCTCCAGCGGGCGCGCGAGCACGGTATCCCGGAGCTGGCCGTACCGCGCGATATTCGTTATCTGAAGCAACTTCCGCTGCTGGGCAGCGGCAAACCGGATTTTGTCACCCTGAAAGGCATGGTTGAACAGGCGGAGTCGCATCATGAGTGAGTCAGCACCCACTAGCACCTCCATCTGGTCGAAGGGGATGATGGCGGTTACCGCCGCGCAGTTCCTTTCGGCCTTTGGCGATAACGCGCTGCTGTTTGCCACCCTGGCGCTGCTGAAGTCGCAGTTGTACCCGGACTGGAGCCAGCCGATCCTGCAGATGGTGTTTGTTGGGGCTTATATCGTCTTCGCCCCCTTTGTCGGCCAGGTGGCGGACAGCTTTGCCAAAGGCCGGGTGATGATGTTCGCCAACAGCCTGAAGCTGCTGGGGGCGGCCAGTATCTGCTTCGGGGTGAACCCGTTTATCGGCTACACGCTGGTGGGGATCGGGGCTGCGGCCTATTCACCTGCCAAGTATGGCATCCTGGGGGAACTCACTACTGGCGATAAGCTGGTTAAAGCTAACGGTCTGATGGAGTCGTCGACCATTGCGGCGATCCTGCTGGGCTCGATGGCTGGCGGCATCCTGGCTGACTGGCATGTGCTGGCCGCGCTGGGCGTGTGCGCCGTGGTTTATGCCGGGGCAGTTGTCGCGAACCTGTTTATTCCTAAGCTGCCGGCGGCACGTCCGGGTCAGTCCTGGCGCTTCACCCCCATGACCGCCAGCTTCTTCAACGCCTGCCGGGTGCTGTGGCATAACGGCGAAACCCGCTTCTCACTGATTGGCACCAGCATGTTCTGGGGGGCGGGGGTCACGCTGCGCTTCCTGCTGGTGCTGTGGGTGCCGACGGTGCTGGGGATCACGGACAACGCCACGCCAACCTATCTTAATGCGATGGTAGCGGTAGGGATCGTCGTCGGTGCGGGTGCGGCGGCAAAGCTGGTGACGCTGCAAACGGTCGCCCGCTGCATGCCAGCCGGGGTGCTGATTGGCGTGGTGGTGCTGCTGTTCTCGTTGCAGCACGCGCTGTTACCGGCGTATGCGCTGCTGTTCCTGATGGGGATCCTCGGCGGGTTCTTCGTGGTACCGCTTAACGCTCTGCTGCAGGAGCGCGGCAAGCATACCGTCGGGGCAGGCAATGCCATTGCGGTGCAAAACCTGGGTGAGAACGCCGCCATGCTGCTGATGCTGGGCGTTTACTCGCTGGCCGTGAAAGTGGGTGTGCCGGTAGTGGGCATTGGCGTCGGATTCGGTGGGCTGTTTGCGCTGGCGATCGCGGCGCTGTGGCTATGGCAGCGACGTCGGTAAACGTCATGTGCGGCTTGATGCCCTCACCCTAACCCTCTCCCACGGGAGAGTGCGCAAACAGTAAAAAAGGCAACTGACGTTGCCTTTTTGCTTTTATCAGGGAGCTGGATAGGTATACACCTCATGCACCGCTTCAATCTCCGCTAACACCTCTTCGCTTAGCGTCAGATGCAAGCTTTCCACGTTAGTTTTCAGCTGTTCCAGAGTGGTTGCGCCCAGAAGGGTGCTGGCCACAAACGGCTGACGACGGACAAAGGCCAGCGCCATCTGCGCTGGATCGAGCCCGTGGCGTTTGGCGATATCCACATAGGCCGCCACCGCTTTCTGCGTCTGCTCACCGCTGTAGCGGGTGAAGCGGCTGAACAGCGTATTACGCGCCCCTGCAGGCTGTGCGCCGTTGAGGTACTTACCGGTCAGCGTGCCAAAGCCCAGGCAGGAGTACGCCAGCAACTCGACGCCTTCATACTGCGTAACTTCCGACAGCGCCACCTCATAGCTGCGGTTCAGCAGGCTGTAAGGATTCTGGATGGTCACGATGCGCGGCAGGTCGTGCTTATCCGCCAGATGCAGATAGCGCATCACCCCAAAGGCCGTTTCGTTAGAGACGCCAATGTAGCGAATCTTCCCCGCGCGCTGGCATTCGGTCAGCGCTTCCAGGGTTTCCAGCAGCGTCACCACCGGCGCGCCGTCGCTCCAGCTGTAACCCAGCTTGCCAAAGCAGTTGGTTGGACGCTGCGGCCAGTGCACCTGATAGAGGTCGAGATAATCGGTCTGCAGGCGCTTCAGGCTGTCATCCAGCGCTGCACGGATGTTCTTGCGATCGAGGATCTGATTCGGGCGGATACCGGTGTCATTAAGGCGGGAAGGGCCGCTGACCTTAGAGGCAACAATCAGCTTTTCGCGGTTGCCGCGTTTCGCCAGCCAGTTGCCGACGTAGGTCTCGGTTAATCCCTGGGTCTCCGGGCGCGGCGGCACGGGGTACATTTCAGCGACGTCGATCAGGTTGATGCCCTGGCTGACGGCGTAATCGAGTTGTTCATGGGCATCGGCTTCGCTATTTTGTTCACCGAATGTCATCGTGCCCAACCCCAGCTGGCTTATCTCAAGAGAACTATGGGGGATACGGTGATAATGCATAGCCGGCTTCCTTATTGGACATGTTAACGGCGTCAGGAACCTCCCGACAGCGGGATATAAACATGGCAGAGGGGAAGCAAAAGGGGAAGAGAAAAATCAAAAGGCCAGCCAGCCGCTGACCTTACGCATTATCGTTCGATAATTTGCGACACATCATCGCGGTTGATCTGCATATTATTACCTTGCTGATCGCGGTAGCTGACCAGACCGGTATCATCGTCGACTTGGGGTTTGCCGTCGGTCAGGATCATGCGACCATCTTTGGTCGCCATAACATAATCGCTACTACAACCAGAAACGGCAAACGCTAAACCAACAGCCGAGATTATCACTGCCCATTTTTTCATTTTTATCACCTCACCTGGTTCGTGTTAGATCTTAGTGTAGTAATAACTGCTGAGCGGGTTTCCCGAAAGAGGGAAAATCTTAAAAAGCCGACGATTCTGTTAAAAACATCACAAATCGCGCCAAAAATCAGGTATTCAGCAAAAAGTGACGTGCTAACAGGGCACCCGTGAAGTTCTTTTTCAAATAAAAACCGCGCGGAAGGGTTAAAATCGGCTCGCCGCGTGCGCCAATTGCCTCGGTGAGGGCTTTGCTGTTTGCCGCCTTTGGCCGAAGCTGCAGCACTTCACCGTGGCGGGCCGTGATGCGCTCAACCTGACCGAGCACAATCATGTCCATCAACTCTTCCCAGTCCAGCCGCAGCTGACGATCCTCTTCCTCATTCGGGCTCCAGATTAACGGTGCACCGACGCGCCTCGCCGCCAGCGGGATCGCACGATCACCTTCGACCGGCATCCACAGTACGCGCTTGAGCTTATGCCGCACATGACTGCTTTCCCAGGTGATCCCCGTATTGCCAGTGAGCGGCGCTACGCAGACGAACGTTGTCTCCAGCGGTCGGCCCTGGCTGTCGACCGGGATGGTTTTCAGCTCCACGCCCAGGGCGGCAAAGTCCTGCTCGGGTTTGCTGCCTGCGCTGGCCCCGAGCCACAGTTCCAGCAGCACGCCTGTCCAGCCTTTATCGCGCTTAAGATCCGCCGGGATCGGCAGGCCGGCGAGTGCGGCAAGTTCTCCCAGCGAGTAACCCGCCAGACGTTGTGCCTGCTGCAGTAATGCCGCTTCCGTTTCAGGAGGTGAGGACATCGGGACGAGGGGAAGCATGATAATGTATCCGTTGGTTAAAAAATGACCGGTAGTTTTCCACCGCACAGAGAGAGTTTAACTTTTTCTTTTTGCTTGTGCCAGGTTGATGATTTATCTATATTTTTAAGTCAAACTTTGTGGCGGGCTAGCGGTTGAGCTTCAGGTTGTTCAAATCTGGTCACTGGCAATAAACAGGATCTTACACCTACTTATCCACAGAAAAGTGGGATAACTGGGAATAACCCCCACTACTGTTTCCATTTACAGCCTTGACGTGCGATGAAAATCGAAAAACTCGACAAAATGTGACTAACTTATTGGCACAATCTGTGGATAAAACCGACGCTGCTCGATCTTTCATCAACGCGCAGATCTTAAGAGTGACCTGTATCACACTATACGTTGTTTGTTGCAATTTTATAACGCTAACTAAATGAAATATAGAATTTTATTAAGATAAGAAAATTCTGCATTATCCGGGGCGGTTTAGGTTGTCCATCGGTAATCACGAACTTCTTCACAACTCTATCCACAGAAAAAGTGAATAAAATTGCGCATCCGACCGCTCATCTGTTTATAACTCTGATGATAATTGTGAGTTATTCAAATGTTATTCGGCTCCAGGCCCGTAAGAGAGTGGTTTACCGCCTCACTGGAGTGTGAAACAATCATTCATATATCAGGTTTAGTTTGAGGTAGTCCGGTGATTGATGACGATGGCTACCGCCCGAACGTAGGTATCGTAATTTGTAATCGCCAGGGGCAGGTTATGTGGGCCCGGCGATATGGTCAGCACTCCTGGCAATTTCCCCAAGGGGGAATTAACCCGGGAGAGTCCGCAGAGCAAGCGATGTATCGGGAGCTGTTCGAAGAAGTTGGCTTAAGCCGTAAGGATGTCCGCATTCTGGCTTCGACCCGCAACTGGTTGCGTTACAAGTTACCGAAGCGTTTGGTGCGTTGGGACACAAAGCCGGTATGTATCGGCCAGAAACAGAAGTGGTTTCTTCTGCAATTGGTGAGCAGCGATGCGGATATCAATATGCAAACCAGCAGCACGCCTGAATTCGATGGCTGGCGCTGGGTTAGCTACTGGTATCCCGTTCGTCAGGTCGTGTCGTTTAAGCGCGACGTTTACCGCAGGGTGATGAAAGAGTTCGCAAGTGCTGTGATGATGCTTCAGGAGGCCCCTCCTAAACCACAGAGCGCACCTGCCTGGCGACGTAAAAGAGGTTAAGCTACGCACATTATGCTCACCCGCCTGCGCGAAATAGTCGAGAAGGTGGCCAGTGCTCCACGGCTCAACGAGGCGCTGGATATTCTGGTCACTGACATCTGCCTTGCAATGGAAACCGAAGTCTGTTCGGTTTATCTGGCCGACCATGACCGCAGATGCTATTACCTGATGGCGACGCGCGGACTGAAAAAACCGCGCGGTCGTACCGTTGCGCTCGCCTTTGATGAAGGTGTAGTGGGCCTGGTCGGGCGTCTGGCTGAACCCATCAACCTTGCCGATGCACAGAAGCACCCCAGCTTTAAATATATTCCTGCAGTAAGAGAAGAACGCTTTCGGGCGTTCCTTGGCGTGCCCATTATCCAGCGCCGCCAGCTGCTTGGCGTGCTGGTGGTCCAGCAGCGTGAACTGCGGCAATACGATGAAAGTGAAGAGTCTTTCCTCGTTACGCTGGCCACGCAAATGGCGGCGATCCTCTCCCAGTCTCAGTTAACTGCGCTGTTTGGTCAGTACCGACAGACGCGTATTCGTGCCTTGCCCGCGTCGCCCGGCGTGGCGATTGCCGAAGGTTGGATGGATGCCACCCTGCCGCTGATGGAACAGGTTTACGAAGCGTCCACGCTGGATACTGCCCTTGAACGCGAGCGTCTGACCGGTGCGCTGGAAGAGGCGGCTAACGAGTTTCGCCGCTACAGTAAACGTTTTGCCGCCGGTGCGCAGAAAGAAACCGCCGCCATTTTCGATCTCTACTCCCACCTGCTTTCTGATGCCCGACTGCGTCGAGAGCTGTTTACCGAAGTGGATAACGGCTCGGTTGCCGAGTGGGCGGTCAAAAAGAGCATCGAGAAATTCGCTGAGCAGTTTGCCACCTTAACCGACGGTTATCTTAAAGAGCGTGCCGGAGACCTGCGCACGCTGGGCCAGCGCCTGCTGTTCCATCTCGATGACACCATTCAGGGGCCGAACACCTGGCCGCCGCGCTTTGTGCTGGTGGCCGATGAGCTTTCGGCCACCACCCTTGCGGAACTGCCGCAGGACAGACTTGCCGGGATTGTGGTTCGCGACGGTGCGGCCAACTCGCACGCCGCCATTATGGTGCGCGCGCTGGGGATCCCGACCGTCATGGGGGCGGATATCCAGCCGTCGGCCTTGCACCACCGCACGCTGGTGGTGGACGGTTATCGCGGTGAGTTGCTGGTCGATCCGGAGCCGGTTCTGCTGCAGGAGTACCAGCGACTTATCAGCGAAGAGAACGAGCTGAGCCGTCTGGCAGAAGACGATGTTAATCAGCCTGCGGCGCTGAAAAGCGGCGAGCGGATCAAAGTGATGCTCAATGCCGGTCTCAGTCCGGCGCATGAAGAGAAGCTTGGCGGGCGCATCGATGGCATCGGTCTTTACCGCACCGAAATCCCGTTTATGCTGCAGAGCGGCTTCCCCTCGGAAGAGGAGCAGGTCGCGCAGTATCAGGGCATGTTGCAGATGTTCAACGACAAGCCGGTGACGCTGCGTACCCTGGACGTGGGCGCGGATAAGCAGCTGCCGTACATGCCGATCAGCGAAGAAAACCCCTGTCTGGGCTGGCGCGGCATTCGCATCACCCTCGATCAGCCGGAGATCTTTCTTATTCAGGTGCGCGCCATGCTGCGCGCCAATGCCGCGACCGGAAACCTCAGCATTCTGTTGCCGATGGTGACCAGCATTGACGAAATCGACGAAGCCCGACGACTAATCGAACGTGCCGGGCGCGAAGTCGAAGAGATGATCGGCTACAAGATTCCAAAACCCCGGCTGGGGGTGATGATCGAAGTCCCGTCGATGGTCTTTATGCTGCCACAGCTGGCCAATCGCGTTGACTTTATCTCGGTGGGCACCAACGACCTGACCCAGTACATGCTGGCGGTGGATCGCAACAACACCCGCGTGGCGAGCATTTACGATAGCCTGCACCCGGCGATGCTGCGGGCGCTGGCGATGATTGCCCGCGAGGCGCAAACCCACGGCATCGACCTGCGCCTGTGCGGCGAGATGGCGGGGGACTCCATGTGCGTGGCGATCCTGATTGGCCTCGGTTTCCATCATCTGTCCATGAACGGTCGCTCCGTGGCCCGCGTGAAGTACCTGCTGCGCCACATTGATTTAGAAGAGGCGCAGCTGCTGGCGACCCGCAGTCTGGAAGCCCAGCTGGCAACCGAAGTACGCCACCAGGTGGCGGCCTTTATGGAGCGTCGCGGAATGGGCGGTTTGATCCGCGGCGGGCGTTAACAGCGGGTATCCCTCAGCGCTGGGCTGAGGGATACAAACGTGCGACGTCTCTATACACATCTTTTACATCTCGGGCGCATCCTCCCCGCCCGCTTGTGCTATGATTCGCAACTTTGGAGCGCAGGCAACCCCTCGCGCACGTCTCTACCGCTGTCCACTTTCAGCGGAATATCAACATCTTGTGGTGACAGATGAACAGTGGCTATCTGCATTTTCCGGAATTCGATCCGGTCATTTTCTCAATTGGACCCGTAGCGCTTCACTGGTATGGCCTGATGTATCTGGTCGGGTTCGTCTTTGCTATGTGGCTGGCAGGCCGTCGTGCCAAACGCCCTGGCAGCGGCTGGACCAAAGACGAAGTAGAAAACCTGCTGTACGCAGGCTTCCTCGGCGTCTTCCTCGGTGGGCGCATCGGCTATGTGCTGTTCTACAACTTCCCGATGTTCATGAGCGATCCGCTCTATCTGTTCCGCGTCTGGGATGGCGGCATGTCCTTCCACGGCGGCCTGATTGGCGTCATCCTGGTGATGATGATCTTCGCGAAACGCACCAAACGTACCTTCTTCCAGGTGGCTGATTTTATTGCGCCATTGATCCCGTTCGGGCTGGGAGCTGGTCGTCTGGGTAACTTTATCAACGGGGAGCTGTGGGGCCGCGTCGATCCGAGCGTGCCGTTTACCATGCTGTTCCCGCAGTCGCGTGCCGAAGATCTTGCTCTGCTGCCTTCACATCCTGAGTGGCAGTCGCTGTTCGACACCTACGGTGCCCTGCCGCGTCATATGTCACAGCTGTACGAGATGGCGCTGGAAGGGGTGGTACTGTTTATCATTCTGAACCTGTTTATCCGCAAACCGCGTCCGACGGGCTCGGTATCTGGCTTGTTCCTGATTGGCTACGGTGCCTTCCGTATCATCGTGGAATTCTTCCGCCAGCCGGATCAGCAATTCACTGGTGAATGGGTACAGTACATCAGCATGGGGCAGATCCTCTCTATTCCGATGATTGTCGCGGGTATCGCGATGATGGTCTGGGCGTACCGTCGTCCACAGCAACAGGTCTCCTGAGTCATCATGAAACAGTATCTTGAACTGATGCAAAAAGTGCTCGATGAGGGCACGGCAAAAAACGACCGCACCGGTACCGGTACGACCTCCATTTTTGGCCACCAGATGCGCTTCAATCTGCAGGATGGCTTTCCGCTGGTGACAACCAAGCGCTGCCATTTACGCTCAATCATTCATGAGCTGCTTTGGTTCCTGCAGGGCGATACCAACATCGCGTACCTGCGTGAGAACAACGTCTCTATCTGGGACGAGTGGGCAGACGACAATGGCGATCTGGGCCCGGTCTACGGCAAGCAGTGGCGCGCCTGGCCAACGCCGGATGGCCGCCATATCGACCAGATCACCACCGTGGTGAACCAGCTTAAAAACGATCCGGACTCGCGCCGTATTATCGTTTCTGCCTGGAATGTGGGCGAGCTGGACAAAATGGCGCTGGCACCGTGCCACGCGTTTTTCCAGTTCTATGTGGCGGATGGCAAGCTCTCCTGTCAGCTGTACCAGCGCTCCTGCGATGTGTTCCTCGGCCTGCCGTTTAACATCGCCAGCTATGCACTGCTGGTGCATATGATGGCTCAGCAGTGCGAGCTGGAAGTGGGTGATTTTGTCTGGACCGGCGGGGATACCCACCTGTACAGCAACCATATGGAACAGACCCATCTTCAGCTGTCCCGCGAGCCGCGTGCGCTGCCGAAGCTGGTCATCAAGCGTAAGCCGGAATCCATTTTCGACTACCGCTTTGAAGACTTCGACATCGAGGGCTACGACCCGCATCCGGGCATCAAAGCCCCTGTGGCCATCTGATATCGCAAGCCTGACATAACCGGCACCTTGTGTGCCGGTTTTTTTATGCCCAAATTATGGTTTTGCGAGCCTGTTTCCGGCTTATACGCAACGCGCTGCAAACTGCAAGAAAGTGCTGAACCCGCCTCGACAATCTCTGAACTGCGCCTCGAATTGCTGTTCTTGCCCCGTCACACTGGCGTCATGAAAAAGGAAAAGGGCTTTACGCTCATTGAAATGCTGGTCGCCGTCGCACTCATCGTTACGCTCAGCGCGACGGGGCTGTACGGCTGGCGACGCTGGCAGCAACAGCAGCAACTCTGGCAGACGGCGCGCCAGGTGCGGGATTTTCTTGTAGTGCTGCGCAACGACGCCTGGCGACATAATCGGGATCACGTCGTGGCGCTAAAGCAGGACGGCCAGCAGTGGTGTCTGCTCAAAACCGATATCCCCGCGTGTCAGGCCGACAGCGCCTTTGCGCTCATCCCGCTGTGGCCGGATATTCACATCACCGAGATTACGCCCGCGCTGGGGTTTTATGGCCTGCGGGATACCGCCTGGGCGGGGCGAATTCGCCTGCAAAGCCAGGCCGGCGAATGGCTGATTATCGTCTCGTCCTGGGGGCGCATCCGCATGTGCAACGGCAAGGGAGGATTCGCATGCCAGTAACCCAGCAGGGATTTTCACTGACCGAAGTCCTGATAGCGATGGTGATAAGCAGCGTCCTGCTGATGAGCGCGGCGCGGTTTTTACCCGGTTTGCAGCGAGCGATACTGCTGCAGACGCAGCAGCAGGAACGTGAAGAGGAGGTCTGGCTGCGGATGGCCGGCATCGGTAAGCACCTGCAGCGGGCGGGCTACTGCGCGGGCGAGTGCCAGGGCGAGGCGCTAAAGATTGCTCAGGGCGGCGAATGCATCATTGTGCAGTGGGACGAGAACAGCAATGGCCGCTGGGAGACGACGCCCCCAACCGCTGCGGAACAGACGGGGTTTCGCCTCAACGATGGCGCACTGGAGACGCTACGGGGCGCTACGCAGTGTAGCGGCAAGGGATGGGAGAGAGTGACCGATCCCGCCAGGCTCACCGTGGTGCATTTTAAGGTGCAGCGCATCATGCGGGCGGGGTTCGCGCCAGAGTTAAGCATCGCGTTGGGTGCCTCTTTTAAAGGATCGCGTGGCGGTAACCTTGAAGCGCATCATCGTGTCACCGGGTTTAACTTATGAGCCGCCAGCAGGGAATGTCGTCGCTGGCGCTGGTGCTCCTGCTATTAATGCTGGGCAGCCTGATGCTGACCGGACTCAACCAGCAGCTTGATGCCCTGATGCGCATTGTCAGGGCCGACAGCGAGGCCCTTTACCATCAGGCGACAGCCCAGTCGGCGCTGGAGTGGGGCAGAACGCTTCCCTGGCCGACGGATGCGGACGCGGCGTGCCAGCAGCATCCGCAGCAGCCGTGGCGCGCCTGCCTGCGTATCCTGGCGCAGCGCGCCGTGCTTATCACCAGCAGTGGTGGCATCACGCTGTGGCGGCTGGGGGAGGTGAGCGCCGAGGGTGTTGTCTTTTTGCCGCACGGCTGGAGTGACTTTTGCCCGCTTAAGGAGAGTGCGCTGTGTCAGCAACCGTAGCGAAACAGCAGGGGTTTAGCATCGTGGAAGTGTTACTCGCCATGATGCTGATGGTTATCGTGGTCACTGCGCTTGCGGGCTATCATCGTGTTTTAGCCAGCCGGTTCGTGGCACTGGAGCAGTACCGCCAGGTCTGGCGTCAGGTCTGGAATCAGTCGCAGCTCACGCCCGCAGAATTACCCGCGGGCTGGCAGGTGAACCGAATGCAGACAACACAGGCCGGATGTGTCAGCATCTCGGTCACACTTATTTCTCCTCTGGGTCGGCGGGGTCAGATGACACGCCTGCACTGCCCGGTTAGCCAGTAGTTGGGAGCAGCGATGTTAAGGGTCTACCACTCAAACCGTCTGGACGTGCTGGAAGCGCTGATGGAATTTATTGTCGAGCAACAGCGGCTCGACGATCCCTTTGAACCGGAAATGATCCTGGTTCAGAGCACCGGTATGGCGCAGTGGCTGCAGATGTCCCTTTCGCAAAAGTTTGGTATTGCCGCCAATATCGACTTCCCGCTGCCCGCCAGCTTTATCTGGGATATGTTTGTCCGCGTGCTGCCGGAGATCCCGAAACAGAGCGCATTCAACAAGCAGAGCATGAGCTGGAAGCTGATGTCGCTACTGCCTGAGATGCTGCCGCAGGATGAATTCACCATGCTGCGCCACTACCTCAACGACGATACCGACAAGCGGAAGCTGTTCCAACTGGCGTCGCGGACGGCGGATCTCTATGACCAGTATCTGGTCTATCGCCCGGAATGGCTGACGCGCTGGGAAGCAGGCGAACTGATCGATGGCCTCGACCAGGCTCAAATCTGGCAGGCACCGCTGTGGAAGGCGCTGGTCGAACACACCGAAAAGCTGGGCCAGCCCCAGTGGCACCGTGCAAATCTCTACGATCGTTTTATCAGCACGCTGGACACAGCAACCGAGACGCCCGCCGGGTTGCCGTCGAGGGTCTTTATCTGCGGCATCTCCGCTTTGCCGCCGGTCTACCTGAAGGCGCTGAATGCGCTGGGCAGACACATTGATATCCATATTCTGTTCACCAACCCCTGCCGCCATTACTGGGGCGATATTCAGGATGCCCGCTGGCTCTCCCGGATTGTGACGCGCCAGCGTCGCCGCCTGTTTGATGAGCGCACGGTGCCGCTGTTTAAAGACAGCAGTACGGCGGAGCAGCTCTTTGACGACGCGGGTGTGCAAAACTTACCTAACCCACTGCTGGCCTCGTGGGGAAAGCTGGGGCGCGACTATATTTACATGCTCTCCGAACTGACCGCTTCCGGTGAAGGGGATGTGGATGCCTTTGCCGAGATCACCCCGGACAGCCTGCTGCATAACGTGCAGCTGGATATTCTGGATCTTGAGAAGCGCTCGGTGGAGGGCATCAATGCGAAGGAGTTCGCCCGCAGCGACAGCAAACGCCTGTTGGACCCCGACGATCGCAGCGTGACGCTGCACCTTTGTCACAGCCCGCAGCGTGAAGTCGAAGTGCTGCATGACAAACTGCTGGCGATGCTGGAAGACGATCCTGAGCTCACGCCGCGCGATATCGTGGTGATGGTGGCCGATATCGACAGCTACAGCCCCTATATTCAGGCCGTGTTCGGCAGCGCCGCCGGCGATCGCTATTTGCCGTTTGCGATATCGGACCGGCGTGCGCGCCAGTCGCATCCGGCGCTGCAGGCCTTTGTCAGCCTGCTTTCCCTGCCGGACAGCCGCTTTGTTCCTGAAGACGTGCTGGCGCTGCTGGATGTTCCGGTACTGGCGGCCCGCTTTGATATTGATGAAGACGCCCTGCGCTACCTGCGCCAGTGGGTCAACGAGTCGGGCGTGCGCTGGGGGATGGATGACGACAACGTGCAGGAGTTTGAACTGCCCGTTACCGGCCAGCACACCTGGCAGTTTGGCCTGACGCGCATGCTGCTCGGCTACGCCATGGAGAGCAGTCAGGGCGAATGGAATGCCGTCCTGCCGTATGACGAATCCAGCGGGTTAATTGCCGAGCTGGTGGGGCATCTGGCCTCGCTGTTGATGCAGCTTAACCGCTGGCGACGGGAGCTAATGCAGGCGCGGCCGCTTGAGGCCTGGCTGCCGGTCTGCCGCGAGATGCTGAATGACTTTTTCCTGCCGGATCAGGAAACCGAAGCCGCGATGGCGCTCATTGAGCAGCAGTGGCAGGCCATTATCGAAGAGGGGCTCTCGTCGCATTATGGCGAAGCGATCCCGCTGTCGCTGCTACGGGATGAACTCACCCAGCGCCTCGATCAGGAGCGGATCAGCCAGCGCTTCCTGGCCGGGCCGGTCAATATCTGCACCCTGATGCCAATGCGCTCTATTCCCTTTAAGGTCGTCTGCCTGTTGGGCATGAACGACGGGGTCTACCCGCGTGCGCTGGCACCGCTGGGCTTTGATTTAATGAGTCAAAAACCGCAGCGTGGGGATCGTAGCCGTCGGGATGATGACCGCTACCTGTTCCTCGAGGCGCTGATCTCCGCCCAGCAGCAACTGTACATCAGCTATATCGGACGCTCTATTCAGGATAACAGTGAGCGTTTCCCCTCGGTGCTGGTACAGGAGCTGGTCGACTATATTGGACAAAGCCATTACCTGCCGGGTGACGAAGCGCTTAACTGTGATGAAAGTGAACGGCGGGTGAAAGCGCATATCACCTGCTGTCACAGCCGGATGCCGTTTGATGCCGTGAACTATGAGCACAACGAGCAGCAGAGCTACGCCCGGGAGTGGCTTCCGGCGGCGAAGCGAGAAGGGGTAGCCCACAGCGATTTTATCCAGACCCTGGCGCCGCGGCAGGTTGATACCCTGGCCTTTGAGCAGCTCCAGCGCTTCTGGGCCCACCCGGTGCGCGCTTTTTTCCAGATGCGCCTGCAGGTTAACTTCCGCTCTGAAGAGAGCGAGATCCCGGATGAAGAGCCGTTTACCCTCGAGGGGTTAAGCCGCTATCAGCTCAACCAGCAGTTGCTGAATGCGCTGGTGGAGGAGGAAGACGCGCAGGTGCTGTTCCGTCGCTATCGTGCGGCGGGTCAGCTCCCTTACGGTGCCTTTGGTGAAATCGCCTGGGATGCCCAGTGTCAGGAGATGCAAGCGCTGGCCGGCAGGGTGATTGAGTGCCGCCAGCCGGGCAAAAGCATGGAGATCGATCTTCACTGCAACGGTATCAATCTGACGGGCTGGCTGCAGCATGTGCAGGCGGACGGGCTGCTGCGCTGGCGGCCATCGATGCTCAGCGTTTCACAAGGTCTGCAACTTTGGCTGGAACACCTTGTCTACTGTGCGAGCGGCGGTGAAGGTGAAAGCCGGTTGTTCGTGCGCAAAGACGGTGAATGGCGTTTCCAGGCGCTGCCCGCCGTGCAGGCGATGGAGCATCTCTCGCTGTTTATCGAAGGCTTTAAGCAGGGGATGAATAAACCGCTGCTGTTGCTGCCAGAAAGTGGGGGGGCATGGATTAAAGCCTGTTATGACGCCACGAATGATGCCATGTTAACGGATGAGACCACCCTGCAAAAAGCGCGCAGTAAATTTTTGCAGGCCTACGAAGGTAACATGATGGTGCGCGGAGAAGGAGAGGATGTCTGGTATCAACGCCTGTGGCGAACCCTTGAGCCAGAATACTTCGATGCCATCACCGATGAGGCCCGGCGCTACCTGTTACCGTTGTATAGATTTAAATCGTCCTGACGTCTGTATAAAAATTGCGCAGATTTGGGCATTCATTTATGATGCCCATCTTGTCATGGACTGATGTACCGCCATTAAGAGATGCTGGCTTGCCCGGCACGAAGTGTGTTAATGATGATGTCCATGATGAAGAGGTAGTGAATGTCAGGCAGCACCTTATTGAAAACGTTGGTTTTGTTCGTCGCCCTTTGGGCACCCCTCAGTCAGGCAAACACCGGTTGGCAACCCGTTCAGGAAACGATTCGCAAAAGCGATAAAGATACCCGTGAGTATCAGGCGATCCGTCTTGATAACGGGATGATCGTGCTGCTGGTGTCCGATCCACAGGCCGTTAAATCTCTGTCGGCGCTGGTCGTGCCGGTCGGTTCGCTGGAAGATCCTGACTCTCATCCCGGCCTTGCGCACTATCTTGAGCACATGACGCTGATGGGCTCAAAGAAGTATCCGCAGCCTGACAGCCTTGCCGAATTTTTGAAAATGCACGGTGGCAGCCATAACGCCAGCACCGCGCCGTACCGTACTGCCTTTTATCTGGAAGTGGAAAACGATGCGCTGGAAGGCGCAGTCGATCGCCTTGCGGACGCCATTGCCGCACCGCTGCTGGATAAAAAATATGCCGATCGCGAGCGTAATGCCGTTAACGCCGAGCTGACCATGGCTCGCACCCGGGACGGGATGCGCATGGCCCAGGTCAGTGCAGAAACCATTAACCCGGCGCACCCTGGCTCGCGTTTTTCCGGTGGTAATCTCGAGACGCTGAGCGACAAACCTGACAGCCCGGTTCTCGACGCGCTGCATACCTTCCGCGACAAGTATTACTCCGCCAACCTGATGAAGGCCGTGGTGTACAGCAACAAACCGCTGCCTGAGCTGGCAACGCTTGCAGCCCAGACCTACGGCCGGGTGCCGAATAAAGATATCGCCAAACCGGAAACCACCGTACCGGTGGTGACTGATGCGCAGAAAGGCTTAATCATTCATTACGTTCCTGCGATGCCGCGCAAGGTGCTGCGCGTCGAGTTTCGTATTGATAACAACACCGCCCAGTTCCGCAGTAAAACCGATGAACTGGTGAACTACCTGATCGGCAACCGTAGCCCTGACACGCTCTCTGACTGGCTGCAAAATCAGGGGCTGGTGGAAGGCATTCGCGCCGACTCCGATCCTGTTGTCAACGGCAACAGCGGCGTACTGGCGATCTCCGCCACCTTAACCGACAAAGGGCTGGCTCACCGGGATGAAGTTGTCGCGGCCATTTTCAGCTATCTCTCGCTGCTTCGTGAAAAAGGCGTGGATAAACGCTACTTTGACGAGCTGGCGCACGTGCTGGATCTCGACTTCCGCTACCCGTCAATCACCCGCGATATGGACTATGTCGAGTGGCTGGCTGACACCATGATCCGCGTGCCGGTCGCGCATACTTTGGATGCCGTTAACATTGCGGATCGGTATGATGCCGACGCCGTAAAAGCTCGTCTGGCAATGATGACGCCGCAGAATGCGCGTATCTGGTACATCAGCCCGAACGAACCGCATAACAAAACCGCCTACTTTGTGAATGCCGAGTATCAGGTGGACAAAATCAGCGAAAACACCTTCGCCGACTGGCAGCAGAAAGCCGCCGGGATTGCGCTCAAGCTGCCGGAACTGAACCCCTATATTCCGGAAGACTTCACGCTGATTAAACCTGTGAAAGACTATCCGCAGCCGCAGCTGATTGTGGATGAGTCCAACCTGCGCGTGGTTTACACCCCGAGCCGCTATTTTGCCAGCGAACCGAAAGCCAACGTCAGCATGGTGCTGCGTAATCCACAGGCGATGGATAGCGCCAAAAATCAGGTGCTGTTTGCCCTGAACGACTACCTGGCCGGGATCGCGCTGGATCAGCTCAGCAACCAGGCGGCGGTAGGTGGGATCAGTTTCTCCACCAATGCCAACAATGGCCTGATGCTCAATGCCAACGGCTACACCCAGCGTTTACCGCAGCTGTTCGAGGCGCTGCTGAATGGGTATTTCAGCTACACCGCAACCGACGATCAGCTGGCGCAGGCGAAATCCTGGTATACCCAGATGATGGACTCTGCCGAGAAGGGTAAAGCCTTCGACCAGGCCATTATGCCGGTGCAGATGCTGTCGCAAATTCCTTACTTCCAGCGCGAAGAGCGCCGGGCGCTGCTGCCTTCCATCACGCTGCAAGAGGTGATGGCGTATCGGGCAGCCCTGAAAACCAACGCCAGACCGGAGTTTTTGGTCGTCGGTAACATGAGCGAAGATCAGGCCAAAACGCTGGCGCAAAACGTCCGCAGCCAGCTGGGTGCCAACGGTAACGAATGGTGCCGTAACGAGGACGTGCTGGTGGATAAACAGCAGAACGTCATTTTCGATAAAGCAGGCAGCAGCACCGATTCTGCGCTGGCGGCGGTGTTTGTCCCAACGGGCTATGACGAATATGCCAGCTCGGCGTACAGCGCGGTGCTGGGGCAAATCGTTCAGCCGTGGTTCTACAACCAGTTGCGCACCGAAGAGCAGCTCGGCTATGCGGTGTTCGCCTTCTCCATGAACGTTGGTCGCCAGTGGGGAATGGGCTTCCTGCTGCAAAGCAGCGATAAGCAGCCAGCCTATCTCTGGGAGCGTTTCCAGGCCTTCTTCCCGCAGGCAGAAGCGAAGCTGAGAGCCTTAAAACCTGAAGAATTTGCTCAGATCCAGCAGGCCGTCATTACCCAGGTCACTCAGCCGCCACAAACCCTGGGTGAAGAGGCCTCAAGGATCAGCAAAGATTTTGATCGGGGTAATATGCGCTTCGATTCGCGTGATAAAGTAGTGGCCGAGATCAAACAGCTCACGCCGCAGAAAGTGGCCGACTTCTTCCATCAGGCGGTAGTTGCCCCGCAGGGGATGGCTATCCTGTCGCAGGTGTCCGGTAGCCAGAGTAAGCAAGCCACCGATACCCAACCGAAAGGCTGGACCGTCTGGAAGAGTGTGAGTGAATTGCAGCAATCTATGCCCAGGAGTAAGAACGAATGACCGATACCGCTGAGTCCCTTGACCCCCTACGTTTACCGTTACAGGGGGAACGATTGATAGAGGCCTCAGCGGGAACCGGAAAAACCTTTACCATCGCTGCACTCTATCTGCGACTGTTGCTCAAACTGGGCGACAGCGCAGCCTTTTCCCGCCCTCTGAGCGTGGAAGAGCTGCTGGTGGTGACCTTCACCGAAGCCGCAACAGAAGAGCTGCGCGGGCGTATTCGCGCCAACATTCATGAGCTGCGCATCGCCTGTCTACGGCAAAGCACCGATAACCCCTTATATGCCCGTCTGCTGGATGAGATCGTCGATAAACAGCAGGCGGCGGCATGGCTGCTGCTGGCCGAACGGCAGATGGATGAGGCCGCGGTGTTCACTATCCACGGTTTCTGCCAGCGCATGCTCAGCCTCAATGCCTTCGAGTCCGGGATGCTGTTTGAGCAGCAGCTGATTGAAGACGAGTCAGCCTTACGCTATCAGGCCTGTGCGGACTTCTGGCGTCGCCACTGCTACCCGCTGCCGCGCGATATTGCCGAAGCGGTTCACAATCAGTGGAAAGGCCCGGAAGCGCTGCTGCGGGCCATCGATCGCTATCTGCAGGGGGAAGCTCCCGTCATCAAATCGCCACCACCGGCGGATGAAACGCTGGCCTCCCGCCATGAGAAGATCGTTGCTCTCATCGCCGGGATGAAACAAAAGTGGTCTGACAGCGTGGGCGAAATCGACGCCGTTATCGAAAATTCCGCCATCGATCGGCGCAAGTTTAACCGTGGTAATCAGGCAAAATATGTCGAACGTATTACCGCCTGGGTGCAGGAGGAGAAGCACAGCTATCAGCTGCCCGACGCGCTGGAAAAGTTCTCCCAGACCTTCCTGGCGGAACGCACCAAAGCGGGTGGCGTGGTGCCGGAACATCCTTTGTTTTCCGCTATCGACACCCTGCTGGCTGAGCCGCTGACCCTCAACGATCTGATGATCACCCGCGCGCTGGCGGAGATCCGTGAAGCCGTTGCGCGTGAAAAACGTCGTCGCGGCGAGCTGGGCTTTGACGATATGTTGAGCCGCCTCGATGCCGCCCTGAACAGTGAAAACGGTGACGCGCTGGCGGCGGCGATCCGGGGCCGTTTCCCGGTGGCGATGATTGATGAATTTCAGGATACCGATCCCCAGCAGTACCGTATTTTCCGCCGTATATGGCGCCAGCAGCCGGACACCGCGCTGCTGCTGATTGGCGATCCCAAACAGGCTATCTATGCGTTTCGCGGCGCGGATATCTTTACCTACATGAAGGCGCGTGGCGAAGTTGCGGCCCATTACACCCTCGACACCAACTGGCGCTCGGCACCGGGAATGGTCGAGAGCGTGAACAGCCTGTTTTCACAGATGAACGATGCCTTTATGTTCCGTGAAATCCCCTTTCAGCCGGTCAAATTCGCCGCCAGAAATGCCGGACTGCGCTTTGAACTGCACGGAAAAACACAGCCCGCGATGAACGTCTGGCTGATGGAGGGCGAAGGCTGCGGCGTCGGGGATTATCAAACCTTTATGGCCCAGCACTGCGCGGCGCAAATCCGCGACTGGCTGAGTGCGGGCGTACGCGGCGACGCAATCCTCTACCGGGGCGATGGAGCCCAGCCGGTGAAGGCGTCTGACATTACGGTGCTGGTGCGCAGCCGTCTGGAAGCGGGGCTGGTGCGTGACGCGCTGACCCTGCTGCACATTCCGTCGGTGTATCTATCCAATCGCGACAGCGTGTTTGAAACCCTGGAAGCGCAGGAGATGCTCTGGCTGCTGCAGGCGGTGCTGGCACCCGAGCGCGAAAGCACGTTGCGCAGCGCGCTGGCAAGCTCGATGCTCGGCCTGACCGCGCTCGACATCGACACCCTCAATAACAGTGAAGAACTGTGGGATGAGGCGGTGGAAGAGTTTACCCGCTACCGCGAGCGCTGGCAGAAGCGCGGGGTGATGGCGATGCTGCGTGACATTATGACCCGGCGCAACATCGCCGAAAACATGCTGGCCACCGCGGGAGGCGAACGCCGACTGACCGATATTTTGCACATCAGCGAACTGTTGCAGGAGGCAGGAACCCAGCTGGAGAGCGAGCATGCTCTGGTGCGCTGGCTGGCGCAGCATATCGCCGATCCGAACAGCAACGCCTCCAGCCAGCAGATGCGCCTTGAAAGCGACAAACATCTGGTCAAAATCGTCACCGTCCATAAATCGAAAGGGCTGGAGTATCCGCTGGTGTGGCTGCCATTTATCGCCAATTACCGCGTGCAGGACCAGGCCTTTTATCACGATCGTAAAACCTTTGAAGCAGTGCTTGACTTAAGCCAGGCCGACGACAGCGTAGAGCTCGCCGAAGCCGAACGGCTGGCGGAAGACCTACGCCTGCTGTACGTAGCGCTGACGCGATCCGTATGGCATTGCAGCTTAGGTGTCGCGCCGCTGTTTCGCCGTCGCGGCGACAAATCTGGCGAGAGCGATTTCCATCTGAGCGCGCTCGGGCGGCTGATCCAGCAGGGCGAGCCGAAAGATGCGGTGGGCCTGCGTCAGTGTCTGCAAACCCTGTGCAATGAGCACATTGCGCTGCAGGTGGCCGGGGTCGCCGACACCGCCCGCTGGCAGATGCCCGCGCCGCTAACCCCGGATCTGCAGGCGCGGCAGATTGCCCGCGTGCTGTACGATGACTGGCGGGTGACCAGCTACTCCGGCCTGCAGCAGCACGGGCACAGCGTCGCCCAGGATCTGATGCCGCGGCTCGACGTCGATGCCGCAGGCGTTGGCGACGTGGCCCCGGAGCCGGCGCTGACCCCGCACCAGTTCCCGCGTGGCGCGTCGCCGGGCACCTTTTTACACAGCCTGTTTGAGGAACTCGATTTTACGCAACCAGTCGACACCGAGTGGATGCTGGAGATGCTGCAAAAAGGCGGCTATGACGCCCGCTGGGAGCCCGTCCTGACCGGGTGGGTAAACCAGGTTCTGCAGGCACCGCTCAACGAAGAGGGGATCGCTCTGAACCAGCTTCGCGAAGCGGACAAGCAGGTGGAGATGGAGTTTTATCTGCCCATCGCCGGGCCGTTGACCGCCGATGCGCTGGATGCCCTGATCCGCGAGCACGATCCACTCTCACAGGAGTGCCCACCGCTCGATTTCCGCCAGGTGCGCGGGATGCTGAAAGGCTTTATTGACCTGGTGTTCCGTCACAACGGCCGCTACTACCTGCTGGACTACAAATCCAACTGGCTGGGGGCAGACAGCGAGTCTTATACCCCGCAGGCGATGGCCAAAGCGATGCAGTCCCACCGCTATGATCTGCAATATCAGCTCTATACCCTGGCGCTGCACCGCTACTTGCGTCACCGCATTGCTGACTACGACTATCAGCGGCATTTCGGCGGCGTTATCTACCTCTTTTTACGCGGGGTGGACGGCAGCGCGCCGGGCGCAGGGTGCTTTGCCACCCGTCCGGATGTAGTGTTAATTGATCGCATGGACAGGCTATTTGCCGCCAGCAAAGAGGAGCTTGCGCAATGACGATGCAGAAACTGTTACTGGAAGCCGTAGAACAGCGGGTGCTGCGTCGCCTGGACGTTCAATTCGCAATGATGGTGGCGGGTAACGATGAACCCGCCGTGATGCTGGCGGCGGCGCTGTTAAGTCGCGATGCGGGAGAAGGGCATGTCTGCCTGCCGCTGTCGCAGCTGCGGGCAGAGGCGAAAACCCCTGCGTTACTGCAGGCCTGTTTTGCGCTGCACGACGACTCGCTGGACTGGCCCCAGACGCTGCTGCGCTCGCCGGCGGTCAGTAGCGGCGAGTTGCCCACACCGCTGGTGCTGATTGGCGACAGACTCTATCTCAACCGGATGTGGCGCTACGAACGGGCGGTAGCCGGGTTCTTTAGCGAGGCCAACCAGCCGCTGGTGCACGACAGTCGCGAAATGCAGCGCACCCTGAACGCGCTGTTTGCCTCTGACGAAGCCGTCAACTGGCAAAAGGTAGCGGCAGCGGTGGCGTTAACCCGCCGTATCTCGGTGATCTCCGGCGGACCGGGAACCGGCAAAACCACCACCGTCGCCAGGCTGCTGGCGGCGCTGATCCAGATGGCGGGGGAAGGGCGGTGCCGCATCAGGCTGGCTGCCCCTACCGGGAAAGCTGCCGCGCGCTTAACGCAGTCGCTGGGCGGGGCGCTGCAAACGCTGCCCCTGACCGACGGACAGCGCAAGCTGTTCCCGGCCGAGGCCAGCACGCTGCACCGTCTGCTCGGCGCGCAGCCCGGTAGCCAGCGTCTGCGCTACCATGCCGGGAATCCGCTGCATCTGGACGTGCTGGTGGTGGACGAAGCCTCGATGATCGACCTGACGATGATGTCGCGCCTGATCGACGCTTTACCGTCCCATGCAAGGGTGATTTTCCTCGGCGATCGCGATCAGCTGGCCTCCGTAGAAGCGGGGGCGGTGCTGGGTGATATCTGTACCTGGGCCAGCGCGGGCTTTACCGCCCAGCGCGCACAGGAGCTGTCTGAGCTGACCGGGTGTCAGATGGAAGGCAACGTCAGCCCGGTGGCGGGTGCGCTGCGCGACAGCCTGTGCCTGCTGCAAAAAAGCTACCGTTTTGGCAGCGATTCCGGTATCGGCAAGCTGGCGGCAGCGGTGAACCGCGGCGATCGACAGGCCATGCGTGCGGTGTTTGACGGCGGATTCAACGATATCGAGAAAAAGCAGCTGCAGAGTGGCGAAGAGTATATGGCGATGCTCGAGGATGCTCTGCTGGGCTACCGGCATTTTCTTGACACCGTCCACCAGCAGGCCCCTGCGGAAGAGGTGCTGACCGCATTCGGACGCTACCAGCTGCTGTGCGCCCTGCGCGATGGGCCCTTTGGCGTCGCCGGGCTCAATGAGAAGCTGGAGCAGGTGCTGGTGCAAAAACGCCGGATCAGCCATCAGCCGTATTCCCGCTGGTTTGAGGGGCGGCCGGTGATGATTTCGCGCAACGACAGCGCGCTGGGGCTGTTCAACGGCGATATCGGGATTGCGCTGGAGAGAGGTCAGGGATTGCGCGTGTGGTTCCAGATGCCGGACGGCAGCGTCAAGTCAGTCCAACCCAGCCGTCTGCCGGAGCATGAAACCGCCTGGGCGATGACGGTCCACAAATCTCAGGGTTCTGAGTTCGATCATGCGGCGCTGATCCTGCCGGTACAAATGTCACCCGTGGTGACGCGGGAGCTGGTGTATACCGCTATCACCCGCGCCCGTCAGCGGCTGTCACTGTATGCCGACGAAGGCGTGCTGGCGCAGGCTGTTATCACCCGTACGGAGCGGCGTAGCGGCCTGAGTGCCATTTTTGAAGCGATGTGAGTCAGTCAAAAGCCGGGCGTATGCCCGGCCTGAGCGGTGACGGCGAGTTAGCTTAAATCCGCCATCAGCACCTTTGAGCGGCGCTGATAGTTGTACATCTCTTTTTTGGATTCCGGCAGGGAATCGATATCCACCGGCGAGAAACCGCGTTCCTGGAACCAGTGGATGCTGCGGGTGGTGAGCACAAACAGCTTGCTCAGGCCCTGCTGGCGCGCCTGAACGGCGATCCGCTCCAGTAGCACCTCGCCGCGCGATGAGCTGCGGTAGTCCGGATGTACGGCCACGCAGGCCATTTCACCAATCTTCTCTTCCGGGAAGGGGTACAGCGCTGCACAGGCGATGGTGAGATTGTCGCGCTGAATGATCGTGAACTTGTCGATCTCCATCTCCAGCTGCTCGCGCGAGCGACGTACCAGGATCCCCTGCTGCTCCAGCGGGCGAATAAGCTCGAGGATCCCGCCGATGTCATTGATGGTGGCACGACGGATCTGCTCGGCGCTCTCCATCACAATCTGGGTACCGATACCGTCGCGGGAGAACAGCTCCTGCAGCAGGGCGCCATCTTCCTGGTAGCTGATCAAATGGCTGCGGCGCACGCCACTGCGGCAGGCTTTGACCGCACCGCGCAGGAAACGCACCGTGCCGGAGTAGTAATCCCCTTGTTCTTCCAGCGCTTCTACCCGCGCCTGGGCTTCGTTAGGGAACAGCTCAGAGACGATATTCCCCAGCTCGTTGATTACCCCCTGCGAGGAGCAGAAGCCGATCATTTTCTCAGCCTTCAGCTTGATAGCCAGCTGGGTGGCAATCTCTTCCGACGTGAGGTTAAAGCTTTCGCCGGTGACAGAGACCGCGACCGGGCCAGTCAGCACAATCGCACCACCGTCCAGCTGGCGGTGGATGGCTTCTTCATCAATACGACGAATACGCCCGCTGTGGCAGTAATCTACACCGTCGTCGACGCCAAGCGGCTGCGCAATAATAAAATTGCCGCTGACCACGTTGATGTGCGCCCCCTGCAGCGGGGTGTTATTCAGGCTCATTGACAGCCGCGCAGTAATATCCAGCTGCAGCAGACCGGCAGCCTGCTTAACCAGCTCCAGCGTTTTGGCATCGGTGACGCGGGTGTGTTTATGGTAAAGGGGTTCGTGTTGATGAACGGACAGATTGGCTTCAATCTGCGGACGGGCGCCATACACCACCACAAGGCGAATACCCAGGCTGTGCAGCAGGCCGATATCATTAACTATGCTGGAGAAGTTTTCATGCTCAATGGCTTCGCCACCCAGCATGATGACAAACGTTTTTCCCCGATGGGTATTGATATAGGGAACAGAATGGCGAAAACCCTGGACCAGTTCGATTCGACGTTCCTTCACCACGGCACAACCCCTTTAATGAATGTTTATTCGTAATTTTTGTATTTTTATTCGAATATCGCCTTGCGCGCAAGCCAAACTTTTTGCCGTAACAAAGAAAATCAGACCAAACCGTAGGTTAACGTATGATTGTTTACCCTTTTCTGGGTGACAGCTTATGCATCATTCGTTAAAGTTTTCGGTCAATTTGGACGTAATGAGAATTTATTCGATATCTTTGCTCGGGAGAAGCATGTCGGGATCCAGTAAAGCATTAAGTCGTCGCCGCCTGTTACAAGGGGCCGGGGCCATGTGGTTACTTAGCGTAAGTCAGGTGGGGCTTGCTGCCGTCAGTCAGGTGGTAGCGGTACGCGTCTGGCCATCGTCGACCTATACCCGCGTCACGGTCGAGTCAAACCGGATCCTGAACTATAAGCAGTTCGCGCTGAGCAATCCTGAGCGCGTGGTGGTGGATATCGAAGGCGTAAACCTGAACTCGGTCCTGAAAGGCATGAGCGCGCAGATCCGTGGTGACGATCCTTACATCAAGTCAGCGCGCGTCGGGCAGTTTGATCCGAATACCGTGCGGATGGTGTTTGAACTGAAGCAGAACGTGAAGCCGCAGCTGTTCGCTCTTGCGCCGGTAGCCGGTTTTAAAGAGCGTCTGGTGATGGATCTCTATCCGGCGAACGCGACGGATATTCAGGATCCGCTTCTGGCCTTGCTCGAAGATTACAACAAAGGCGATCTCGAAAAGCAGGTTCCGCCTGCACAAAGCGGTCCGAAGCCGGGGAAAGCCGGACGCGATCGCCCGATTGTGATCATGCTCGATCCTGGTCACGGCGGGGAAGACTCCGGTGCGGTGGGCAAATACCATACGCGTGAAAAAGACGTGGTGCTGCAGATCGGCCGCCGCCTGAAGGCGTTGATCGACAGAGAAAGCAACATGCGCGCCTACATGACGCGTAACGAAGACGTCTTTATTCCGCTGAAGGTGCGCGTTGCCAAAGCGCAAAAGCAGCGCGCGGATCTGTTCGTCTCTATTCATGCGGACGCCTTTACCAGCCGTCAGCCCAGCGGATCGTCGGTGTTTGCGCTGTCGACCAAAGGGGCAACCAGTACGGCTGCAAAACTGCTGGCAGATTCGCAGAACGCCTCTGACCTGATCGGTGGCGTCAGTAAGAGCGGCGATCGCTATGTCGATCACACCCTGTTCGATATGGTGCAGTCCCTGACCATCACCGACAGCCTGAAGTTTGGTAAAGCGGTGCTGGGTAAACTGGGCAGGGTGAATAAACTGCATAAGAACAGCGTCGAGCAGGCGGGGTTTGCGGTGCTGAAAGCGCCGGATATCCCGTCGATTCTGGTCGAAACGGCGTTTATCAGTAACGTGGAAGAGGAGCGTAAGCTCAAAACGGCGGCGTTCCAGCAGGAAGTGGCGGAGTCGATTCTGGCGGGGATAAAGGCATACTTCTCTGACGGGGCGACGTTAGCCAGAAGAGGATAATCAGGATGCCGGGTTAACGCCCGGTAAAATGACAAACTGCAGATACAAAAAAACACCCTTGAGGGTGTTATTTGTTTTTAGAAGTATTGGTTGCGGGGGCCGGATTTGAACCGACGACCTTCGGGTTATGAGCCCGACGAGCTACCAGGCTGCTCCACCCCGCGTCCGTCTTTCTACTCTGTAGAAACTTACTTCTTCACTTCTTCAAATTTGATTGGTTGCGGGGGCCGGATTTGAACCGACGACCTTCGGGTTATGAGCCCGACGAGCTACCAGGCTGCTCCACCCCGCGTCCGTCTTTCTACTCTGTAGAAAAATACTTCATCAAATTTTAATTGGTTGCGGGGGCCAGATTTGAACTGACGACCTTCGGGTTATGAGCCCGACGAGCTACCAGGCTGCTCCACCCCGCGTCCGTGGATGCGCACTATACTCGGATGACTTTTTGTTGCAACCCTTTTTGGTAATATTCATCAAATTAAGCTTTGTTTGAACAATTTGGCAACAATCAGAGCGTTTATTGCGCAAAATTTAGCTAAGGGGATGTAATCGCATTTCAATACCCCTGCCGGTTTGTTATCTTCATTTCGCAGAAACGGGCAACTTAAAGACGAGAGACAATGAAAGGACGTTGGGCGAAGTATCTGATGACGGGCGCACTGGTAGCAATGCTTGCAGCCTGTTCCTCCAAACCGACCGATCGCGGTCAGCAATATAAAGATGGGAAATTCACCCAGCCTTTCTCTTTAGTGAATCAGCCTGACGCCGTGGGCGCGCCAATCAATGGCGGCGACTATGCGGAACAGGTGAGTCAGATCCGCAGCGCCTCACCACGGCTGTATGGTTCGCAGAACGCTATCTATAATGCTGTGCAGGATTGGCTGCGTGCCGGGGGCGATACCCGCACCATGCGCCAGTACGGTCTCGATGCGTGGCAGATGGAAGGCACCGATAACTACGGTAATGTCCAGTTCACCGGCTACTACACTCCGGTGGTGCAGGCGCGCCATACCGCACAGGGTGAGTTCAAGTATCCCATCTACCGCATGCCGCCAAAACGCGGTCGTCTGCCGTCCCGTGCCGAGATTTACTCCGGTGCGCTGAATGAGACTTACATCCTCGCCTACAGCAACTCGCTGATGGATAACTTCATTATGGATGTCCAGGGCAGCGGCTATATTGATTTTGGCGACGGCAGCCCGCTTAACTTCTTTAGCTACTCCGGTAAGAACGGCCACGCCTATCGCAGCATCGGCAAGGTGCTGATCGACCGTGGCGAAGTGAAGCGAGAAGACATGTCGATGCAGGCGATCCGCGAGTGGGGCGAAAAGCACAGCGAATATGAAGTGCGCGAGCTGCTGGAGCAAAACCCGTCCTTCGTCTTCTTTAAGCCGCAAAATTTTGCCCCGGTGAAGGGCGCGAGTGCCGTACCGCTGATTGGCCGAGCGTCGGTAGCCTCTGACAAGACCGTGATCCCGCCGGGCACCACCCTGCTGGCAGAAGTGCCTACGCTGGATCACAACGGTAAATTCTCCGGCCAGTACGAGCTGCGCCTGATGGTGGCGCTGGACGTCGGCGGCGCAATCAAAGGCCAGCACTTTGACATCTATCAGGGGATTGGCCCGGATGCAGGCCACCGCGCGGGTTGGTATAACCACTACGGACGCGTCTGGGTGCTGAAAACCGCGCCGGGGGCAGGCAGCGTTTTTAGCGGCTGAGTATGATAATATTTCGGCACTGTTTTCCTCCCTCTTATTAACAGAGGGCTGGGGTGAGAGGAAACTCTCACCCTTTTTACATCTGAGGTCTTATGTCTGTGGTAATGAGCGAAGCCTGGCGCCAGCGTTTTGGTGGCACCGCGCGTTTATATGGTGAAAAAGCCCTGCAGCTGTTTGCCGGGGCGCACGTTTGCGTGGTCGGGATCGGCGGCGTGGGCTCATGGGCGGCGGAAGCGCTGGCACGTACCGGGATCGGCGCCATTACGTTAATCGACATGGACGACGTCTGCGTCACCAACACTAACCGTCAAATTCATGCCCTGCGTGACAGCGTCGGGCTGGCCAAGTCTGAGGTGATGGCGGAACGCATCCGTCAGATCAACCCGGAATGCCGGGTGACGGTAATCGACGATTTTGTCACCGCCGAGAACGTGGCGCAGTATTTGGGCGCAGGCTACAGCTATGTGATCGACGCCATCGACAGCGTGCGGCCTAAAGCGGCACTGATCGCCTGGTGTCGTCGCAACAAAGTTCCGCTGGTGACCACCGGTGGTGCGGGTGGACAGATTGATCCGACGCAGATCCAGGTGGCCGATCTGGCGAAGACGATTCAGGATCCGCTGGCGGCCAAACTGCGCGAGCGGCTGAAGAGCGACTTTGGGGTGGTGAAAAACAGCAAAGGCAAGCTGGGCGTGGACTGTGTCTTCTCAACCGAAGCGCTGGTTTATCCGCAGGCGGACGGCTCAGTGTGCGCCATGAAGAGCACGGCTGAAGGGCCAAAGCGGATGGACTGTGCCTCCGGTTTTGGCGCGGCCACCATGGTGACCGCGACGTTTGGCTTTATTGCGGTATCTCACGCCCTGAAAAAGATGATGGCGAAGGCCGAGCGTCAGGCCTGACGCGCCGCCTCCAGCACTGCCTCACTCAGCGCAGCCAGCCCCTGGCTGCGCGAGGCGCTCAGCTGACCGCGTAATCCCAGTTCATCAAACAGCGCCAGCGGGCTTTCGGCCAGCAGCTGCGCCGCCGTTTTCCCCTCGACAGCCGTCAGCAGAACCGCCAGTAACCCGCGAACAATCCGTCCTTCACTGTCACCGAAGAAGTGCAGCTTATCCCCTACAGGCGTGACGCCAAGCCAGACGCGGTTTTCGCAGCCTGGGATCTCTTTTGCCTGCGCTTTCAGTTCATCGGAAAGGGCAGGAAGCTGTTTGCCCAGCAGGATCAGCTGGCGATATTTGTCTTCCCACTGATTCAGCGGGGCGAAGGTGTGTTTTAACGTCTCTTCAGTGATGACGGTGCCGAACGGATGTCCGGCCAGAGTTGGGCTTGTCATTCATCCACCAGTAGGGCAAGGGCGCGATCGACGGCGGCAACCAGCGCATCGACATCGCTTTGGGTGTTATAAGGAGCAAACGAGACGCGCAGCGTCCCGTTGACGCCGAGTGCCGCCAGCAGCGGCTGAGCACAGTGCTGACCGGCGCGCAGGGCAATGCCGTACTCCGCCAGCAGGGTAACCATGTCGCTGTGATGGACACCCGCAAAATCGAACGCCAGCAGGCTCGAATCCTGCACGCGAAAAGAGCGAAAACCGGGGCGTTTTTGCAGGGCGTCTTCGGCAAGCGTCGCCAGCCCGCGGCTCCAGCTCTCAGCCTGCTGCAGATCGATATCCGCCAGCCACTCCAGCGCCGCGCTCAGGCCAATCACCCCGGCGACGTTCGGCGTGCCTGCTTCCAGGCGATAGGGCACGTCCTGGGTTTTAAACCCGTCGAAGCTCACTTCAGCGATCATCTTGCCGCCGCCGAGCCACGGCGTCATCTGTTCCAGCAGTTCCGCTTTCCCGTACAGGGCCCCGATACCGGTCGGACCGTACAGCTTATGCCCGGAGAACGCGTAGAAGTCGATATCCAGCTGCTGCACGTCCGCCGGGAAGTGCACCACCCCTTGCGCGCCGTCCACCATCACCACCATGCCATGGGCGTGGGCGATGCTGATGGCGCGGGCAAGATCCGGGCAGCCGCCGGTGACGTTGGACATCTGCCCCAGTGCGAGGATACGGCTGCGCGGGGTGATCAATTCGGGCAGGCGGGCGACATCGGCAAGGCGGTCTGCGCCCAGGGGGAGCTTCACTACCCGGGCTCCGGTCTGTTCGGCCACCATCAGCCACGGCACCAGGTTCGCGTGGTGTTCCGCCTCGCTGACGATAATCTCGTCGCCCGGCTGCAGGCGCGGGCGGGCATAGCACTGAGCTACCATATTGATGGCTTCGGTGGTGCCCCGCGTCCAGACAATGTTCTTGCCGCTTTTGGCATTTAGCAGGCTGGCGACCTGATCGCGCGCCGCTTCGTAGCGCGCGGTTAAGCGTTGCGCCTCGGCAAACTGACTGCGATGAACATTGCCTGCGCTTAGGCTGTAAAACTGGTGCGTCGCGTCAATGACCGCCTGCGGCTTGAGTGCCGTCGCGGCACTATCAAGATAGACACCGGCATCGGCCAGCGCCGGAAACTGCGCGCGAAAATGGGCAGGGCTGAATGCGTTCATGGAATTCCTCTTTATCGTCATTAGATCGTCGCGCAAATTGAGCAGCAGGGCAAGGAGGTTGATCTCTATCGGAATTGTCTGTTTGTGCAAGCGGTACGGAGGAAGCAGGTTATGCTGAAATAGAGTCAGGAGAATGTCTTAGCCTGTTTTAAACATGGTTCATATAGCATTAATTGCTGAAGGAGAAGAACATGAAAAAGTCTATCGCTATTGTTTCTGCTTGTATGTTTACCTTTGCTCTGAGCGCTTGTTCAAGCCCTAACTACGTCATGCATACCAACGACGGTCGTGCCATTGTTGCAGACGGCAAGCCGCAAACCGACAATGAAACCGGGATGATTTCGTATAAAGATGCGAACGGGAATAAACAGCAAATCAACCGTGGTGATGTGAAAGAGATGGTTGAACTGGAACACTAATGGAATAGCAGCCAAAAAAAAGCACCGCAATTGGGCGGTGCTACATTAATCACTATGGACAGACAGGGTAAATGTACAGGAAGTGAAAAATTGGTAGCGTTGCTACCGAGGTCTGAATCGCAGACCAATTGCAAACACAACAACACAACATCACAACCGTAAGCCAAAAGCTCATCAGAACACGCATTCCAATAAAAGCTTTTCGTTCCGGCTCAGGAAGTGCCGCCACTATAGGTATTTGCTGGTAGTTCCTCAACGGACAAATTATAATGGCTCAGATAAAAAAAACTAATAGGTTAAACGTTGTTTCCTGTTTGTTAAAAGCCGTTAACATCTAAGCCAGATAACCATGTCAAAGCGATTACCACCACTGAATGCATTACGTGTATTTGATGCTGCAGCGCGTCATTTAAGCTTCACGCGCGCGGCTGATGAGCTTTTTGTGACTCAGGCCGCAGTCAGCCACCAAATCAAGTCTCTCGAGGATTTCCTGGGCCTCAAGCTGTTCCGCCGCCGCAATCGTTCCCTCCTTTTGACGGAAGAGGGGCAGAGCTATTTCCAGGATATCAAAGAGATCTTTTCCCAGCTAACCGACGCGACCCGCAAGCTTCAGGCGCGGAGCGCAAAAGGCGCGCTGACGGTCAGTTTATTGCCCAGTTTTGCCATCCAGTGGCTGGTGCCAAGACTCTCAAGCTTTAACTCAGCTTATCCGGGGATCGACGTTAGAATCCAGGCCGTCGACCGTCAGGAAGACAAACTGGCAGACGATGTCGACGTGGCCATTTTCTATGGTCGTGGCAACTGGCCTGGCCTGCGTGTCGAAAAATTGTACGCAGAATATTTGCTGCCGGTCTGTTCACCGCTACTGTTAACGGGTGAGAAGGCGTTAAAAACGCCGGCCGATCTGGCGCAGCATACGCTGTTGCACGATGCTTCTCGTCGTGACTGGCAAACCTATACCCGCCAGCTAGGTCTGAATCATATCAACGTGCAGCAGGGGCCGATCTTTAGCCATAGTGCGATGGTGCTGCAGGCGGCTATCCACGGTCAGGGCGTTGCGCTGGCGAATAACGTGATGTCGCAGTCCGAAATAGAAGCAGGGCGCCTGGTGTGTCCTTTTAATGATGTTCTGGTCAGTAAGAATGCGTTTTATCTGGTTTGTCATGACAGTCAGGCAGAACTGGGTAAAATAGCCGCGTTTCGCCAGTGGATCCTGGCCAGGGCGGCAAACGAGCAGGAAAAATTTCGCTTTCGCTACGAGTAATACTCTCTTTTGCGTGCAGGACGCGCACTACTTTAGGACAGACACATGACCAGCCGTTTTATGCTGATTTTTGCCGCAGTCAGTGGCTTTATTTTTGTTGCGCTGGGGGCTTTTGGCGCACATGTCTTACGAAAATCGTTAGGCGTTGTGGAGATGGGGTGGATCCACACCGGCCTGGAATATCAGGCGTTTCATACGCTGGCCATCTTCGGACTGGCCGTGGCGATGCAGCGTCGCATCAGTATCTGGTTTTACTGGAGCAGCGTATTTATGGCGCTGGGTACCGTGCTGTTCAGCGGTAGCCTGTACTGCCTTGCGCTGTCACATTTACGCCTGTGGGCGTTTGTTACCCCGGTCGGCGGCGTCAGCTTCCTGGTCGGGTGGGTATTAATGTTAATCGGTTCTTTCCGTCTTAAACGCAAGGGCGTTGTTCATGAATAAAGTTGTCTTATATTGTCGCCCGGGTTTTGAAAAAGAGTGTGCCGCGGAAATCACGGATAAAGCCACGCAGCGCGAGGTGTTTGGTTTTGCCCGCGTCAAAGAGAATGCCGGCTATGTCGTTTTCGAATGCTATCAGGTAGAGGACGCGGACAAACTGGTTCGCGAATTGCCGTTTAGCTCGCTGATTTTTGCTCGTCAGATGTTTGTTGCGGGTGAACTGTTGAAGGATCTTCCGCCGGAAGATCGCATCACGCCGATTGTTGGTATGTTGCAGGGTGTGGTGGAGAAAGGTGGCGATCTGCGCGTTGAAGTTGCCGATACCAACGAAAGCAAAGAGCTGATGAAGTTCTGCCGCAAGTTCACCGTGCCGCTGCGTGCCGCACTGCGTGACGTCGGTGTTCTCACCAATTACGAAACGCCAAAGCGCCCGGTCGTGCATGTGTTCTTTATTGCGCCTGGCTGTTGCTACACCGGCTACTCGTACACCAACAACAACTCGCCGTTTTATATGGGGATCCCGCGTCTGAAGTTCCCTTCTGATGCGCCGAGCCGCTCCACCCTTAAGCTGGAGGAGGCGTTCCACATCTTTATTCCTGCCGACGAGTGGGATGAGCGCCTGGCAAACGGGATGCATGCGGTGGATCTGGGCGCCTGTCCTGGCGGCTGGACCTATCAGCTGGTGAAACGCAACATGTGGGTCTCTTCCGTTGATAACGGCCCTATTGCGCAAAGCCTGATGGATACCGGGCAGGTGACCTGGCTGCGTGAGGATGGTTTCCGCTACCGTCCAACGCGCAACAACATCGCCTGGATGGTGTGCGACATGGTAGAAAAACCCGCGAAAGTGGCGGCACTGATGGCCTCCTGGCTGGTCAATGGCTGGTGTCGCGAGACCATTTTTAACCTCAAGCTGCCAATGAAAAAACGCTATGAGGAAGTCTCTCAGAACCTGGCTTACATTCAGGAGCAGATGGATGAACACGGTATTAACGTGGTCATTCAGGCGCGCCAGCTCTATCACGACCGCGAAGAGGTGACCGTGCATGTTCGCCGCTGGTGGGCTGCCACAGGCGGACGTCGCGACGAGAGATAGTGTTAACCCTCTTCTTTGACGAAGAGGGATGTATCTCCCGGGCCCGGTAAGCGTAGCGCCACCGGGCCAAAATTACCGCGCTAAACGCAGCTGCTGTAAATTCCCGTCGAGCTGTAAATCAGTCTGTAGTCGTGCCACGTCGCGGCAGATAAAGGCCATCTCTTTGTGCGCCTCCAGTTTTTTGCGCCACTTCTCTGGCACTTCATCCAGTCGCGCGTAAATCCCCTCCAGATCCTGAAAATCCGTCAGTAGCTGCGCGGCGCTTTTCGGGCCAATGCCCGCTACGCCCGGTACTTTTGAGCTGCTGATCCCCGCCAGACCCCAGTAGTCCGGCAGCTGCTGGGGTGATACACCAAATTCGGCGGCGATAAAGGGGGCATCCAGCCAGCGCTTCTGGAAATAATCGCGGATGCGGATGGTCGGTGAGAGCAGCTGACAGTAGCCCTTGTCGGTGGAGACGATTGTGGCCTGATGCCCGGCACCGGCGATTTTTACCGCCAGCGTAGCGGCGAGGTCGTCGGCTTCGTTGCCCTGTGCGCCCCAGCAGGGCACGCCGCGCTGCTCAAAGGCCGCGCGGATGACCGGCATTTCGGCATGCAGATCGTCCGGCATCGGCGCGCGTCCGGCCTTGTAGTCCGCTAAACGCTGATGGCGCCAGCCGGTATTACGCGCCTCGTCATCGAACACCGCCACCACGTGGGTGGGCTGACTGTGGCGAATAAGCTGTTCCAGCGCGTTCAGGCAAGTATCTTTGCAGGGGGTGCCCTGTACCGCGTGGATACGGCGAATTAAGTTCAGCGCGTCGACAATAAGTAGATGAACAGCCACAGATAATCCCTCTTAAATCCAGTGGATGAAGGGTAACACCGTCGGCGGAATGAAACTACGAGAGGCGGGAAGAACGAGAAGGAGCCTCGCAAAACGAAGCTCCTGTTGGACTTAATCGCAGGTGACCACTTTCATCGCCAGACCGCCGCGAGAGGTTTCGCGGTATTTGGCGTTCATGTCTTTCCCGGTTTCGTACATGGTTTCGATGACTTTATCGAGGCAGACGCGCGGCTCGCTGGTACGGCGCAGGGCCATACGTGCAGCATTGACTGCCTTCACTGAAGCAATCGCGTTACGTTCGATGCACGGTACCTGTACCTGACCCGCGACCGGATCGCAGGTCAGACCGAGGTTATGCTCCATGCCAATTTCTGCGGCAATGCAGACCTGCATCGGGCTACCGCCCAGCAGCTCAGCAAGGCCAGCCGCCGCCATGGAACACGCCACGCCCACTTCACCCTGGCAACCGACTTCTGCACCTGAAATAGAGGCATTCATCTTGTACAGCGAGCCGATGGCGCTGGTAACCAGCATGTAGCGTGCCAGTGAGTTGGCGTTGACTTCGCGAATGAACTTGTCGTAATAGGCCAGCACCGCTGGAACGATACCGCAGGCGCCGTTTGTTGGCGCGGTGACCACGCGGCCACCCGCAGCGTTCTCTTCGTTGACGGCCAGCGCGAACATGTTGATCCAGTCCACGACCGCCATGGGATCGCTGGTGGTTTTGTCGCTGCTGACCAGCATCCGGCGCAGCGCTGCCGCACGACGCGGGACGCGCAGTTTGCCCGGCAGAACGCCCTCGGTGGTGATACCGCGTTCAATACCGCCGCGCATCACATCCCAGACGTTAGCAAAGTGCTGTTCCAGCGCTTCTTTACTGTGCAGCGCCAGTTCGTTTTTCATCATCAGGCCGGAGAGCGACAGGCCGCTTTCCTGGCAATGGCGCTGGAGGTCTGCCGCCGATTTATACGGGTACGGCACCGCCACAGGCGCGCTGTTGCTCTGGCCAAAGTGTTCTTCATCGACGATAAACCCACCGCCGATGGAGTAATAAGTCTGGCTGTAAATCGCTTTGTCGCCGGCCAGGGCGGTGATCCGCATTCCGTTTTCGTGCAGCGACAGATTATCAGCATGAAAATTCATGCAGCGATCAACCGGGAATTCAACTTCATGTTCGCCTTTGGCCAGCAGCAGTCGGCCATGGGTATTCACGTCCTGGATAAAATCAGGGATCGCGTCAATATCAACGGTATCCGGCAGGTTGCCTGCCAGCCCCATAATGATGGCGATATCGGTATGGTGGCCTTTGCCGGTGAGCGACAGGGAGCCATAGACATCAACCACCACGCGGGTGGTATCGCGCAAAATGCCGCGTGAAATGAGGTCATCCGTGAAGAGTTTACCGGCTTTCATTGGCCCGACGGTATGCGAGCTGGAAGGACCAATGCCGATTTTAAAAATATCGAAAACGCTAATCATGATGCGTCTCTTGCTTTCCGTGTGTAGAGAAGGGTGCGCCGTCCGAAGACGGCGCGAGAGGAATTAAGCGAACAGTGAGAAGAAGATAGCGGAGATGGCAATCAGACCCATAATCACAACGAAGACGTTGCTGATATGGCCGCTGTATTTACGCATCGCGGGTACTTTCTGAATCGCGTACATCGGCATCAGGAACAGGATCATCGCGATAATCGGACCGCCCAGGGTTTCGATCATGCCGAGGATGCTCGGGTTCATGGTCGCAACTGCCCAGGTGGTCAGCAGCATAAACAGCGCGGTGATTTTGTTCAGTTTGCTGATTTCAATGCTTTTGCCTTTACCGCGCAGGGATTTAATCACCATGCCGTTAAAGCCTTCACGTGCGCCCAGGTAGTGGCCGAGGAAGGATTTGGTAATCGCGATAATGGCGATGATCGGTGCCATCCAGGCAATCACCGGTGCATTAAAGTGGTTCGCCAGGTAAGAAAGAATCGAGATGTTCTGGGCTTTAGCTGCTGCCAGGTCCGCCGGGGACAGGCTCAGTACACAGCTGAAGACGAAGAACATAACGGTAATAACCATCATGATGTGAGCGCGTGCCAGGATGCTGGAGCACTTCTTCTCTGCGCCCTGACCGTACTCTTCACGCTTTGCGACCGCGAAGGAGGAGATGATCGGGGAGTGGTTGAAGGAGAACACCATAACCGGGATCGCCAGCCACAGGGTCATCAACAGGCCGTTACCGGTCGCGGATGCGCTGCTGAAGGAGAGGGTATCCAGCGCCGCACCGTTCCACTGTGGGATCAGGTAGCACGCCAGCACCATCAGGGCGATAACAAACGGGAACACCAGCACGCTCATCGCTTTCACGATCATCTGCTCACCGAAGCGCACGATGGTCATCATGCCGACGATCAGGATCAGCGACAGAATGGCGCGCGGTGGTGGGGTCATTCCCAGCTGGTGGGTCATGAAGCTATCCACCGTGTTGGTGATGGCGACGCTGTACACCAATAGAATCGGGTAAATCGCGAAGAAGTAGAGCAGGGTAATCAGTTTACCTGCGCCGATACCGAAATGTTCTTCAACAACTTCGGTGATGTCTTCACCCGGGTTTTTACCGGACAGCACAAAACGGGTCAGACCGCGGTGTGCAAAGTAGGTCATCGGGAAAGCGATAATCGCCATGATAATCAGCGGAATCAATCCGCCAACGCCCGCGTTAATAGGCAGGAAAAGAACACCAGCGCCGATTGCTGTACCGTACAGGCCAAGCATCCACATGGTATCTGATTTACGCCATCCGCTTCGGGATTCAATCGAAGCAACGGTGCTGGTTTGGGTGGTTTCCATTGTGTCTCCAGGAAGTAGCTAAATGTCAGGTTTCAAGTCAAATCCGATGAAAAACGGCCTGACGGTAATATGAAATTCGTTCAGTGACGGTTTTTATATAATTTTCACCCGTCTCTTTTGGCGGGCGGAAAGATACATTTTCGTAATGGATCTATCAGTGATCGTGATCCCAAATGCGATAATCCACTTTTGATGTGGATATATTTAGACCATTTGTCTGCTAAGGAAACGTCATGGCAAATTAATGGTCGCGAAGGCTACCATTAACGACATGTGATGAGATAGAGCGCCCTTAAAGATAGGTGACTTACGCTGTAAAGATGCTCATTTATAGTGTTTTTTGGCGGCATCTGGCGTTCAGGGATGATAAGACACGGTTTCAATTGTGAGGTAATCGTTTGCGTTGTGTTATGAAATAGCAAAAACATAAGTGAAGATTATATTGAATGGCGGGCTATGTGGCTGACAGGAATAAATAAGCCGGGCGGCGAAAAGGCCTTACCCGGCTGTGGAAGAGAGGATTGTTTGCCCGGCTGATGCACCGGGCTTAAAAGACTACGCGCAAATCTCGTAACAAGGGATATAGGCAGAGCCTGGCAGCTTCATACGGTGTTGAGCGACGAAGCCCTGCAGCAGATCGTCCATGCGCCGCATCATCTCGCGGTCGCCATGAATTTTATACGGGCCGAACTCTTCAATGGCCTGGATGCCCACCTCTTTAACGTTACCCGCCACAATGCCGGAGAACGCGCGACGCAGATCGGCGGCGAGCACTTCAACGGGCTGATCGGGATACAGTTTCAGGTTCGCCATGTTCTCGTGCGACGGTTCAAACGGGATTTGCAGATCCGGTGAGATACGGATTGACCAGTTAAAGCTGTAGGCATCCCCGGTGTCGCGGCGGTTCTCTTTCACCTGCGGCATGGCCTTTTTCATCAGACGTGCCACTTCTGCCGGGTCATCGATGATAATGCGATAGTGACGACGTGCGGCTTCGCCCAGGGTGTGGACGATAAACTCATCCATCACGCGGAAGTAGTCGGCGCTCTCTTTCGGGCCGGTCAGGATCAGCGGCAGTACCTGGTCCTTGTTGGCCGGATGCATCAGAATACCCAGCAGATACAGCAGCTCTTCCGCCGTACCCACGCCGCCAGGGAAGATGATAATCCCGTGAGCGATACGCACGAACGCCTCCAGACGCTTCTCGATGTCCGGCATGATGATCAGTTCGTTGACCAGCGGATTGGGCGGCTCAGCGGCAATGATCGACGGCTCGGTCATGCCAATGAAGCGCCCTTCTTTATAGCGCTGCTGAGCGTGGCCAACCGCCGCACCTTTCATTGGCGCTTCCATCGCGCCGGGGCCGCAGCCCGTGCAGATATTCAGCTCGCGCAGGCCCAACTGGGTCCCTACGCGACGGGCGTACAGATATTCGTTTTCGTTAATGGAGTGCCCGCCCCAGCAGACGACGGTGTTCGGTGCTTCCCCTACGTGTAGGGCACGCGCGTTACGCAGAATGGAGAACACCAGGTTGGTGATATGGACTGAGCTGTCCAGATCCAGATGCTGGAAACGCCCGGCATTGCTGATTTGGCCGTTAACAAACAGGATATCGCGCAGCACCGCAAACAGGTTGGCCTGCAGCGCACGGATGATGCGTCCGTCGACAAAGGCATCTTCTGGCGGGTTGATCAGCTCCAGCTTCACGCCACGTTCCCGGCGCAGGACATTAATATCGAAGCTTTCAAAGCGGGACAGCAGCTCTTTGCTGTTGTCGGTCAGGCTGCCGGAGTTCAGAACGGCAAGTGAACAGTTGCGAAACAGTTGATAAAGATCGCTGCTGGCCGTGCTCTTGAGCATGTCCACTTCCAGCTGCGACAACATATCCATTGAGCCAAGCGGGCTAATATGTGTAATCAAGTGAGCTCCTTATGGGACGTTTATCGTCTTTCCCTGTTGATTACAATAGCCCTGGCTTATGACCTTTCACAACCCAAAGCGCGGAAGCTACCGCGCATATTGTGAAATTATTTCTGTTACTGACGCACTAAACGGCCGGTTGCCGGTACGAAATCGGTATTGCTGCGCCATGGATTGATGTCCAGCCCGCCGCGTCGGGTATAGCGCGCGTAGACGCTCAGGCATTCTGGCTGGCAGAACTGCAGAATGTCATTGAAGATGCGCTCGACGCACTGCTCGTGGAATTCATTATGGTTACGGAAAGAGACCAGATAGCGCAGCAGCTTTTCGCGGTCGATTTTTGCCCCGCGATACTGGATTTGTACCGAACCCCAGTCGGGCTGATGGGTGATCAGGCAGTTAGATTTCAGCAGGTGACTGACCAGCGTCTCTTCCACCACTTTGCCGCTGGCGGCATTTTCCAGCCAGGCGGTGTCAAACTGGTAGTTGTCGATCGCAATATCCTGCTCGTCAATGCAGGTGCCGTGGAAGTGGGCGATAGGCTGACCTTCCAGTTCATCAACACGGTACAGCGCCACCGTTACGTTGCCTTGTGCACAGGAACGTAAATCGCGCTCCAGCGTTCGCTGAACCGCTTCCCAGCTGTCAAAGCGGGTCTGGTTAAAGCTGTTGAGGTACAGTTTAAAGCTCTTGGACTCCACCAGGTTGATGCTGGTGTAATCCAGTTCAACGTGACCCACCGCCACCTGCGGTAAGCCGCGGGCGTTCAGCCAGGAGAGTTCATACAGGGTCCAGATATCGCCGCCGTGGAAGGGCAGGGCATCGGCTTTCAGGCCCAGAGGATCGCGATTGAGGCTGCGCGGGACGCCCTGCAGCAGGCTGGCATCGTAGGTATCACGGTAGGCAGTGGTTTTGCCCAGCGTTAAGCCCGATAAGGCATCATGGTTTTCGTAAGACATGTTTCATTGTCACTTTAAAGGTAAACTATACGGCTGAGTGTATCCTGGCTTATATAAAGAGAGAAACCGGTGGATAAAGAGACTGCTGCGGCTTTGAAGGCGTTTACCGCGCGCTATTGCGACGCATGGCATGAACAAAAAGGAACCTGGCCCCAGAGCGAAGCGCTGTCCGGCATCCCTTCGCCGTGCATTATTACCGCCTCCTCAGACAGTGTCATCTGGCAGCCGCAGCCGTTTACGGCAGAGCAGAATGTAAAGCCAATTGAACGCGCGATGAATATTGTGGTACAACCAGCCGTAATCGCGTTCTATACCACACAGTTTGCCGGGGATATGTGCGCTCGCTTCGAAAATGAAACGCTGATGCTGCTGCAAACCTGGAGCGAAGACGATTTCCTGCGCGTGCAGGAGAACCTGATCGGGCATCTGGTCACGCAAAAACGCCTGAAGCTGTCGCCGACGTTCTTTATCGCCACGCTGGACAGCGAACTGGATATTATCTCCGTCTGTAATCTTACGGGCGAGGTGCTCAAAGAGACGATTGGTACGCGAACCCGCCAGGTACTCTCTGATTCTCTTGCGGATTTCCTCAACCTCCTTCATCCCGTCGTGTAATCCAGAATACTACTGCACTTGTGAGAGATCTCTTACAAAGACTGTGAGAGATCGACGCAATAAATCGAACATGACATCAATCTAAATCTAATAAAATTCAAATATATCAATTTGTTATTATATTTATTGCACGTTGGTAGCTGGCGTTATCACTTTAATTTGGCTTACAGGGTACCTTGTAAGACGAAGCGGAATAAGGGATTCTATGTCTGTCGACAGGACGGCGACGCAAGAAACGAACATCAGGATGATGGCGTTTCTTAATCTGGATACGTCAGGAAGGCGCAACAAGGAAGGCTTCAGGAAGAAGCAAGAGGATAACGCAGGACGCGTTAAAGGACACCTCCAGGAAGGAGAATGAGAGCCGGTACGGATGTCCGGTGGGTCAGGAAGACCAGGACGTTTCAGGATGAAACAGACACATCAGGATGATGTGTGCAGGAAGCAGCGGTCGAGGGAAGACCAGACCTTCGGGTCAGAGGAAAAGTTGTCACGGACGAGCAGGGAGCACCAAAAGTAGCTGGATTGCTGCGAAACGAACCGGGAGCACTGTTTTTACAGTGCTCCCTTTTTTTTATTTCTGCGCGGTCTTTGCTATGCTGCGCGCCGTTCAGTTTTTCAGTTGAGGTTTTCCATGACGCATCCCGACAGCGTGCGCGCACAGCTGCACGCACTCGAAGCTCTATTGCGCGATCATCAACTGTGGCAAGTGACGGCGCCGCAGCCTGACGCATTTGAGAGTACGCAACCCTTCTGCATGGATACCCTGGAGCCGTTTGAATGGCTGCAGTGGGTGCTCATCCCCCGCATGCACGCCTTGATTGACGGCGGTCACCCGCTGCCAAACGGCTTTGCCATTGCCCCCTATTATGAAATGGCGCTGGATGCCGCCCACCCGGCCCGCGATGTCGTGTTAGCGGAACTGCTGGCGCTGGATGCGTTATTTGGCGAGCCGTCATGATCGAAATCCTTTACCAGGACGAGTGGCTAGTCGCCGTCAACAAACCTTCAGGCTGGCTGGTTCACCGTAGCTGGCTTGATCGGGATGAAAAAGTGGTGGTGATGCAGACCGTGCGCGATCAGATTGGTCAGCACGTTTTTACTGCCCATCGGCTCGACAGACCGACATCTGGCGTGCTGCTGATGGGGCTGTCGAGCGAGGCCGGTCGACGCTTGTCGCAGCAGTTTGAACAGCACCAGATCCAGAAACGCTACCATGCCATTACCCGCGGCTGGTTGACCGATGCGGCAACGCTGGATTATCCGCTGGTCGAAGAGCTGGATAAAATCGCCGATAAATTTGCCCGCGATGACAAAGGTCCCCAGCCTGCGGTGACGGATTATCGCGGCCTGGCGACCACCGAAATGCCGGTCGCCGTCAGCAAGTTCCCGACCTCGCGCTACAGCCTGGTTGAACTGGAGCCGAAGACCGGCCGCAAGCATCAGTTGCGTCGTCATCTGACGCATCTGCGCCACCCAATTATCGGCGACAGTAAACACGGCGACCTGCGGCAGAATCGCAGTGCCGCAGAGCATTTTGGCTGCAATCGCCTGATGCTGCACGCCAGCCAGCTGAGCCTGACGCATCCGTTTACCAACGAGCCGCTGATCATTCGCGCCGGGCTGGACGCGGTGTGGATGCAGGCGCTGTCACAGTTTGGCTGGTGCGGGCAACTCCCCGAAAATGAAAGGGTTGAGTTTGACGTCGCCAACGTTCAGGATGATCGTTAATCGCGTCTAATCAGGGAGTAAAACATGGCTGTAGTCGGAATTTTTGTCGGTACGATGTATGGCAATGCGCTGCTGGTGGCAGAAGAGGCCGAAGCCATCCTCGCGGGAATGGGGCATAAAGCCACGGTCTATGAAGATTCAGATCTGGCCGACTGGCAAAAATACCAGAGCGACTATGTGCTGGTGGTCACCTCGACAACCGGACAGGGCGATCTGCCAGACAGTATCGTGCCGCTGTTTGAGAGCATCAAAACTACGCTCGGCTATCAGCCCGAGACGCGCTACGGCATCATCGCCCTTGGCGACAGCACCTACGCGAATTTCTGCGGCGGCGGTAAGCAGTTCGATGCCCTGCTGCAAGAGCAAAGCGCCCAGCGCGTGGGTGAAATGCTGATGATTGATGCCTCTGAACACCCAGAGCCGGAAAGCGAATCCAATCCCTGGGTAGAAAACTGGGGTACGTTGTTAAAATAAGCTCTGGCCCTCCCGGATGCGGAGGGCCAGAACCCGTTGCCAGTTAACAAAACGACCTTGCATACAGTGTAAGGTCACTGAATCGAGTTATCTTTGGGCAATGGCCCTCAAATCCTTATCGTAATCAGGGGTATTGGCAGGCATTTTCACTGCGTCAAGCGACCTGATTCACACTCCCGAGATTCCCTGCAGCTCGCCTGCCGCTTACTGCCATGCAGTTTTCATTTCCGTGAAGTCTCTTCCATTGGCCTGGGCTTTTGCCATAAACAACTGAACATGACTGTACCAATGTTGTGTTGTTGCACGGTGAGGGTGGCCTTGTTCCTTTCTTATACTTTTCTCGCCAGTTAATAAAAATGCAGTAAGCAAGGCGATACGACCTTAACGTTGAAAACTGCAAAAAACACAAACACGTCATTCTGAGTACCCTACAGGTCGCGTTGTTCAGAATGAACGTAGCGAAAAAGCTATGATTCAGGAGTGCAATAATGAGTACATTAAGCCAGGCTGCAAGCAGCGCTGAAAAGCGCACAAATGCTCGCTACTGGATTGTGGTGATGCTGTTTATCGTCACATCCTTCAACTATGGCGACCGCGCCACGCTGTCGATTGCCGGTTCAGAAATGGCAAAAGATATCGGTCTGGATGCGGTTGGGATGGGTTACGTTTTCTCCGCATTCTCATGGGCCTATGTTATTGGCCAAATCCCGGGCGGTTGGTTACTGGATCGCTTCGGTTCAAAACGCGTCTATTTCTGGTCCATCTTTATCTGGTCCATGTTCACCCTGCTGCAGGGCTTCGTTGATATCTTTAACGGCTTTGGCATCATCGTTGCGCTCTTTACGCTGCGCTTCCTCGTAGGGCTGGCAGAAGCGCCGTCCTTCCCGGGCAACAGTCGCATCGTCGCGGCCTGGTTCCCGGCGCAGGAGAGGGGAACGGCAGTTTCCATTTTTAACTCCGCACAGTACTTCGCCACGGTGATCTTCGCCCCTATCATGGGTTGGCTGACGCACGAAGTGGGTTGGTCGCACGTGTTCTTCTTCATGGGGGGTCTGGGCATTATCATCAGCTTCGTCTGGCTGAAAGTGATCCACGAACCTAACCAGCACCCTGGCGTAAACCAGAAAGAGCTTGACTACATCGCCGCCGGTGGCGCGCTGATCAACATGGACCAGGCCGGCAGCAAAGAGAAAGTCCCGTTCAGTCAGAAATGGGGTCAAATTAAACAGCTGGTGGGTTCCCGCATGATGGTGGGGATCTATCTCGGCCAGTACTGCATCAACGCATTAACCTACTTCTTCATCACCTGGTTCCCGGTCTATCTGGTGCAGGCTCGCGGCATGTCAATTCTGAAAGCCGGATTTGTTGCCTCGGTTCCGGCCATCTGCGGCTTTATCGGTGGCGTGCTCGGTGGGGTGATTTCCGACTGGCTGATGCGTCGTACCGGTTCACTGAATATTGCGCGTAAAACGCCGATCGTGCTCGGCATGCTGCTCTCCATGTCGATGGTGGTGTGTAACTACGTTGACGCCGAGTGGATGATTATCGGCTTTATGGCGATGGCCTTCTTCGGTAAAGGTATCGGTGCGCTGGGTTGGGCGGTGATGGCAGATACTGCGCCGAAAGAGATCAGCGGCTTAAGCGGCGGTCTGTTCAACATGTTCGGTAACGTGTCCGGTATCGTGACCCCGATTGCGATTGGCTACATCGTCGGCACCACCGGATCGTTCAATGGCGCGCTGATCTACGTCGGTATTCATGCCCTGGTGGCGGTACTGAGCTATCTGGTGCTGGTGGGTGATATCAAACGTATCGAGCTGAAACCTGTTGTGGAGCGCTCATGATGAGTATGCAATCGAGCCCCGTTGTGACGGAAATGAAGGTGATTCCGGTCGCCGGTCAGGACAGCATGCTGCTGAATATCGGCGGCGCACATAACGCCTGGTTTACCCGCAACATCGTCGTACTGACAGACAACGCCGGGAATACCGGCGTGGGTGAAGCCCCTGGCGGCGAGGTGATTTACCAGACGCTGGTGGATGCCATCCCGCAGGTAGTCGGCCAGGAAGTGGCCCGCCTGAACAAAGTGGTGCAGCGCGTCCACAAAGGCAATCAGTCCGCCGATTTCGATACCTTTGGTAAAGGTGCCTGGACATTTGAACTGCGGGTTAACGCCGTGGCGGCGCTGGAAGCTGCGCTGCTCGACCTGCTTGGCAAAGCACTGAACGTACCGGTGTGCGAACTGCTCGGTCCCGGCAAGCAGCGCGATGCAGTCACCGTCCTCGGTTATCTGTTCTACCTGGGCGATCGCACCAAAACCGACTTACCGTATCTGGACCGTTCCCCTGGCCGCCACGACTGGTATCGTCTGCGTCACCAGGAAGCGCTCTCCAGCGAGGCGGTGGTCCGTCTGGCTGAAGCAGCGCAGGATCGCTACGGCTTTAAAGATTTCAAACTGAAAGGCGGCGTTCTGCCGGGCGAGCAGGAGATCGACAGCGCCCGCGCCCTGAAAAAACGCTTCCCGGATGCCCGCATTACCGTCGACCCAAACGGGGCCTGGCTGCTGGATGAAGCCATCGCGCTGTGCAAAGGCCTGGGCGATGTCCTGACCTACGCCGAAGATCCGTGCGGCGCAGAGCAGGGCTTCTCTGGGCGTGAGGTGATGGCGGAGTTCCGCCGCGCCACCGGTCTGCCGGTGGCAACCAACATGATCGCCACGAACTGGCGTGAGATGGGTCATGCGGTCATGCTTAACTCGGTAGATATTCCGCTGGCGGATCCGCATTTCTGGACGCTCTCCGGTGCGGTTCGCGTAGCGCAGCTGTGCGACGACTGGGGCTTAACCTGGGGTTGTCACTCCAATAACCACTTTGATATTTCGCTGGCAATGTTCACCCATGTTGGCGCTGCCGCACCAGGCACGCCGACCGCCATTGATACCCACTGGATCTGGCAGGAAGGCGAAGCGCGCCTGACTAAAAACCCGCTGGAAATTAAAGACGGCAAGATCGCCGTACCGGATGCACCGGGGCTTGGCGTGGAACTCGACTGGGATCAGATCCACAAAGCGCATGAAGCGTACAAGAAGCTGCCAGGCGGCGCGCGTAACGACGCAGGCCCGATGCAGTACCTTATTCCCGGCTGGACATTTGACCGTAAACGCCCGGTGTTCGGTCGTCACTGATTAAAGGATTGAATTATGAGTACATTTACTACGCCTGTTGTCACCTCCATGCAGATTATCCCGGTTGCCGGCCATGACAGCATGCTAATGAACCTGAGTGGCGCACACGCCCCGTTCTTCACCCGTAACATTGTCATTATCAAAGACAACTCCGGTCATACCGGCGTGGGGGAAATCCCGGGCGGCGAGAAGATCCGCAAAACGCTGGAAGATGCCATCCCGCTGGTGGTCGGTAAAACCCTGGGTGCCTACAAAAATATCCTCAATGCGGTGCGCGGCGAATTCGCCGACCGCGATGCGGGTGGACGCGGGCTGCAAACCTTTGACCTGCGCACCACCATTCACGTGGTCACCGGTATTGAAGCCGCAATGCTCGACCTGCTGGGTCAGCACCTGGGCGTAAACGTGGCTTCGCTGCTGGGTGACGGGCAGCAGCGCACTGAAGTCGAGATGCTGGGCTACCTGTTCTTCGTCGGCAACCGCAAGCTGACCCCGCTGCCGTATCAGAACCAGCCGGATGAGGCGTGCGACTGGTATCGCCTGCGCCATGAAGAGGCGATGACCCCGGATTCAGTGGTGCGTCTGGCGGAAGCGGCCTATGAAAAGTACGGCTTTAACGATTTCAAACTGAAGGGCGGTGTGCTGGCCGGTGAAGAAGAGGCTGAATCGATTGTCGCGCTGGCGAAGCGCTTCCCGCAGGCGCGCGTGACGCTGGATCCAAACGGTGCCTGGTCGCTGGAAGAGGCGATTCGGATCGGTAAACAGCTGAAAGGCGTGCTGGCCTACGCAGAAGATCCGTGTGGCGCTGAGCAGGGCTTCTCCGGGCGTGAAGTGATGGCGGAATTCCGTCGCGCCACCGGCCTGCCGACCGCGACCAACATGATCGCCACCGACTGGCGTCAAATGGGCCATACGCTGTCGCTGCAGTCAGTCGACATTCCGCTGGCGGACCCGCACTTCTGGACTATGCAGGGCTCAGTACGCGTGGCGCAGATGTGTCACGAGTTCGGCCTGACCTGGGGCTCTCACTCCAACAACCACTTTGATATCTCGCTGGCGATGTTTACCCATGTGGCGGCTGCCGCACCGGGCAACATCACCGCCATCGACACCCACTGGATCTGGCAGGAAGGCAATCAGCGTCTGACCAAACAGCCGTTCGAAATCAAAGGCGGCATGGTGCAGGTGCCAACCACGCCTGGCCTTGGCGTTGAGCTGGATATGGATCAGGTGATGAAGGCGCACGAGCTGTATCTGCAGCACGGTCTGGGCGCGCGCGATGATGCGATGGCGATGCAGTATCTGATTCCGGAGTGGACATTCAACAACAAGCGCCCTTGCATGGTGCGCTAAGTCGGGTGCCGGTTCCTGCGGGAGCCGGCATTTTCTCTTTCGTTCCGGGTGTATGCTTAGGGTAGTCAACATGCGTAAGGACGGCTTATGAAAATTGTTATCGCACCGGACTCCTACAAGGAAAGTTTGAGCGCCCTGGCAGTGGCGACGGCGATAGAAGAGGGGTTTTGCGAGATTTTCCCTACGGCAGAGTACGTCAAACTGCCGGTTGCTGACGGGGGCGAAGGCACCGTCGAAGCGATGGTGGCCGCCACGCAGGGGCAGATTATTCAGGTGCGCGTAACCGGGCCGCTGGGCGAGCATGTTGACGGTTTTTATGGCCGCTCCGGGGACCAGAAAAGCGCCTTTATCGAGATGGCGGCGGCCAGCGGTCTGGAGCTGGTGGTTCCTGCTCAACGCAATCCACTGATCACCACCTCCTGGGGCACCGGCGAGCTGATCCGCCATGCGCTGGATGCGGGGGTTAAACACATTATTATCGGCATTGGCGGCAGCGCCACCAATGACGGCGGCGCAGGCATGGTGCAGGCGCTGGGTGCCGCGTTGCTGGATGAACGGGGTGAGCCAATCGGCCCTGGCGGCAGCGAGCTGGAAAAGCTGGCGCGTATCGACATCAGCGGGCTGGATAAACGGCTGGCAGAGTGCCGGATTGAAGTCGCCTGTGACGTCACTAATCCCCTGACCGGTGAAAGCGGGGCGAGTGCGATATTCGGGCCGCAAAAAGGGGCCACGCCGGAGATGATCGAACGTCTCGATCGCGCACTGGCGCACTATGCGCAGATCATTGCCCGCGACCTCGACGTTGAAGTGCTCAAACTGGAAGGCGGCGGAGCGGCAGGCGGAATGGGGGCAGCGCTGTACGCATTCTGTGGCGCGCAGCTGCGCCAGGGTATTGAAATTGTTACCGATGCGCTCGACCTGGACAGCCAGGTAGCCGATGCCGATCTGGTGATCACCGGCGAAGGGCGAATCGACAGCCAGACCGTTCATGGCAAAGTCCCGGTTGGGGTGGCAAAAATTGCCAAACGCTACAACAAACCGGTGATTGGCCTCGCGGGTAGCCTGACAGCAGACGTTGGCGTCGTTCACGAACACGGTATTGACGCGGTCTTTAGCGTGATCTATACCGTCTGTACGCTGGAGGAGGCGTTAGAAGACGCCGCTGAAAACGTGCGGATGGCGGCCAGAAATATTGCCGCGGTATTGAAAGTGGGGATGGAGGTTTAACGAAGGCCGATATCCACACGATCACCCTTTCCCAGATGGGAGAGGGTTGTTACGCCCTCAGCACCTTCATCGCTTCCCGCGTGACATTATTCATCTCATCCAGCAACTCCAGAAACTCCGGCTCCAGCTCGCTTTCCGGCGTTCCCGAGCGCAGCTGTTGTTCCAGCAACTGGCACAGATTTTTCAGGCGCGGGACGCCGCTGTAGCCGCAGCTACCGTGCAGCTTATGGATCGCGTCGGTGAGTCCTTCCGGTTTTTCTCCGACCAGCTGTTCTTCCACTTTATTGCGGATCTCCGGCAGGAAGGCGATCAGCATCTGCAGCATCTCCCGGGCCAGGTCCGGTTTTCCCGCCGCCTGGCGTAAAGCCAGCTGCCAGTCGAGTGTCTCGCTGGTGTTGGCAGGGGCCTCTGGCGTCTCGGAAGGTGCAATCCAGTTGCCCGTCACCGGGCCCGGCTTATAGCGCAGCAGCAGGTTGTGCAGCTTCCCTTCCTCAATCGGTTTTGCCAGATAGTCGTTCATCCCGGCGCTCAACAGCTTCTCTTTCTGGCCCGCCATGGCATGCGCGGTCACGGCGATAACCGGGGTTTGCTGTTGATGCGGGAGCTGGCGAATCAGCTCGCAGGCACGAATGCCGTCCATGCCGGGCATCTGAATATCCATCAGAATCAGGTCAAACTGCGTCTGTCGGGCACGTTCAACCGCCTGCAGGCCGCTCTCACACAGCTCGACGTGCTGCACCTGATCCTCCAGCAGAACGCCGATAAGTTTCAGGTTGGCGGGGTTGTCATCCACTGCCATCACGGTCATCGGTAGTTTGCTTTCATTGCTGACAATTGGCGCAACGTAGTGGTTCAGGCGGCAATATTCCGTCAGCGTCGGTAGCAGGCGCGTGGCGGTCAGCGGTTTAAGCAGGCACGCTGCTGCGCCGTCATGCTTAAGCTCTTCGGCGTTTATCTGCGCGTGGCACGGCAGCGCCAGCAGCAGGTAATCGGTCATCGAGGCCGCTTTTGCCAGCCGTTCCTGCTGCATGGTCAGCTCGCCGGTAAAGGTCACCGGGATCCCCATCAGCAGAATGTCGTAATGCTCCACCGGCAGGGCGGAAAACGCCGGGCTGTAGACCACGTCCAGCGGTGTGGTGCTCAATACATCCAGCGTACTCTGCGCCGCTGCGGCGTTGGGTTCGATGTAGGCCAGCCGTTTACCCTGCAGGCAATCCATCGCCGGGCGATCGGTCAGCACATTCGGGTTCAGGTCAAGATTGATGTGGAACCAGAAGGTCGACCCCCGGTTGGGCTGGCTGTGGAAGGAGATATCCCCGCCCATCTCTTTCACCAGCTTTTGAGTGATCACCAGCCCCAGTCCGGTACCGCCGTGACGGCGCGAAATGCTGGCGTCCGCCTGGCGGAAGGCCTGGAACAGCCGGGACTGATCGCGTTCCGGGATGCCAATCCCGGTGTCGCGGATCTGCACCTCAATCTGCACCTTGGTATTGCTGAGGGCGCGCTTTTCAACCAGCACGTCAATGTTGCCGCTTTCGGTGAATTTGATGGCGTTCCCTACCAGGTTGGTGATCACCTGCTGCAGGCGCAGCGGATCGCCTATTACGTTATCCGGCACGTCATTTTTGATGTTCAGCGTCAGCTCCAGCCCCTTGTCGTGGGAGGAGTGCGCCAACAGGGTCACCACTTCATCCAGCGTATTACGCAGCGGGAACGGGATGCTTTCCAGAATCAGCTTGCCCGCCTCCAGCTTGGAGAAATCGAGCACGTCATTGATGATCGCCAGCAGGTTATTGGCCGAGCGTTCAATGGTATGCAGGTGGTCGCGCTGGGTTGGATTCAGTTCGGTTTTCAAGGTCAGACGGGTAAAGCCAATCACCCCATTTAGCGGGGTGCGCAGTTCGTGGGACATGTTCGCCAAAAACTCGGATTTTATGCGCGCCGCTTCCTGGGCACGCTTTTTGGCCAGATCCAGCTCGACGTTTTGGATCTCCATCTGCTCCAGGGTTTCACGCAGGTCGGAGGTGGCCTGATCGACGTTATGCTGCATCTCTTCATGGTACGCCGCCAGCGACATCGCCATCGAGTTGATGCCGTTTTTCAGCATATCCAGTTCGCCGAGCATAAAGCCTTCAACGCGGCTGTCGAGCTGTCCCCGACGGATCCGGTCGACGGTATTCACCATATTGCGGATAGGGCTGGTAACATCGCGCATCAGTCGCCAACCAAAGATCAGCGCAATGCCGATACAGAACAGCATCATGACGGTGGAGATAAAAATTTCTTTGTACTGCTGCAGGCGCACGGACTTGAGATCCAGCTCCAGCGCCACATATCCCAGCATATTGTTGTCGGGCTTGGCATCTGAACTGGCTGATTCATCAGGTGAATAGCTTTCCGAGGTGATCGGCGTGCGCAGGATCATCCTGTCGCCCTGATGGATAACGCTCAGACGCCTGGGAAACGCCATGCCGTCGGGGATCTTCATCGTACCGGGGTCGATGTGGGTATTGGACGTGACAAACAGGCGATTATTTTGGTCATAGACGGTGATGGCGCGCACAATATCCGAGTGGCGACGGTGCAAAACGCTGATGAGCTGGCCTATAGATTCGCGGTTTTGCAGGGTCATGCCGTATTCACTGGAGACGGCCAGCGGTTCAATTATGCTGGCTCCCGCATCCTCTAACTGGCGTTGCAGGTCGTTATAACGGTGAACCACAAAGAAGGTGCTCAGCAGCAAACCAATGAGTACGGTAGGGGCGAGGATCAAAATCATCATGCGCGCACGCAGGCTGTAGTTGGTCATGGAGTTCCGTTATGGGACAATTAGAGTCAATATGTTCATTTGAGAAAATACCCGGTAATGGCGCAATTCTACTCTGCAAAGCGACGCGTGACGACGCGTCAGATCATAACTGTTGATGTCACCGACCTCGATCCCTTCGGTCAGGGCGTGGCGCGCCATGACGGGAAGGCCCTGTTTATTCCCGGCCTGCTGCCGGATGAGCGAGCGGAAATCACCCTGACGGAAGAGAAACGGCAGTACGCGCGCGGGCAAGTCAAACGCCGGCTTAATGATAGCCCGGAACGCGTTAAACCACGCTGCGCGCACTTTGGCGTTTGCGGCGGCTGCCAGCAGCAGCATGCCAGCGTTGCGCTGCAGGATCGCAGTAAAAGCCGCGCCCTCGCGCGACTGATGAAGCATGACGTTAATGAGATTATCGCCGGTGACCCCTGGGGCTACCGCCGCCGGGCGCGCCTGAGCCTGAATTACCTGCCGAAAACCGCGCGTCTGGAGATGGGTTTTCGCAAGGCTAACGCCAGCGAGATTGTCGATATCAAACAGTGCCCCATTCTGGTGCCCCGTCTTGAGGCATTGCTGCCAGAGGTGCGTGCATGCCTTTCTGAGCTGCAGGGCGTTCGCCATCTGGGGCACGTTGAACTGGTGCTGGCGAACGGCGGCCCGATGATGGTCCTGCGCCACACCGCGCCACTTTCTGCCCGCGATCGCGAAAAACTGGAACGCTTTTCGCATTCTCATGACCTCGCGCTGTATCTCGCCCCGCAAAGCGACATACTTGAGCACGTAACAGGTGAAGCGCCCTGGTACGATTCAGACGGGCTACGCTTATCGTTCAGTCCGCGCGATTTCATTCAGGTCAACGATGGCGTTAACCAGCAGATGGTGGCGACGGCGCTGGACTGGCTGGATATTCAGCCAGACGACCGGGTGCTGGATCTGTTCTGCGGGATGGGCAATTTTACCCTGCCGCTGGCAAAACGAGCGCAAAGCGTGGTCGGGGTCGAAGGCGTGGCGGCGTTGGTGGAGAAAGGGCGTGACAACGCGGTTCACAATGCGCTGCACAATGTGACATTTTTTCACGAGAATCTGGAAGAGGATGTCACTCAGCAGCCCTGGGCGAAGCACGGCTTTGATAAAATCCTTTTGGATCCGGCGCGTGCCGGTGCCCCTGGCGTGATGCAGCATATTATTAAACTCGCGCCAAAACGTGTGGTCTATGTTTCCTGTAATCCGGCGACGCTGTCCCGGGACAGTGAGTCATTATTAGCCGCGGGTTACCAGATTCAGCGTCTGGCAATGCTGGATATGTTCCCGCACACTGGGCATCTGGAATCAATGGCGTTGTTCACGCTTAACTGATGAATTTCGGCTTGTCGAATTCGACAGGCACGGGTCCCTAAAGGAGAGGACGATGGTTGCGGTAAGAAGTGCACATCTCAATAAAGCTGGAGAGTTTGACCCACAAAAATGGATCGCCAGTCTGGGAATTTCCAGCCAGCAGTCGTGTGAACGTTTAACCGAAACCTGGGCCTACTGTTTGCGCACTACCCAGGGGCATCCCGATGCGGATCTGCTGCTGTGGCGCGGTGTGGAGATGGTCGAAATCCTCTCCATGCTCAATATGGACATTGAAACGCTGCAGGCGGCGCTCCTGTTCCCGCTGGCTGATGCAGATGTGGTCAGCGAAGACGTTCTGCGTGAGAGCGTCGGCAAATCTGTGGTCGCACTGATCCACGGCGTGCGAGATATGGCGGCCATTCGCCAGCTGAAAGCCGCGCATACGGATTCCGTCTCCGCTGAACAGGTGGATAACGTCCGCCGTATGCTGCTGGCAATGGTGGACGATTTCCGCTGCGTGGTGATCAAGCTGGCGGAGCGCGTGGCCCATCTGCGCGAAGTGAAAGACGCGCCGGAAGATGAGCGCGTGCTGGCGGCCAAAGAGTGCACCAATATTTACGCGCCGCTGGCGAACCGCTTAGGGATCGGGCAGCTGAAATGGGAGCTGGAAGATTACTGCTTCCGCTATCTGCATCCGGCGGAATACAAGCGCATTGCGAAACTGCTGCACGAACGCCGTATCGACCGGGAGCATTACATCGACGAATTCGTCGGTGGATTGCGCAAGGCGATGAAAGAAGAAAACGTGCGAGCAGAAGTCTATGGCCGCCCGAAACACATCTACAGCATCTGGCGCAAAATGCAGAAGAAGCATTTGGCCTTTGATGAGCTGTTTGACGTGCGTGCGGTGCGAATTGTGGCCGAACGGTTGCAGGACTGCTATGCCGCGCTGGGCATCGTGCATACCCATTTCCGCCACCTGCCGGACGAGTTTGACGACTACGTGGCGAACCCAAAACCTAACGGCTATCAGTCGATCCATACCGTGGTGCTGGGGCCGGGCGGCAAAACGGTTGAAATCCAGATCCGTACCAAACAGATGCACGAAGAGTCCGAGCTGGGTGTTGCTGCGCACTGGAAGTACAAAGAGGGCACCTCCAGCGGCGCGCGTTCCGGCCACGAAGATCGTATTGCCTGGCTGCGCAAGCTGATTGCGTGGCAGGAAGAGATGGCCGACTCCGGCGAAATGCTTGACGAAGTGCGCAGCCAGGTCTTTGACGACCGGGTTTACGTCTTTACGCCAAAGGGCGATGTCGTCGATCTTCCGGCGGGCTCGACGCCGCTCGACTTCGCCTACCACATCCACAGCGATGTGGGACACCGCTGCATCGGGGCCAAAATCGGTGGGCGCATCGTGCCGTTCACCTACCAGCTGCAGATGGGCGATCAGATAGAAATCATCACCCAGAAACAGCCGAACCCGAGCCGCGACTGGCTGAACCCGAACCTGGGTTACGTCACCACCAGCCGTGGACGCTCTAAAATTCACGCCTGGTTCCGTAAACAGGACCGTGACAAAAACATCCTTGCGGGTCGCCAGATCCTCGATGACGAGCTGGAGCATTTAGGCATCCACCTGAAAGAGGCGGAGAAATTCCTGCTGCCCCGCTACAACTTTAACGAGCTTGACGAGCTACTGGCGGCGATTGGCGGTGGGGACATTCGTCTCAACCAGATGGTTAATTTCCTGCAGGCGCAGTTCAACAAACCGAGTGCAGCCGAGCAGGATGCGGCTGCGCTGAAGCTGCTGCAGCAGAAGACCTACACGCCACCGCATCGCAGTAAAGACAATGGTCGGGTGGTGGTCGAAGGCGTTGGCAATTTAATGCACCACATTGCCCGCTGCTGTCAGCCGATCCCGGGGGACGAGATAGTCGGCTTTATCACCCAGGGGCGCGGGATCTCCATTCACCGGGCGGACTGCGATCAGCTGGAAGATTTACAGTCGCATGCGCCGGAACGTATTGTCGATGCGGTATGGGGCGAGAGCTACTCCGCGGGCTATTCGCTGGTGGTGCGGGTTGCGGCCAACGATCGCAGCGGCCTGCTGCGCGACATCACCACTATTCTGGCTAACGAAAAAGTGAATGTGCTGGGGGTCGCCAGCCGCAGCGATACCCGCCAGCAGCTCGCTACCATCGACATGACGATTGAAATCTATAACCTGCAGGTGCTGGGCCGGGTGCTCGGCAAGCTGAACCAGGTGCCGGATGTGATTGACGCCCGTCGTCTTCACGGCGGATAAGATTGCCATCTTTTGTAGGCCGGGTCAGGTGTCGCCGCCCCCGGCTTTTCTTATTTATCAGGAATGACTCATGACCCAAATCGACCGCCTGCTTGGCATTATGCAGCGCCTCCGCGACCCGCAAACCGGCTGTCCATGGGACAAAGAGCAGACTTTCGCCACTATCGCGCCTTACACTCTGGAAGAGACCTACGAAGTGCTGGACGCCATCTCCCGTCAAGATTTTGACGATCTGCGCGGTGAACTGGGCGACCTGCTGTTCCAGGTGGTGTTCTACGCGCAAATGGCCCAGGAAGAAGGGCGCTTTGATTTCAATGATATTTGTGCCGCCATCAGCGACAAACTGGAACGCCGCCACCCGCACATTTTTGGCGATGCGACCGCAGAAACCAGTCACGACGTGCTGACCCGCTGGGAGCAAATCAAAACCGCTGAGCGTGCGGAAAAAGCACAGCATTCGGCGCTGGATGATATCCCCCTCAGCCTGCCGGCGCTGATGCGTGCGCATAAAATCCAGAAACGTTGCTCGACGGTGGGGTTCGACTGGACTTCCCTCGGGCCGGTGCTCGACAAAGTGCACGAAGAGATCGACGAAGTGATGCACGAAGCGCAGCAGGCCGTCATCGATCAGGCAAAGCTGGAAGAGGAGATGGGCGACCTGCTGTTTGCGACGGTGAATTTATCGCGTCATTTAGGGGTAAAAGCCGAAACCGCCCTGCAGAAAGCCAACCTCAAGTTTGAGCGTCGTTTCCGCGAAGTGGAGCGCATCATTGCCGCGCGCGGGCTGGAAATGACCGGCGTTGACCTCGAGGCGATGGAAGAAGTCTGGCAGGAAGTAAAACGCCAGGAATATGATCTCTAACGGGTTTTTGCGATCAAGCGCAATTTGTGTGATTTTTTAAATGACAAGCGCTTGATTTGCGTCAAAAACATTTACCCCAAAGGGGCTATTTTCTCACTCCCTGCGTTTGTTTGAGCCTGATGAAGAGGAGGAATAATGAAAGTTTGTGGCGTCTGCTATGATCGGGTATACTGCTTTCCCGTCCTGGTTATTCCATCGTTTCACCCTAACTTCTCAGGTTCAGCATGACAACGAACTATATTTTTGTGACCGGCGGGGTCGTATCCTCTCTGGGTAAAGGCATTGCCGCAGCCTCCCTGGCAGCCATTCTTGAAGCCCGTGGCCTCAACGTGACCATGATGAAACTGGATCCGTATATCAACGTCGATCCTGGCACCATGAGTCCTATCCAACACGGGGAAGTGTTCGTTACTGAAGACGGCGCTGAAACCGATCTGGACCTGGGTCACTACGAGCGCTTCATTCGCACCAAAATGACCCGTCGCAATAACTTCACTACGGGCCGTATCTATTCCGACGTTCTGCGTAAAGAACGCCGTGGCGACTATCTGGGCGCAACCGTTCAGGTCATCCCGCATATCACCAATGCCATTAAAGAGCGCGTCCTTGCGGGTGGCGAAGGTCACGACGTGGTGCTGGTTGAAATCGGCGGTACCGTAGGTGATATCGAATCCCTGCCGTTCCTCGAAGCAATTCGTCAACTGGCGGTTGATATCGGTCGTGAACACGCGCTGTTCATGCACCTGACGCTGGTACCTTACCTTGCTGCTGCCGGTGAAGTGAAAACCAAGCCAACTCAGCACTCCGTGAAAGAATTACTCTCTATCGGTATTCAGCCTGATATCCTGGTTTGCCGCTCCGATCGTGCGGTGCCGGCTAACGAACGTGCGAAAATTGCATTGTTCTGTAACGTGCCAGAAAAAGCCGTTATTTCAATGAAAGACGTCGATTCCATTTATAAAATCCCGGGCCTGTTGAAATCACAGGGTCTGGACGATTATATTTGTAAACGATTCAGCTTGAACTGTCCGGAAGCTAACCTGTCTGAATGGGAGCAGGTTATTTACGAAGAAGCGAACCCGGCAGGTGAAGTGACTATTGGTATGATCGGCAAGTACATCGAACTGCCGGACGCCTATAAGTCAGTTATCGAAGCGCTGAAACACGGTGGCCTGAAAAATCGCGTAACCGTCAACATCAAGCTGATTGATTCGCAGGATGTTGAAACCCGCGGTGTAGAAATTCTGAAAGATCTGGATGCTATTCTGATCCCGGGTGGCTTCGGCTACCGTGGCGTTGAAGGCAAGATCGCTACCGCACGCTATGCGCGTGAAAACAATATTCCTTACCTCGGCATTTGCCTGGGTATGCAGGTTGCACTGATTGAATTTGCTCGTAATGTGGTGGGCATGGAAAACGCCAACTCAACGGAATTTGTGCCAGACTGTAAGTACCCTGTTGTGGCGCTTATCACTGAATGGCGCGACGAAGAAGGTAACGTCGAAGTCCGTACCGAGAAGAGCGATCTGGGTGGCACAATGCGTCTTGGTGCTCAGGCTTGTCAGGTCTCTGACGACAGCCTGGTACGCCAGATGTACGGTGCACCGGTCATCACTGAACGCCATCGTCACCGTTATGAAGTCAACAACCTGCTGTTGAAACAAATTGAAGCTGCCGGTCTGCGTATTGCGGGCCGCTCCGGGGATGATCAGTTGGTCGAGATCATTGAAGTGCCGAACCACCCGTGGTTTGTTGCCTGTCAGTTCCACCCGGAATTTACTTCCACGCCGCGTGATGGACATCCGCTGTTTGCTGGCTTTGTGAAAGCCGCCAACGAGTTCCAGAAGCGTCAGGCGAAGTAAGAAAAGTTAGAACGGCAGCGCGTACCTAAGGTACGCGCTGTTTGTCTGGAGTTTTAGTTTAACTTGTACTGAGGAAAATCTAATGTCCAAAATCGTTAAAGTCATCGGTCGTGAAATCATCGACTCCCGTGGTAACCCTACCGTTGAAGCTGAAGTTCACCTTGAAGGTGGTTTCGTCGGTATGGCAGCTGCGCCGTCAGGTGCTTCTACTGGTTCCCGCGAAGCGCTGGAACTGCGCGATGGCGACAAATCCCGTTACCTGGGTAAAGGCGTAACCAAAGCTGTTGGCGCGGTTAACGGCCCAATCGCTCAGGCAATCCTTGGCAAAGACGCCAAAGACCAGGCTGGCATCGATAAGATCATGATCGACCTGGACGGTACTGAAAACAAATCTAACTTCGGTGCGAACGCAATCCTGGCTGTGTCTCTGGCAAACGCCAAAGCAGCAGCAGCTTCTAAAGGTCAGCCACTGTTCGAACACATCGCTGAACTGAACGGCACCCCAGGCAAATACTCCATGCCAGTTCCGATGATGAACATCATCAACGGCGGCGAGCACGCTGACAACAACGTTGATATTCAAGAGTTCATGATTCAGCCTGTTGGCGCGAAAACGCTGAAAGAAGCCATCCGTATGGGTTCTGAAGTGTTCCACACCCTGGCTAAAGTTCTGAAGTCTAAAGGCATGGGTACCGCTGTTGGTGACGAAGGTGGTTATGCACCTAACCTGGGTTCTAACGCCGAAGCACTGGCTGTAATCGCTGAAGCGGTTAAAGCAGCAGGCTACGAGCTGGGCACCGACATCACCCTGGCGATGGACTGTGCAGCATCTGAATTCTACAAAGACGGTAAATACGTTCTGGCTGGCGAAGGCAACAAAGCCTTCACTTCCGAAGAGTTCACTCACTTCCTGGAAGACCTGACCAAACAGTACCCAATCGTCTCTATCGAAGACGGTCTGGACGAATCTGACTGGGATGGCTTCGCTTACCAGACTAAAGTTCTGGGCGACAAAATCCAGCTGGTGGGTGACGATCTGTTCGTAACCAACACCAAGATCCTGAAAGAAGGTATCGAGAAAGGCATCGTTAACTCCATCCTGATCAAATTCAACCAGATCGGTTCTCTGACCGAAACTCTGGCTGCGATCAAAATGGCGAAAGACGCTGGCTACACTGCCGTTATCTCTCACCGTTCAGGCGAAACTGAAGACGCGACCATCGCTGACCTGGCTGTTGGTACCGCTGCTGGCCAGATCAAAACGGGTTCTATGAGCCGTTCTGACCGTGTTGCTAAATACAACCAGCTGATTCGTATCGAAGAAGCGCTGGGCGAAAAAGCGCCATACAACGGTCGTAAAGAGATCAAAGGTCAGTAATCTACTGAGCTTTCACTCTTAAGAAAAAACCCGCTTCGGCGGGTTTTTTTATGGCTGATTTACAGCAGCAAGGGCAGGGTGGCACTCGCCGTTTGCTGACTGATATCGCCGTAGCGATCGTCGAGCGTAATCAGTGACGTCGCAAGCAGCTCAACCAATAGCATCACGCCCACTTTGGCGTTAAGCGCCCCCGCGCTCAGCGGCCCTTCCGGTTTTGCTGCCACCAGCAACATATCGCTTATCGACGCCAGCGGACTGCGTGGCGTGTTACTCAAGGCCAGCACTTTAGCGCCACGCTTACGTGCTAACTTCACCACGTGCAGCAGATCGCGCGTCGAACCGGAACTCGAAATCGCCACAATCAGATCGTCAGAGCTTAACGTCGTCGCGTTCATCGACGCCCGGTGCATATCGCTGAACAGCTGAGCCGGTTTTCCCAGACGCAGCAGTTTGTAATGCAAATAGTCGCCAATAATGGCGCTGGCCGCGACACCGTAAATAGAGACCGAGCGCGACTGATGCAGCTCCTGCGCCGCTTTTAGTAGCATATCCCTGTCGAGCAGCTGCGAGGTGTCGCGTAACGCCTGCACCGACTCTTCAACCACTTCATCAATCTCATCGCCTTTTCGACTCGGCGCTTGTATCCGCTGAACGTCCAGCGCCAGCGCCATTTTGAACTCCGTATATCCCTTACACCCCAGCGCGCGGCACAGGCGCGTCACGCTCGCCTCGCTGGTCTCACTTTCGCGTGCCAGTTCGGTGATCGTCAGATAGAGCACTTTTGCAGGATCGTTTAACACGAATTCGCCCAGTTTTTGCTGAGTGGGACTGTATCCGGAAAGGCCCTGGCGCAGCCTCAGCAGCAGGTTTTCATTTTCTGACATGCAAGATCCTTAATGCGTTTCTCTGGGGCTAGTGTGGCGGAAAGCGGGTGAGAGATGCCAGTCATTTTAAAAAAGTATGATCAGCTTCCCGATCTTTGGTGATAATTTTCAGTTTGTGTATTTAATATGGTAAAAATTTTCACCATTAACAGGGGAAATGAAAATATGATGCAAATGTTCAGTGGTGCCTCCTCCGGGGCATGGTTTGAAAAGGCGCAGCGGTTCGGTAAATCGTTCATGCTGCCGATAGCGGTATTACCCGCAGCGGGCCTGCTGCTGGGAATTGGCGGGGCGTTGTCCAATCCCAATACGCTAACAGCGTACCCGTTCCTGGATGTCGGCTGGCTTCAGGCCATATTTACGATTATGAGCAGCGCCGGTTCGATTGTGTTTGCCAACCTGTCAGTGCTGTTTGCCGTAGGGGTGGCCGTTGGGCTGGCAAAAACGGACAAAGGCACCGCCGGTCTGGCGGCACTGCTCGCCTTCCTGGTGATGAATGCCACCATCAATGCACTGTTGATCCTCACCGGCACGCTGGCGCATGAGAATCCCGGCGCGGTCGGTCAGGGGATGACGCTCGGCATTCAGACCCTCGAAACCGGCGTGTTCGGCGGCGTGGTGATTGGCCTCGTGACCTGCACGCTACACCATCGCTTCAACAAAATCGCGTTGCCGCAGTTCCTCGGTTTCTTCGGCGGCTCGCGCTTTGTACCGATTATCAGCTCACTGGCGGCGATTGTGGTCGGCGCGCTGATGACGGTGGTCTGGCCGCATTTCCAGAAAATGATTTTTGGACTCGGTGGGCTGGTGGATGCGACCGGCTATCTCGGCACGTTCTTATACGGCTTTATCCTGCGGATGCTCGGCCCATTTGGCCTGCACCATATCTTCTATCTGCCGTTCTGGACCACGGCGCTCGGCGGAAGTGAAATCGTCAACGGGCAACTGGTCGAAGGCACGCAGCGCATCTTCTTCGCGCAGCTTGCCGATCCGAACACCCAGCAGTTTTACATCGGCACCTCGCGGTTTATGTCCGGGCGCTTTATCACCATGATGTTTGGCCTGCTGGGCGCGTGTCTGGCGATGTATCACACGGCGAAACCAGAGAACAAAAAACGCGTCGCGGGCCTGCTGCTCTCGGCGGCGCTGACCTCGTTCCTGACCGGGATCACCGAGCCGATTGAATTCTCATTCCTGTTCGTGGCCCCGGTTTTATACGTCATCCATGCGTTCTTTGATGGGCTGGCGTTCATGATCGCCCATATTCTGCATATCACCATCGGGCAGACGTTCTCGGGCGGTTTCATCGATTTTATCCTGTTTGGTGTCCTTCAGGGCGAAGCCAAAACCCACTGGATGTACGTTCCGCTGGTCGGCATTCCGTGGTTCTTCCTCTATTACTTCACCTTCCGCTTCATGATTAACCGCTTTGGTTTTGCCACACCGGGCCGTGAGAAAGAGACAGTCGTCGAAAACACACTTCCCCAGAGCGAACGTGCGGCGGCGGTTATTGCGGGATTAGGCGGCAGGGACAATCTGGAGGAGGTGGACTGTTGCGCCACGCGTCTGCGCGTGACGGTCAAAGACGGCAGCAAGGTCGACGAAGCGGCACTCAAAGCGACTGGCGCACGCGGCGTCATTGTTCGCGGCAATGGGGTCCAGGTCATTTACGGCCCGCACGTCACCATCATTAAAAACGAAGTCGAAGAGAGTTTAGCGTAATGAAAACGGTACTGAATGTTTTGAAAGGCAAATTGATCGTCTCCTGTCAGGCGCTGGAAAATGAACCGCTGCACAGTTCGTTTATCATGTCGCGTATGGCGCTGGCAGCGGCGCAGGGCGGGGCGGTCGCCATTCGCGCTAACAGCGTGGTGGATATCGCCGCCATCAAAGAGACCGTCTCGTTGCCGGTGATCGGCATCATCAAGCGTGATTATGCGGACAGCGAGGTGTTTATCACCGCGACGATGAAAGAGATCGACGAGCTGATGGCAGTCGAGCCGGAAATCATTGCCCTCGACGCGACCGACCGCCCGCGTCCGCACGGGGAGTCACTTGCTGCACTGGTTGAACAAATCCGCACCCGCTATCCGTCGTTATTGCTGATGGCCGATATCGCCACGGTTGCCGAGGCCAAAACGGCGCAGATGCTGGGCTTCGACTGCGTGGGCACCACGCTTCACGGCTATACGGCGGATACGCAGGGGCGCATGCTGCGTGAAAACGACTGCGGATTTTTACGCGACGTGCTGGCGACAGTGACAGTTCCGGTTGTGGCAGAAGGCAATGTCGACACGCCAGAACTGGCCGCGCGCTGCCTGGAATTAGGCGCACACACGGTGGTGGTAGGCGGTGCAATTACGCGTCCTCAGCAGATAACCGCGCGTTTCGTGGCGGCGATAGAGTCCTAAAGCACCGATCGGGCATGATACTTAGGCGGGGATCTGCGATACTTAACGTTTATCCCCAAACTGAGATGACTATGCAGTACCCGATTAACGAGATGTTCCAGACCCTGCAAGGCGAGGGTTACTTCACCGGCGTTCCTGCTATTTTTATTCGATTACAGGGATGCCCGGTTGGCTGTGCCTGGTGTGATACCAAACATACGTGGGATAAACTCGCAGATCGGGAAGTGTCGCTGTTCAGTATTCTGGCCAAAACCAAAGAGAGCGATAAATGGGGCGCTGGCAGTGCAGAAGATCTGCTGGCAATCATTGGTCGTCAGGGCTGGACCGCCCGCCATGTGGTGATCACCGGAGGGGAGCCCTGCATCCACGACTTAACCTCGCTCACGGATCTGCTGGAAAAGAACGGCTACAGCTGCCAGATTGAAACCAGCGGCACCCACGAAGTACGCTGCTCGCACACCACCTGGGTGACGGTATCGCCGAAAGTGAATATGCGCGGCGGGTACGACGTATTGTCGCAGGCACTGGAACGTGCCGATGAGATCAAACACCCGGTGGGCCGCGTGCGTGATATTGAAGCACTGGATGAACTGCTGGCGACGCTGAACGACGAAAAGCAGCGTATCATTGCCCTGCAGCCAATCAGCCAGAAAGACGACGCCACGCGTCTGTGCATTGAAACCTGTATCGCGCGCAACTGGCGTTTGTCGATGCAGACGCACAAGTATCTGAATATCGCTTAGCTAAATCAGAGATATTGTCGGGCGAGTTTTGCCTTGTCCGGCAATTTTGCGCTTCAGGGAGAATAAGCGACATGATGTCAAATGAGTCAATCAACGCTTTTTCGATGGATTTTTTCTCGTTAAAAGGCAAGACGGCAATTGTGACCGGCGGTAATCGCGGTTTAGGGCAAGCTTTTGCCGTGGCACTGGCGAAAGCGGGGGCAAATGTTTTTATCGCCGGTATTAGCAGCGAGAATACCAGGACGCGTGAACTTATTGAGCAGCAAGGCGTTGAGGTGGAATTCATGTCTGTAGATATTTCCAGCGATGGTGTACCGCGGAAGATTATCAATGCCTGTTGTCATCGTTTTGGTAACCTGGATATTCTGGTCAATAATGCGGGTATCTGTAAGCTCAATAAGATACTTCGTTTTGGGCGCAGTGACTGGGATCCAATGATCGATGTTAATCTGACAGCGGCATTTGAACTCAGTCATGAAGCGGCAAAAATAATGGTTCCGCGCCGTAGCGGTAAGATTATTAATATCTGTTCGGTATTTTCATTTTCAGGCGGAAGATGGTCTCCGGCCTATGCAGCAACCAAGCATGCGCTAGCAGGGTTAACCAAATCTTATTGCGATGAATTAGGTCAGTATAATATTCAGGTGAATGGTATTGCGCCTGGCTATTACCACACCGATATCACAGCCATAACGCACAGTACCCCAAAGGAATATAAGAGGGTGCTTGAGCATATCCCTGCCAACCGATGGGGAGAGCCGCAGGATTTAATGGGTGCAGTGGTATATCTTGCCAGTCGGGCCTCAGATTATGTCAATGGCCATATCCTGGCCGTTGATGGCGGTTATCTGGTGCGTTAGTGGCGCTGGAAGAATGAAGACCCGCCTTACGGCGGGTCCTGTGCGGGAAAGAGGGGATTATTCGCCGCGATACACGCAGCCCGCCGTACAGGTTTCTTTGATCATCACTGCACTCAGCAGCGGCACCAGCGGCTTCATCTCATCCCAGATCCACTTTGCCAGCACTTCGCTGGTCGGGTTTTCAAGCCCTGGAATCTCATTCAGATAGTAGTGATCGAGGCGATTATAGGTCGGCTTGAAGGCGGCCTTCAGTTCGGAAAAATCCATGATCCAACCGGTGTGCGGATCGACTTCACCCGTGATCTCCAGGCGCACCATAAAGGAGTGCCCGTGCAGGCGACCACATTTATGCCCTTCCGGGACGTGAGGGAGATGGTGGGCGGCTTCGAAGATGAAATCTTTAAACAGTGTGGTGGACATCGTGGACTCTCAAAAATGCGGAAAAAACCGCCGTAGAGTACCGGAAAGTACCTTTTTTATCATTAACTAAAACGGGCATTCTCCCGGGACGCTGCTTACACTGCGATGACTCACGGTTTTATGTTTTAATTTCATAGGCTTAATTAATCGTTTTTATTGTTAAGAACAATAGCTAAAAGAGGTTAGTTCTTTTGGTTATTTATTATTTCCATCCCTTCTTTAATTGTTATGATCCGCGCCGTTAACCTTACACTCTGTTCTGTCTTTAAGATAAAAATTCAGCTTTGCTACTGGAACATAACGACGCATGACAACACAGGCCCCACCTTCAAATTTGCTTCCCCTGAACCCGGAGCAACTGGCACGCCTGCAGGCGGCCACCACTGATTTTTCGCCTACCCAGCTCGCCTGGGTGTCCGGTTATTTCTGGGGAATGCTCAACCAGCAGCCCGGCAGCGCGGTAAGCGCACCGGCTACGGCCGTTGAGATCCCGGCAATTACGCTTATCTCTGCTTCACAAACCGGTAATGCGCGCCGCGTCGCCGAAGCACTGCGCGACGACCTGCTCGCGGCCAAACTGAACGTGAACCTGGTGAACGCCGGGGATTATAAATTTAAGCAAGTCGCGTCAGAAAAACTGGTTGTGGTGGTCACGTCAACCCAGGGCGAAGGTGAGCCGCCTGAAGAAGCCGTTGCGCTGCATAAGTTCCTGTTCTCGAAAAAAGCCCCCAAGCTTACGGATACCGCGTTTGCCGTCTTCGGCCTGGGCGACTCGTCCTATGAATTCTTCTGCCAGTCCGGCAAAGATTTTGACAGCAAGCTGGCGGAACTGGGCGGTGAGCGCCTGCTGGACCGCGTTGATACCGACGTCGAGTATCAGGCCGCCGCTGCCGAATGGCGCGCACGCATTGTTGATGTGCTGAAAGCCCGCGTCCCGCAGGACACGCCGGCACAGGCTGCCGTGACCGCCACTGGCGTGGTCAACGATATCCACACCAGCCCGTATACCAAAGAAGCGCCGCTGACGGCGAGCCTCTCTGTTAACCAGAAAATCACCGGTCGCGATTCTGAAAAAGATGTGCGCCATATCGAAATTGATTTGGGCGACTCCGGTCTGCGTTATCAGCCGGGCGATGCGCTTGGCGTCTGGTATCAGAACGATCCGGCGCTGGTGAACGAGCTGGTAGAACTGCTGTGGCTGAAGGGCGATGAGCCGGTAACGGTAGAAGGCAAAACCCTGCCGCTCGCGCAAGCGCTGCAGTGGCATTTCGAACTGACCGTCAACACCGCCAATATCGTGGAAAACTACGCCACCCTGACCCGCAGCGAGGCACTGTTGCCGCTGGTGGGTGACAAAGCGAAACTGCAGCACTACGCCACCACCACCCCCATTGTGGATATGGTGCGTTTTGCCCCGGCACAGCTGAGCCCGGAGGCATTAACCGGCCTGCTGCGTCCACTGACGCCGCGCCTCTACTCCATCGCCTCTGCTCAGGCAGAAGTGGAGAGTGAAGTGCACGTGACCGTCGGCGTGGTGCGTTACGACATCGAAGGCCGCGCCCGTGCGGGCGGTGCCTCCAGCTTCCTCGCGGATCGCGTTGAGGAAGAGGGCGAAGTCCGGGTGTTTATTGAGCACAACGACAACTTCCGTCTGCCTGCCAACCCGGAAACCCCGGTGATTATGATTGGTCCAGGTACCGGTATTGCGCCGTTCCGCGCCTTTATGCAGCAGCGTGCCGCCGATGAAGCCTCCGGTAAAAACTGGCTTATCTTCGGCAACCCGCACTTTACGGAAGATTTCCTTTATCAGGTTGAGTGGCAACGCTACGTCAAAGAGGGCGTGCTCTCGCGCATCGATTTGGCCTGGTCTCGCGACCAACAACAAAAAATATACGTACAAGACAAACTGCGCGCACAGGGCGCAGAACTGTGGGCATGGATCAATAACGGTGCCCACATTTATGTCTGCGGCGACGCCAATCGCATGGCGAAAGACGTTGAGCAGGCTTTGCTGGAAGTGATTGCTGAATTCGGTGGCATGGATACTGAATCGGCGGATGAATTTTTAAGTGAGCTGCGCGTAGAGCGCCGTTATCAGCGAGATGTCTACTAATGAGCGAAAAACATCCTGGCCCTCTGGTGGTCGAAGGCAAGCTGACTGATGCCGAGCGCATGAAGGTTGATAGCAACTATCTGCGCGGCACCATTGCCGAAGATTTGAATGACGGTCTGACCGGCGGTTTTAAAGGCGATAACTTCCTGCTGATCCGTTTCCACGGTATGTACCAGCAGGACGACCGCGATATCCGCGCCGAGCGTGCTGAACAGAAGCTGGAGCCGCGTCATGCGATGCTGCTGCGTTGCCGTCTGCCGGGTGGGATCATCACCACCAAACAGTGGCAGGCGATCGACAAGTTTGCCCATGACAACACGATTTACGGCAGCATCCGTCTGACTAACCGTCAGACCTTCCAGTTCCACGGTATTTTGAAGAAGAACGTGAAGCCGGTACACCAGATGCTGCACTCGGTAGGGCTGGACGCGCTGGCGACCGCCAACGACATGAACCGTAACGTACTCTGTACTTCCAACCCGTACGAGTCCGAGCTGCACGCCGAAGCCTACGAATGGGCGAAGAAGATCTCTGAGCATCTGCTGCCGCAGACCCGCGCGTATGCCGAGATCTGGCTCGATCAGGAAAAAGTGGCCACCACCGACGTTGAACCGATCCTCGGCCAGACCTATCTGCCGCGTAAGTTCAAAACCACGGTGGTGATCCCACCGCAGAACGATATCGATCTGCACGCCAACGACATGAACTTTGTCGCGGTTGCTGAGAACGGCAAACTGGTGGGCTTTAACCTGCTGGTGGGCGGCGGCTTGTCCATTGAGCACGGCAACAAGAAAACCTACGCCCGTACCGCCAGCGAGTTTGGCTATCTGCCGCTGGAACACACCCTTGCGGTGGCTGAAGCGGTGGTGACCACTCAGCGCGACTGGGGTAACCGTACCGACCGTAAAAACGCCAAGACCAAGTACACCCTTGAGCGCGTCGGCGTCGATACTTTCAAGGAAGAGGTGGAGCGCCGGGCGGGCATCACGTTTGAACCGATCCGTCCTTACGAATTCACCGGTCGCGGCGATCGCATCGGCTGGGTGAAGGGCATCGACAATAAATGGCACCTGACGCTGTTTATCGAGAACGGCCGTATTCTGGATTATCCGGGCCGTCCGCTGAAAACCGGTCTGCTGGAGATCGCGAAGATCCACAAAGGCGAGTTCCGCATTACTGCCAACCAGAACCTGATCATCGCCGGCGTGCCGGAGAGCCAGAAGGCGAAGATCGAGAAGCTGGCCCGGGAACATACGCTGATGGATACGGTGAAACCGCAGCGTGAAAACTCCATGGCCTGCGTGTCGTTCCCGACCTGTCCGCTGGCAATGGCCGAAGCTGAGCGCTTCCTGCCGTCGTTCACCGACAAAGTGGAAGCGGTGCTGGAAAAACACGGCATCCCTGATGAACATATTGTGATGCGCGTGACCGGCTGCCCGAACGGCTGTGGCCGTGCGCTGCTGGCCGAGCTGGGGCTGGTGGGTAAAGCTCCTGGGCGCTACAACGTGCATCTGGGTGGGAATCGCAGCGGAACGCGTATTCCGCGAATGTATCGCGAAAACATTACCGAGCCGGAAATTCTGCAGTCAATTGACGAGCTGGTCGGGCGCTGGGCGAAAGAGCGCGAAGCGGGTGAAGGCTTCGGCGACTTTACGGTGCGTGCGGGCATTATTCGCCCGGTGCTCGATCCCGCAAGGGATTTCTGGGAGTAACCACGAGAGGTCATTATGTCCGTACTCGATCTAAATGCGCTTAACGCATTGCCCAAAGTGGAACGCATTCTGGCGTTGGCCGAAACGAACGGCCAACTGGAAAAGCTTGATGCCGAAGGGCGCGTCGCCTGGGCGCTGGAGAATCTGCCTGGTGAATACGTGCTCTCATCGAGCTTTGGTATTCAGGCGGCCGTCAGCCTGCATCTGGTGAATCAGATCCGCCCGGATATCCCGGTGATCCTCACCGATACCGGCTACCTGTTCCCGGAAACCTACCAGTTTATCGATGAGCTAACGGACAAGCTCAAGCTGAACCTGAAGGTCTACCGCGCTGAGCAGAGCGCCGCCTGGCAGGAAGCACGCTACGGCAAGCTGTGGGAGCAGGGCGTTGAGGGCATTGAGAAATACAACGACATCAACAAAGTTGAGCCGATGAACCGCGCCCTGTCTGAACTCAATGCGCAAACCTGGTTTGCGGGCCTGCGTCGCGATCAGTCCGGCAGCCGCGCGAGCCTGCCGGTGCTGGCTCTCCAGCGCGGGGTGTTCAAAGTGCTGCCGATTATCGACTGGGATAACCGTACCATTTACCAGTACCTGCAGCAGCATGGGCTAAAGTATCACCCGCTGTGGGATCAGGGTTATCTGTCGGTGGGCGACACCCATACCACCCGCAAATGGGAGCCCGGTATGGCAGAAGAAGAGACGCGCTTCTTTGGCCTGAAGCGCGAGTGCGGATTGCACGAAGGTTAACGGCACTAAAATGAGGCCCGGTAAGGCGTAGCCATTACCGGGCGTTTTCTCAGGCCCTGGCCGCTTTCGCCAGCTCTTTTACCAGCGGCAGCATCACGCGCACCACGTCCCGGCTGCGGTGTTCAATCCGTTGTGGGAGCGCGGCATCAATGTACTGCTGATTATCCAGCCGCACGTCGTGCCAGCTGGTGCCCGTTGGAAAGGCTTTCGATTTTGCCCGCTGCTGATAGCCGTCTTTTTTACCCAGCGACCAGTTGGTGGCTTCGACATACAGGACCGGGATCCCGGCTTTATCAAACACCTCACCATCATTACAGCACCCCGTGCCTTTCGGGAACGCTGCGTTGCCGCCTGGGTTGGTGGCCGCAAAAATGCCGTGAGTGCGGGCAATGGCCAGCGCGCGGTCGCGGGTTAACTTGCGCACCTGGGCTGGGGTGGTTTTGCCGCTGTTAAAATAGAGCTTATCGCCGACGATCAGGTTATCGAGGTTGATCACCAGCAGGGTGTTTTTCTTCTCGGCCGCGCTCATGCGCTTAAGCACATTCTCCGCGCCCAGCTTTCCCTCTTCCTCGCCGCTGGTGGCAATAAAGCGAATGCTGTACTGGGTGGGGATGCTTTTCAGTCGATCGGCCAGCTCCAGCATCACTCCGACGCCTGCGGCATTGTCATCGATGCCCTGTAAGGTCAGGCCGCCGAGGTTGTGGTCGCTATCGCTGTCGCTCATCGGGGCGTAAGTATCCAGATGCGCGAGGATAATAATTTGTTGTTCGGTTTTACCTTCATGGGCGGCAATCACGGTGCTGCCGGTCACGTTGTGCCAGTTTTTGCTTTGATTACGTGAGGTATAGATATAGCGGCTCTGGAAGGTACGGATGTCGCTCTGGTACCCCATCCCGGCGAACTGCTGGCGGACATAGTCAGCGCTGAGCATTTCGGCAGGGGTACCGGTCATGCGGCCGGGGAAAAATGTCGCAATATGACGCGCCTGCGAGGCGGCCATTTCACCCATGGCGGGGGTTTTTGCCTGAACGGGCAGGATAAAGCAAACGCCGAACGCCAGGGCAGCGATCCGGTGGCGCATTGCGGAAAACATAATGCATCCTTAAAAAAGAGATCAAAATTTTAACGCGCCTAGTATGAAACCGTGACGGCGCTTACACAATTTGAATTGCTCTTAAATGCCTGTCATGGCGCGTCTTAAGCACTTTTTGATATGAGCTTTTTCACGGCGTTATTCCATTGAGTAACTACTCATTCCAATTCGTAATTTCATTCGTCCCGAACAGCCCCCTATAGTCCCACTATTCCTGGTTGTTAGCGAGTTGTAGCATTGTGGATTACCTTCCTTTATTTGCTGCCATAAAAGACCGTCCGGTGCTTGTTGTCGGTACCGGAGAGATCGCGCTGCGCAAAATCGCCTTTTTACAGCGTGCAGGTGCGCAGGTGCAGGTTGTGGCCGAGGCGGACTTTGATGAATCGCTTATCGATGCTGTGGTGCTGGTGATTGCCGCCACTGAAGATCGGACGCTCAACCAGCGCATTTCGGCTGCCGCTCACGCCCGCCACCGTCTGGTGAACGTGGTGGACGATCAGCCGCTGTGCTCCTTTATCTTCCCGTCGATTGTCGACAGGTCGCCGCTGCTGGTGGCGATCTCCTCCGGCGGTACCGCACCGGTGCTGGCGCGCGTGTTACGTGAGAAAATCGAAGCCTTGCTGCCGACAAGCCTCGGGCGGATGGCAGAGAAAGCCAGCTTCTGGCGCAACCATTTGAAAACTCGGCTGACCAGCGTGACGGAACGTCGTCGCTTCTGGGAGCGCGTGTTCCGTGGCCGCTTTGTCAGCCTGATGCAGGCAGGCAACGAAACTGCAGCCCAGCAGCTGCTGGAAGATGAGCTGGATAACCCGGGCAGCAGCGCGGGCGAAATTATTCTGGTTGGAGCCGGGCCTGGCGATGCCGGATTATTGACGCTTCGCGGCCTGCAGGTGCTGCAGGACGCTGACGTGGTGTTTTACGACCATCTGGTCACTGACGGCATACGCGAACTGATCCGCCGGGATGCGGAACAAATCTGCGTCGGCAAACGCGCGGGTGGGCACGCAGTTCCGCAGCATGACACCAATCAGATGCTGATTGCGGCGGCCAAAGCGGGTAAAACAGTGGTCCGTCTGAAAGGCGGCGATCCGTTTATCTTCGGCCGTGGCGGCGAAGAGCTGCAGGCGGCGGCCGAGGCGGGTGTGCCTTTCCAGGTGGTACCGGGGATCACCGCGGCATCTGCCGTCACGGCTTATGCCGGTATCCCGCTCACCCATCGTGATTACGCCCAGAGCGTGACCTTTGTGACCGGCCACTACAAGGCCGACAGCGCGCCGCTGGACTGGGCGCACCTGGCGCAGGGCCGCCAGACGCTGGCTATCTACATGGGCACCATGAAGGCGGCAGAGATCAGTCAGCAACTGATCCAGCATGGCCGCGACGGAACAACGCCTGTTGCCGTGATTTCGCGCGGTACTCGTGTGGATCAACAGGTCGCAACCGGCACATTACAACAGCTTGCAAGCCTGGCAAAAGACGCCCCGATGCCCGCCCTGATTGTGGTGGGAGAAGTTGTGCAGTTGCACGACACGCTCGCCTGGTTTCAACATACAACAGATGCAGAAGGGTTTGGTTCTTCTGTTATAAATTTGGCTTAAGGAACGGTTATGGACCAAAAACGACTGACTCACCTGCGGCAACTGGAAGCGGAAAGTATTCATATTATCCGCGAGGTAGCCGCTGAGTTTTCTAATCCGGTAATGATGTATTCCATCGGCAAAGACTCCAGCGTGATGCTGCACCTGGCGCGTAAAGCGTTTTACCCGGGCACCTTGCCGTTCCCGCTGCTGCATGTGGATACCGGCTGGAAATTCCGTGAGATGTATGAATTCCGTGACCGTACCGCCAAAGCGTACGGCTGCGAGTTGCTGGTGCATAAAAACCCGGAAGGGGTGGCGATGGGCATTAACCCGTTCGTGCACGGCAGCGGTAAACACACCGACATCATGAAAACCGAAGGGCTGAAGCAAGCCCTGAACAAATACGGTTTTGATGCAGCATTCGGCGGCGCGCGCCGTGATGAAGAGAAATCCCGCGCCAAGGAGCGTATCTACTCCTTCCGCGATCGCTTCCACCGCTGGGATCCTAAAAACCAGCGCCCGGAGCTGTGGCATAACTACAACGGCCAGATTAACAAAGGCGAAAGCATTCGCGTGTTCCCGCTCTCGAACTGGACCGAGCTGGATATCTGGCAGTACATCTATCTGGAAAATATCGACATCGTTCCTCTGTATCTGGCGGCAGAACGCCCGGTGCTCGAGCGCGACGGCATGCTGATGATGATTGATGACGATCGTATCGATCTGCAGCCAGGGGAAGTGATCAAAAAACAGATGGTGCGCTTCCGTACCCTCGGCTGCTGGCCGCTGACCGGCGCGGTAGAGTCGAACGCGCAGACGTTGCCGGAGATCATTGAAGAGATGCTGGTCTCGACCACCAGCGAGCGACAAGGGCGCGTGATTGACCGCGACCAGGCAGGCTCAATGGAGCTGAAGAAACGTCAGGGTTATTTCTAAGGAGCCGCCATGAATACCACTATTGCTCAACAGATTGCCGATGAAGGCGGCGTAGAAGCCTACCTGCACGCGCAGCAGCACAAAAGTTTACTGCGGTTTCTGACCTGCGGCAGCGTCGACGACGGCAAAAGTACGCTGATTGGCCGTCTGCTGCACGACACCCGTCAGATCTATGAAGACCAGCTCTCCTCGCTGCACAACGACAGCAAACGTCACGGCACCCAGGGCGAAAAGCTCGATCTGGCGCTGCTGGTGGATGGCCTGCAGGCGGAGCGCGAGCAGGGCATCACCATCGACGTGGCTTACCGCTACTTCTCCACCGAGAAGCGCAAATTTATTATTGCCGACACCCCGGGGCACGAACAGTACACCCGCAACATGGCCACCGGTGCCTCCACCTGTGACCTGGCGATCCTGCTGATCGACGCCCGTAAAGGCGTGCTGGATCAAACCCGTCGCCACAGCTTTATCTCCACCTTACTGGGGATCAAGCACCTGGTGGTGGCAGTCAACAAAATGGATCTGGTGGATTTCAGCGAAGATAAATTTAACGAGATCCGCGAAAGCTACCTGACCTTTGCCGAGCAGCTGCCGGGCAACCTCGATATCCGCTTTGTGCCGCTGTCGGCGCTGGAAGGGGACAACGTTGCTTCCCAGAGCGCTAGCATGCCGTGGTACAGCGGCCCAACGCTGCTGGAAGTGCTGGAAACCGTTGAGCTGCAGCGCAGCGTCGAGACCCAGCCGCTGCGCTTCCCGGTGCAGTACGTTAACCGCCCGAATCTCGATTTCCGCGGCTTCTCTGGCACAATTGCCGGTGGCCGCGTGAGCGTCGGCCAGCGCCTGAAAGTTCTGCCTTCTGGCGTGGAGTCTGCCGTTACCCGTATTGTCACTTTTGATGGCGATCTGCAGGAAGCCGGTGCAGGTGAGGCGGTGACGCTGGTGTTGAAGGATGAAATCGACATCAGTCGTGGGGATCTGCTGGTGGACGCGTCCGACTCCCTGCCCGCGGTACAAAGCGCCTCGATCGATGTGGTGTGGATGGCGGAGCAGGCGCTGAGCGTCGGCCAGAGCTACGACATTAAAATCGCCGGTAAGAAAACCCGCGCCCGCGTAGACGCCATTCAGTATCAGGTGGACATCAACACCCTGGCGCAGCACAGCGTCGCGGAGCTGCCGCTGAACGGCATCGGTCTGGTCGATTTCACCTTCGACGAGCCGCTGGTGCTGGATCAATATCAGCAGAACCCGGTGACCGGCGGGCTGATTATCATCGATCGTCTGTCTAACGTTACCGTGGGTGCCGGAATGGTCCATGAGCCGCATGAACAATCGACTGCCGTGCCGTCTGAATTCAGCGCCTTTGAGCTGGAGCTGAACGCACTGGTGCGTAAACACTTCCCGCACTGGGGCGCACGCGATCTGCTGGGAGGCAAGTAATGGCCCAGCATGATGAGAACGTTGTCTGGCATCCTCATCCGGTGACCGTTGCCGCGCGCGAACAACTCCACGGTCACCGTGGGGTTGTGCTGTGGTTTACCGGGCTCTCCGGCTCGGGTAAATCCACCGTGGCCGGGGCGCTGGAAGAGGCCCTGCATCAGAATGGGGTCAGCACCTACCTGCTGGATGGCGACAACGTGCGTCACGGGCTGTGCAGCGATCTGGGCTTTAGCGACGACGATCGCAAAGAGAACATCCGTCGGGTGGGCGAAGTGGCCAGCCTGATGGCCGACGCCGGGCTGGTGGTCTTAACGGCATTTATCTCGCCGCACCGGGCCGAGCGGCAGACGGTGCGCGAGCGTGTCGGTCAGGATCGTTTTATTGAAGTCTTTGTCGACACGCCGCTGGCGATCTGCGAGCAGCGCGATCCGAAAGGGCTGTATAAGAAAGCCCGCGCGGGCGAGCTGAAAAATTTCACCGGCATTGATGCCGTATATGAAGCCCCCGAATCACCGGACATTCACCTCAAGGGTGAACAATTGGTAACAAATTTGGTGGGTGAATTATTAGACCTGCTCCGGCAGGACGATATTATCAGATCCTGAGACAGCATCGATGAGGAAGCAGGTTATCCATCATCGGTGCAACATGGTCACGGGATCAGCTATGCGGAACAGCGAAAACTACATTATCACCAGGTCAGATTCGGTAGCGGCGACTGACGAAACGACCTGGTCTTTTCCCGGGGCGATCGTCGGCTTTGCGTCATGGCTGATGGCGCTTGGCATCCCCTTCCTGCTGTATGGCAGCAATACCTTATTCTTCCTCCTCTATACCTGGCCTTTCTTCCTGGCGCTGATGCCCGTTGCCGTGGTGGTCGGGATTGCGCTGCACTCTCTGCTCAATGGCAAGCTGCTCTATAGCGCCCTCACCACCGTTGTCGCGGTGGCCGTGATGTTCGGGCTGTTATTTTTGTGGCTCATGGGATAAGTTCATCCATAATTCAAACCGTAACCAACTATGAGACAATGTTGGCTGCGCGAATCTGCGAAAAAAATGTGGTACATTTGCCCGCAATGTTGCGGCATCTCTGTAGCCCCGATGTAGAGTCGTGGGGAAAGTTATGGGATGATGATGCCGTTTTTCAGGGGGCAGGATGGGTAAACTTACGCTGCTGTTGCTGGCTTTGCTGGTCTGGCTTCAGTATTCGCTGTGGTTCGGTAAGAACGGTCTTCACGACTACAGTCGCGTCAATGACGACGTGACGGCGCAGCAGGCAACAAACGGCAAACTTAAAGCGCGAAACGATCAGCTGTTCGCTGAAATTGACGATCTCAATGGCGGACAAGAAGCGATTGAAGAGCGCGCGCGCAATGAACTCAGCATGACTAAGCCGGGCGAAACTTTCTATCGTCTGGTGCCGGATGCGTCTAAACGCAACCAGGGCTCAGTACAAAACACTCGATAATCAGGCCCAGGATTACGCCATGGCAGTAACTTTTTCGAACGTATGCGCCGTTGTTCCGGCCGCCGGGTTTGGCCGGCGCATGCAGACAGAATGTCCTAAGCAGTACCTTTCAATTGGTGACAAAACGATCCTTGAGCACGCCGTGGCGGCGCTGCTGGCGAACCCGCGCGTGACGCGGGTGATTATTGCTATCAGCCCGGGCGATGCCCGCTTTGCCGCGCTTTCGCTTGCCAGCCACCCACAAATCACCGTTGTCGACGGCGGCGCAGAGCGTGCCGATTCGGTGCTAGCGGGTCTGCAGGCTGCCGGTGACGCGCAATGGGTGCTGGTGCATGATGCGGCGCGTCCGTGCCTGCATCAGGACGACCTGGCACGGCTGCTGGCCATCAGCGAAACCAGCCGCATCGGCGGTATTCTGGCGACGCCGGTACGCGATACCATGAAGCGCGCCGAGCCGGGCCTGCAGGCCATTGCCCATACGGTGGATCGCGTTGATCTCTGGCACGCGCTGACGCCGCAATTTTTCCCCCGCGAACTGCTCCACGACTGCTTAACCCGCGCGCTGAATGAAGGCGCGACCATCACCGATGAAGCGTCGGCGCTGGAGTATTGCGGTTTTCACCCCGAACTGATTGAAGGGCGCGCAGATAACATAAAAGTGACGCGCCCCGAAGATTTACAGCTGGCAGAATTTTATCTTACCCGTTCTACCCATCAGGAGAAGGCATAATGCGAATTGGACATGGTTTTGACGTACACGCCTTTGGCGGCGAGGGCCCAATTATCATTGGCGGCGTGCGTATCCCTTATGAAAAAGGGCTGCTCGCGCATTCTGATGGCGATGTTGCACTGCATGCTTTAACCGATGCGCTGCTCGGTGCGGCGGCGCTGGGCGATATCGGCAAGCTCTTCCCGGACACGGATCCGGCGTTTAAGGGCGCGGACAGCCGCGAGCTGCTGCGCGAAGCCTGGCGCCGTATTCAGGCGAAAGGATTTACCCTTGGGAATGTCGATGTGACGATTATTGCTCAGGCGCCGAAAATGCTGCCGCACATTCCGCAGATGCGCGTCTTTATCGCCGAAGATCTCGGCTGTCACATGGACGATGTCAACGTTAAAGCCACCACCACCGAAAAGCTCGGCTTTACCGGCCGCGGCGAGGGCATTGCCTGTGAAGCGGTGGCGCTGCTGGTGAAGGCGGCAAAATGATCGACATCACCAACCTGACCTGGCTGCACGGTCAGCCACAGGGAACCGGCCTGCTGAAAGCCAATCCTGAAGATTTTGTGGTGATTGAAGATCTGGGCTTTGAGCCGGACGGCGAAGGAGAGCACATTCTGGTGCGGATCCTGAAAAACGGCTGCAACACCCGCTTCGTGGCCGAGGCGCTGGCAAAGTTCCTGAAAATATCCGCCCGCGAAGTGAGCTTCGCCGGGCAGAAAGACAAACACGCGGTTACCGAGCAGTGGCTCTGCGCGCGCGTGCCGGGCAATGCGATGCCGGATTTAAGCAAGTTCCAGCCGGAAGGCTGCACGGTGCTCGAGTACGCCCGCCACAAGCGCAAGCTGCGTCTCGGCGCGCTGAAAGGCAATGCTTTTACGCTGGTGCTGCGCGACGTCAGCCATCGCGATGATGTGGAGCAGCGGCTGGTGGTCATCCGCGAGCAGGGCGTCCCGAACTACTTCGGCGCGCAGCGCTTTGGCATTGGCGGTAGCAACCTGCAGGGTGCGCTGCGCTGGTCACAAAGCAATGCCCCGGTTCGGGATCGAAATAAACGCAGTTTTTGGTTGTCGGCAGCCCGCAGCGCGTTGTTTAATCAAATTGTGAGCGAAAGGTTGAAAAAACCGGACGCGAATCAAGTTGTTGTCGGCGATGCGCTACAATTAGCGGGGCGCGGCAGTTGGTTTGTTGCCACCGCTGAAGAAATGCCCGATTTACAGGCACGCGTCGATGCTAAAACGCTGCTGATCACCGCTGCGCTGGCGGGGACCGGCGAGTGGGGCCCGCAAGGGGAGGCGCTTCTTTTCGAGCAGGCCGCCATTGCCGGTGAAACAGAATTACTGTCTCTTCTGATGCGGGAAAAAGTCGAAGCAGCACGCCGGGCGATGCTGCTCTATCCGCAGCAGCTGAGCTGGAACTGGTGGGATGACGCAACCGTCGAGCTGCGCTTCTGGTTGCCGGCAGGCAGCTTTGCCACCAGCGTTGTCAGGGAACTTATCAACACTTCGGGTGACTATGCGAATATTGCTGAGTAACGATGACGGGATCCATGCGCCAGGCATTCAGACGCTGGCCAGAGCGCTGCGTGAATTTGCCGAGGTTCAGGTTGTGGCCCCCGATCGTAATCGCAGTGGTGCCTCTAACTCGCTCACGCTCGAGTCGTCGCTTCGCACCTTTACCTACGAAAATGGTGATATCGCCGTTCAGATGGGCACGCCGACCGACTGCGTCTTTCTGGGCGTTAACGCCCTGATGCGTCCGCGTCCGGACGTGGTTGTCTCCGGGATCAACGCCGGGCCTAATCTGGGCGATGACGTGATCTATTCCGGCACCGTCGCCGCCGCCATGGAAGGTCGTCATCTTGGCTTTCCTGCGTTGGCGGTCTCGCTTAACGGCCATCAGCATTACGATACCGCTGCTGCCATTACCTGTTCCATTCTGCGGGCACTCAACCGCGAGCCGCTGCGCACCGGGCGCATCCTTAATATCAACGTGCCCGACCTGCCGCTGGATCAGATCAAAGGCATTCGCGTCACCCGCTGCGGCAGCCGTCATCCGGCGGATAAAGTTATTCCGCAGCAGGATCCGCGTGGCAACACGTTGTACTGGATAGGCCCGCCGGGCGAAAAGCACGACGCCGGGCCGGATACCGATTTCGCGGCGGTAGATGAAGGCTATGTTTCCGTCACGCCGCTGCATGTGGATCTGACTGCGTATAACGCGCATGATGTGGTGTCGGGCTGGCTGGATCGCGCCGGGGTGAGTTCGCAATGGTAAGTAAGCGTGTACAAACACTTCTGAATCAATTACGCGCTCAGGGGATTGCCGATGAGCATGTGCTTACCGCACTCTCACTGGTGCCGCGTGAGAAGTTCGTGGATGAGGCGTTTGAACACAAAGCGTGGGAAAACGTCGCCTTGCCGATAGGGCAGGGGCAGACTATTTCGCAGCCATACATGGTGGCGCGCATGACCGAGTTGCTGGAGCTGACGCCGGACTCACGGGTGCTGGAGATTGGCACGGGTTCGGGGTATCAGACCGCGATTCTGGCGCATCTGGTGCATCACGTCTGCTCGGTGGAGCGCATCAAAGGCCTGCAGTGGCAGGCGCGTCGTCGTTTAAAGCAGCTCGATTTGCATAATGTCTCTACTCGTCACGGCGATGGCTGGCAAGGCTGGAAGGCCCGCGGTCCGTTTGATGCCATTATCGTGACGGCAGCCCCGCCGGAAATCCCCTCTGCGCTAATGGCGCAGCTGGATGACGGCGGGATCCTCGTGCTACCGGTGGGCGACGAACATCAGCTATTAAAGCGTGTCCGTCGACGGGGCAACGAGTTCATCATCGATACCGTGGAAGCCGTGCGCTTTGTGCCTCTGGTAAAAGGTGAGCTGGCCTGAGACTCGGAATTTTCCAGGATTATTCAGGCCAATTCAGCGTATGGTGTGGCGCAAAAGCATCGTGACATCACGGTTAATATTAAGTCACTGGTAATTAACACATTCCTGGGGGATAAATGAGCGCGGGAAGCCCAAAATTCACCATCAGCCGTGTTGCGGCATTATCACTGGTTTCACTCTGGCTGGCAGGCTGTACTAACTCTAATAACGCCCCTGCGCCAGTGAGCTCGGTTGGCGGCAACAGCAGCTCGGGCAGTTCTTCCGGCGGTATGCTGATCACCCCACCGCCTAAAATGGGCACGGTGCCTGCGCAGCAAACTCCGCAAATTCAGCCCGTACAGCGTCCTGTTACCCAGCCAACGCAGATCCAGCCAGTGAATACGCCTGTGCAGACCGAAAATGGCCGCATTGTGTATAACCGTAAGTATGGGAACATTCCGAAAGGGAGCTATACCGGCGGCAGTACCTACACCGTTAAGCGCGGCGATACCCTCTTCTATATTGCCTGGATCACCGGGAACGATTTCCGTGACCTTGCGCAACGAAATAACGTGCAGGCCCCGTATGGCCTGGAAGTGGGCCAGGCGCTGCAGGTGGGCAATGCGACAGGTACACCGTTAACGCCAGGCAATACCGTTTCGGTTGCGGATGTCTCTGCGCAAAATAACAGTGTGATGCCTGCGCAAAAATCAAGCACAGTGGTTGCGTCGCAACCGACAATTACGTATTCTGAGGACTCAGGTGAACAGAGTGCTAACAAGATGTTGCCGAATAATAAAGGGACTGCGACCGTTGTCACAGCACCCGTTACGGCACCTGTGGTTAGCTCTACCGTGCCCGCTGCCAGTAGTCAGACGTCCAGTTCGCCAATCTCTTCCTGGCGCTGGCCTGCTGAAGGCAAAGTTATCGAGAACTTTTCTTCCTCCGAGGGGGGAAATAAAGGGGTCGATATCGCAGGGAGTAAGGGACAGGCTATTATCGCGACCGCAGATGGTCGTGTGGTATACGCCGGTAACGCTCTGCGCGGTTACGGTAATCTTATTATCATAAAACATAACGATGATTACCTGAGTGCCTACGCCCATAACGATACGATGCTGGTCCGGGAACAACAAGAAGTTAAGGCGGGGCAAAAAATAGCGACCATGGGTAGCACCGGAACCAGTTCTACACGCTTGCATTTTGAAATTCGTTACAAGGGGAAATCCGTAAACCCGCTGCAGTATTTACCGCAGCGATAATTTGGCGGGACATACCAATTGGTGTGTTGCGCCCAGGGATCACGGGTAGGAGCCACCTTTATGACTCAGAATACGCTGAAAGTTCATGATTTAAATGAAGACGCGGAGTTTGACGAGAACGGAGCAGAGGCTTTTGACGAAAAAGCCTTAGTAGAAGAGGAACCCAGTGATAACGATTTAGCTGAAGAAGAGCTGTTATCGCAGGGTGCCACTCAGCGCGTGCTCGACGCAACTCAGCTTTACCTTGGGGAGATTGGATACTCTCCACTGTTAACAGCAGAAGAAGAAGTGTATTTCGCTCGTCGTGCGCTGCGTGGAGATGTTGCCTCACGCCGTCGCATGATCGAAAGTAACCTGCGTCTGGTGGTGAAGATTGCCCGTCGTTACAGCAATCGTGGTCTGGCACTGCTGGATCTGATTGAAGAAGGTAACCTGGGGCTGATCCGCGCCGTGGAGAAATTTGACCCTGAACGTGGGTTCCGTTTCTCGACCTACGCAACGTGGTGGATCCGACAAACGATTGAACGGGCGATCATGAATCAAACCCGTACCATCCGTCTGCCGATTCACATCGTGAAAGAGCTGAACGTCTATCTGCGTACTGCACGCGAGTTGTCCCATAAACTGGACCACGAGCCAAGCGCGGAAGAGATTGCCGAGCAGCTGGATAAACCGGTTGATGATGTTAGCCGTATGCTGCGTCTCAACGAGCGTATTACCTCCGTTGACACCCCGCTGGGTGGCGATTCCGAGAAAGCGCTGCTGGATATCCTGGCCGATGAAAAAGACAACGGCCCGGAAGACACCACGCAAGACGATGATATGAAACAGAGCATCGTCAAATGGCTGTTCGAACTGAACGCCAAACAGCGTGAAGTGCTGGCGCGTCGTTTCGGTCTGCTGGGGTATGAAGCTGCGACACTGGAAGACGTCGGTCGTGAAATCGGCCTGACCCGTGAACGTGTTCGTCAGATTCAGGTAGAGGGTCTGCGTCGCCTGCGTGAAATCCTGCAGGGGCAAGGGCTGAATATCGAAGCGCTGTTCCGCGAGTAAGCCACTCTTCGTCAAAAAAGGCCAGTCGAGAGACTGGCCTTTTTTCTTTTGTATCAGGGCTGAGCGGTCTCGTGCAGCAGGCGCCACGTAATGTTAACGCCCTCTTGCGTCAGGGCGGCTGTCGACCAGCGCACATTCACTGGCTGTTCAGGACGCGTTTGCGTCTCGCGATAGTGAACAAGTGCACCGTTATCCCACGTCTGCAGAAGGGTTAACTCATCTACCACAATCTTTAGCCCCGGCCGACTGCCGCGTTGGCTATCAAAAAAACGCGCCAGCGTGGGATAATCCAGGTGGACGCCGGTTGGAGCAATCATCATAAAGTCCGGACGAAAGCGGGAGAGTAATGCATTAATATCGCCTTCTCCGCGACCTAACCAGTTTTCGATGGCGATGTGGGCTTCGATAATTTCTGCTTCGTAGTGGTTCATGGTTTCTCCAGTTAATCGCAAAACGGTAACGTTGCTACCGTTTTGCGTGTTTGCGCACTTTGCCTTTGGATAAACGCTGGTTAAGAAGTTACACCAGGTTTTTTAACCGGTAGATCCACTCCAGCGCCTGGCGTGGGGTCAGGGAATCCGGATCGAGGTTTTCCAGCGCTTCCAACGCCGGGGAGGTCTCTTCTGCTGGCGACAGCAGCGACATCTGGGTGCCATCAACCTGAGTTGCCGCCGCGTTTGGCGACAGGCTTTCCAGCTCGCGTAGCTTCTGGCGCGCGCGCTTAATCACCTCTTTCGGCACGCCCGCCAGTGCGGCAACGGCCAGGCCATAGCTTTTGCTGGCGGCGCCATCCTGCACGGTATGCATAAAGGCAATAGTGTCGCCATGCTCCAGCGCATCCAGATGCACATTCGCCACGCCTTCCATTTTCTCCGGTAGCTGCGTCAGCTCGAAGTAGTGGGTGGCAAACAGAGTCATGGCTTTGATTTTATTGGCCAGGCTTTCGGCACAGGCCCACGCCAGCGACAGGCCGTCGTAAGTTGAGGTGCCGCGGCCAATTTCATCCATCAGTACCAGGCTGTTTTCCGTGGCATTGTGCAGAATGTTGGCGGTTTCGGTCATCTCCACCATAAAGGTTGAACGCCCGCTCGCCAGATCGTCCGCGGCGCCCACGCGAGTGAAAATGCGATCGATAGGGCCGATCTCTACTTTTTGCGCCGGGACGTAGCTGCCGATATAGGCCAACAGTGCGATCAGTGCCGTCTGACGCATGTAAGTACTTTTACCGCCCATGTTTGGGCCGGTAATGATCAGCATCCGACGCTGTGGCGACAGGTGCAGGGGGTTGGCGATAAAAGGCTCGTTCAACACCTGCTCGACCACCGGATGGCGGCCTTCGAGAATGCGCACGCCGGGCTTATCGGTAAAGGTCGGGCAGCTGTAGTTCAGCGTTTCCGCGCGTTCTGCCAGATTCACCAGTACGTCCAGCTCAGCCAGCGCGGCGGCGCTCTGCTGTAGATCCCCCAGATGCGGCATCAGGCTGTCGAACAGGGCGTCATACAGCTGTTTTTCCAGCGCCAGCGCTTTGCCCTTCGAGGTAAGGACTTTGTCCTCGTACTCTTTTAGCTCAGGAATGATGTAGCGCTCGGCGTTTTTCAGCGTCTGGCGGCGCACATAGTGGATAGGGGCCAGATGGCTCTGTCCACGACTGATCTGAATGAAGTAGCCATGCACGGCGTTATAGCCCACTTTCAGCGTATCCAGCCCGAGGCGTTCGCGCTCGCGGATCTCCAGCTTATCCAGATAATCCGTCGCGCCATCGGCCAGCGCGCGCCACTCATCCAGTTCCTCGTTATAGCCTGGGGCGATCACGCCGCCGTCGCGCACCAATACCGGCGGTGCGTCGATGATGGCGTGCTCCAGCAGCTCACGCAGTTCGCTGAATTCACCCATGGTTTCACGCAGCTTCTGCACCGGCGCGCTGTCGATCTCTGCCAGCTGGCTGCGCAGTTCAGGCAGCTGCTGGAACGCGTGGCGCATGCGGGCTAAGTCGCGCGGACGGGCGGTGCGCAGCGCCAGTCGCGCCAGAATACGTTCCAGATCGCCCACCTGACGCAGTACTGGCTGCAGCTCGCTGTATCTGTCCTGCAGTGCGCCAATGGTTTGCTGGCGCCCGGTAAGTGTGTCGGTATCGCGTACCGGCATGTGCAGCCAGCGTTTGAGCATTCGGCTGCCCATCGGCGTCACGGTGCTGTCGAGCACCGACGCAAGGGTGTTTTCCACACCGCCCGCCAGGTTCTGGGTGATCTCCAGATTGCGGCGCGTGGCGGCATCCATAATGATGCTGTCCTGCTGACGATCGAGGGTGATTGAGCGAATATGTGGCAGGGCGGTGCGCTGGGTATCTTTGACGTACTGCAGCAAACAGCCTGCGGCGCACAGGCCGCGCGGGGCATTTTCAACCCCAAAGCCGACCAGGTCGCGGGTGCCAAACTGCATGTTGAGCTGCTGGCGCGCGGTGTCGATTTCAAATTCCCACAGCGGGCGACGACGCAGGCCGCGACGGCCTTCAAGCAGTGACATCTGGGCAAAATCTTCGGCATACAGCAGCTCGGCCGGGTTGGTACGCTGCAGCTCTGCCGCCATGGTCTCGAGATCGGCCGGTTCGCTCAGGCGAAAACGCCCGGAGCTGATATCCAGCGTGGCATAGCCGAAACCTTTGCTGTCCTGCCAGATGGCCGCCAGCAGGTTGTCCTGACGCTCCTGCAGCAGGGCTTCATCGCTGATGGTGCCGGGCGTTACGATGCGGACAACCTTGCGATCGACCGGACCTTTTGAGGTCGCCGGATCGCCCACCTGTTCGCATATGGCGACCGACTCACCCTGATTGACCAGCTTGGCCAGGTAGTTCTCCACCGCATGGTGCGGAATACCCGCCATCGGAATCGGTTCCCCGGCTGAGGCGCCGCGCTTGGTCAGGGAGATGTCGAGCAGCTGCGAGGCGCGTTTCGCATCGTCATAAAACAGCTCGTAAAAGTCGCCCATACGATAAAACAGCAGAATTTCCGGATGCTGCGCTTTGAGCTTCAGATACTGCTGCATCATGGGGGTGTGGGCGTCGAAATTGTCTGTAGTGGTCATGGAGTGATGATGTCCATTTCTTTGAAAATAGTGCGGTTCAGGCGACATTAGAGCCATAAGTTGGCACTATTGTCGCATGAAAAAATGGCACCGCGCAGCAAAATGTCGCGACTTTACGAGGCCTCTTCCGCAATCAGTTCAATCACTAATTTTCCCTGTTCGACCAGCACCCGCACCTGCGCGTGGGTTTTAAACCCGGCCTCTTCCAGCCAGTCGCCTTTCAGGCTCAGCGATGCATGCACGCTGTAGCGTTGCGGGATCTTGGTTTTGCGATCTTCATGACGCTTTCTGAAATAGCCCACCGTTAACCGACGGCTTGGTAGGGCAATGCACATCTCTGACATAGAAACTCCTTTTCTTCGGGTACATCGGGTGAAATAAACACCTGTATAAAATGCCAGTAAAATAGCGAAGAGACAAACCTATAACTGCGAAGCGTCTTCAGAAAACGCAATGTAAAAAATGAAATCGGGCTGAAAAGCGGCAGCAGAAAGGGTATCATAAATGCAACTTATAGGTCGGGGCTCAGTTATGTCTGGAAAACGAATCGCGCGCGAAAAAGAGACTATCCACAAGATGATCGCGCTGTATGAAAAGCAGTGCCCGCAGGCAGCGAAAAAGGCAGGGCACTACCCGGCGCTGAACGATTACGCCGACAAGCGGCTGGATAAATGCGTGTTTGGCGAGGAAAAACCGGCCTGCAAGCAGTGTCCGGTACACTGTTATCAGCCTGCTAAACGTGAAGAGATGAAGCAGGTGATGCGCTGGGCGGGGCCGCGTATGCTGTGGCGCCACCCCATTTTAACGATTCGACATTTGATTGACGATCGCCGTCCTGTGCCGGAGCTGCCGGAAAAGTACCGCCCAAAAAAATAATGTCAGGCCCGCGGTCTGCGCATCGGTCGACAGATAAAGACCATGGCGATAGCGCTGCACAGCGGGAATACCGCCAGCAGCAGCCACGGGAAGGTCGCTTCAGTAGAGGGCGTCAGCGCCTGGTCGAGCAGGTCGCCGAGCAGTAAATTCCCCGTAAGTACCGCACAGCCGCCAGCGGTGGCAAGCGCGCCATAATGCGCCCCCAGCGTCGATTCACTGGCAAACCACGGCACGATATCCTTCGCCGACGGCACCAGCAGCATCTGCCCGCTGGTCAGCAGGGTGACAAAACAGGCTGCAGGCAGCAGACGCAGCCACCCCTGTGCCGGTTGTGAACTGGCAAACAGCGCCACGCTCAGAAACGCCGCCGCTATCAGCACAAACCCGACCGGCAGGATCCGCACTGCCCCTACCCGACGGGCAACGCGCGCCAGCGGCAGCTGGAAGAGGATCACCAGCCCAGAGGCCAGCATAAACAGCGGACCGAGATCTTTTTCGCTGCCGCCTGCGCGCTGGATCTCCACCGGCAGCGCCAGATAGAGCTGGTTATAGCTTAATAACCAGCTGCTCCAGGCGATGATAAACGCCACAAAACGCGGCTGACGAAAGGTGGTCCACCACGGGGCGATCTGCAGCGGTTGGTTTTTGGCAACGGCAGGCGGCAGGCAAAAGAACAGCACAATTAACGCCACCACAAAGACCGCCGCGCCCGCCAGCGCCACCTGACGAAAGCCGAATCCCGTCAGCAGTGCACCCACCACCGGGCCGAGTACCGCCCCCAGCTCGCCGCAGACTGCAAACAGGGCGAACCATTCTGCACGGCTGCGTTTGCCCTGCGCCTCGCTGCGGGTGCCCGCTTTTGCCAGTAACGCTTCGATGGAGGGGGAGAACAGCGCCCCGCCAATCCCGGTGAGGCACGCCCCGGCAATAATCAGCGGCAGGGAATGTCCGTACGCCAGCAGCAGGTAGCCCACCACGCGCACGATGCAGCCGCACAGGATTACCCTGCGCGCGCCGTAGCGGTCGGAGAGGGCGCCGCCGACAATAAACATCCCCTGCTGGGAGAAGGTCCGCAACCCAAGTACCAGCCCGATAAGCCCGCCGGAGAGCAGCATATCGTCGCGTAGGAATATCGCCAGGAAAGGAACGACGGCATAAAAACCGATGTTGAACACAAACTGGCTGCCCAGTAAGACGGGCGGCCAGAGCTGGGTGGCGGGACGGAGTACGATCACAGCTTACCTCGCCTCAGACGAGGTAATGGATGTGCTTTTTGCCATGGAAAGGCGAGAGCTCAATTTTGGTTTTTACCCGGAACACATCCCACAGCAGGTCTTCGGTCAAAATCTCCTGCGGGGTTCCGGTGGCGACAATTTGCCCCTGCTGCATCACGATCAGCGCATCGCAGAACATCGAGGCGTGGTTCAGATCGTGAATGGCGACAAGGCTGGTCACCGGCAGCTGGCTGATTAACTGCATCAGCTGGATTTGATGGTGAATATCCAGATGGTTGGTCGGTTCATCCAGCAGGATCTCGGTGGGCATTTGCGCCAGCGCCCGGGCGATATGCACCCGCTGGCGCTCGCCGCCGGACAAACTCTGCCAGCCCTGCTCGCTGTGATGCAGCATATCGACGGTTTTCAGCGCCGAGGTAATGGTCTCGTCATCCTGCGGGGTCCAGCTGGAAAACGGGGAGTGGTGCGGGATACGCCCCAGCTTTACCACGTCGCGCACGCGCATGTTGGCATCGGTCATGCCGTGTTGTTCAACAAAGGCCACCCGACGAGCGAACTGTTTTTTGGCCATCCCGGCGATGCTTTTGCCGTCCAGCGCGACGGTGCCGGTATGCGGGCGGCGCAGGCCGGCCAGGATCCGCAGCAGAGAGGATTTACCGCAGCCGTTCGGCCCCAGCAGACCCACCGTCTGCCCCTGCGATACTGCAAGAGAGACATTATTGACGATCACCTTTTTGCCCACCTTCCAGGAGATGTTTTCAGCGCTGATACTCATTATTTAGTCCTGGAACGATAGATGATCACGGCGAAGAACGGCACGCCAACCAGCGCCGTCACCACGCCAACCGGCAGGCTTTGCGGGGCAATCAGCAGGCGGGAGGCGATATCCGCCAGCACCATCAGGATCGCACCGGCCAGCGCGCTGGCGATGAGCAACGTGCGGTGCAGCGGGCCAAAGAAGAAGCGCATCACGTGCGGTACAACCAGTCCGACAAAGCCGATTGACCCCGCCATGCTGACGATGGTCGCGGTAATCAACGCGGTGGTGATAAACAGCATCAGGCGTACCCACGGCACGGCAATGCCAAGCGAGGCTGCGGCATCGTCGCCAAAGGTGAAGGCGTCCAGCGCCCGGGAGTAATACAGGCAGACAGCCAGACCGATCAGCACCACCACCAGCACCAGCTGCAACTCCGGCCATCGCACGCCGCTGAAGCTGCCCAGCAGCCAGAACATCACGTCCCGCGCCTGCTGCGCGCTGGCGGAGGTGCTGATGGTGTAAGCGGTAATAGCGTTAAACAGCTGCGAGGCGGCCACCCCGGCCAGGATGGTGCGTTCGCTGCCGCCGCGCGCGCCGTTGGTCAGGAAGGCCACGAAGGCAAAGGCGGCAAATGCCCCGGCAAAGGCCCCGGCGGAAAGGGTTACCGTACCGCTCCCAATGCCCAGCACCACCACGGAGACCGCGCCGGTAGACGCGCCCGCGGAAACGCCCAGCACGTACGGTTCGGCGAGGGCGTTTTTCAGCAGGCTTTGCAGCACGGCGCCGCAGATTGCCAGCCCCGCGCCGCAGCAGGCGGCCACTAGCGCCCGGCTCAGGCGAAAGTCCCAGATTACGCTCTCGTAGATGCGATTGAGCGGCGCGTCGGTTAAGCCGAGTTTATTGGTGAAGGCATAGAACACGCTTTGCAGGGGGATCGACAGCTCCCCCACGCTGACACCGATGGCAATCACCAGCAGTAAAAGCACCACCGCCAGCAGGGCGGCGGTGGGAAGAAACCACCCCTGGCGGGTGGGTTGAACCACTGAGGTCATTAATTGAGCCCCATTTTTCTGAGCTGCTCACCCACCTGTTCCGCGCCGTAAATAGTACGGATGGTCGGGTTCATCGCCTGGCCGTCCATGATCACAATGTGACCTTTTTTGACGGCATCCAGCTGGCTGATGGCCGGATCGCTCTTCAGGAATTTGATTTTTTCCTCAGCGCTGTCCAGCGCCCAGCGGTTGCGGTCGAGGCTGGAGACCACAATCACATCCGGGTTAGCGGCAATGATGCTTTCCCAGCCGACGGTCGGCCATTCGGTCTCGGAGGTGATGGCGTTGTGGCCGCCGAGCACGTTAGCGATAAAGCCGGAGGCGCTGTTTTTGCCGCCAACGTAGGCGTCAGATGACGGTGACGCGCTGGAGAACCAGAATACAAAGGAGAGGTCTTTTTTGTTTTTGCTGAATTCAGCCCGCAGATCCGCTTCGCGCTTTTTGAAGTCGGCAATCAATGCCTCACCGGCTGGCTGCACGTTAAAGATGGTCGCGAAATCAGTAATCTCCTGGTAGAGATATGCCATGTCCCACAGCTTCTGGCGGCTGCCGTACATATCGCCGACCCCTTTTTTGGTCGCGCACATGCCCGGCGATAAATAACTGTTGATTCCCAGGGTCGCCAGATCTTCGCGTTTCGCGACTTTGCTTTCCGGACCGAGCAGTAAAGGCAACTGGGCAGGCACGAAGTCCGGGTTCTGCGCCAGAATCGATTCTAAGGTCGGGATTTCCACGGTCAGGGTTTTGATTTTTTCATTCTTTTCGGCCAGCTGCGGCAGCACTTTGGTCGGCCAGAAGGCGCTGGCGGCCACTTTATCCTGCAGGCCCAACAGCAGCAGAATTTCAACGGTGTTTTGTCCCAGCGCGACAACGCGTTCAGGTGCTTTAGCGAAGGTTTCTTTAAATCCGCAATTCTCAATCGTCAGAGGATACGTGGTCGCAAAAGCGGAACCTGCAGTTGCAATCAGTAATCCTAATGCGCTGATGATCTTTTTCATGAAACGCTATCCTTCATTAATTTATTTTTGACAGCCCGGGCACCTGGCTGAGAATGAATATCATTATTACGGCGGAGTTTTATACAATGATACATTGATGGTGTCAATGAATGACAATAACGCGATGAAATTATTGGGTTTATTAAATAAGGGGTAGGCCGGGCAAGCGCAGCGCCGCCCGGCAAAAAGGGGGGTTAATCTAAATCGGCACCGTTGCTGGCGATCACTTTCTTATACCACCAGAACGATTTTTTGCGTTTGCGATCAAGGGTGCCGTTCCCGGCATCGTCGCGATCGACATAGATAAAGCCGTAGCGTTTGCTCATTTCGCCCGTCGAGGCCGCCACCAGGTCGATACAGCCCCAGCTGGTGTAGCCCATCAGCGGAACACCGTCTTCAATCGCATCGCCCATCGCGCGGATGTGCTCACGCAGATAGCTGATGCGATAGTCGTCGTTAATCTCGCCGTTGGCGTCGATGTCGTCCTTCGCTCCCAGTCCGTTTTCCACCAGGAAAAGCGGCTTCTGGTAGCGGTCGTACATCATGTTCATGGTGATGCGCAGGCCCAGCGGATCGATGCCCCAGCCCCATTCGCTCACCTCGATATGCGGGTTACGCAGGGATTTGACGATGTTGGCCGCGCTGGTGTTGTTGGCATTCATGTCTGCCGAGGCGCAGCGCGAGGCGTAATAGCTGAACGACACGAAATCGACGGTGTTTTTCAGAAGCTGGTCATCGCCCGGATCCTTAACAATCACCACCCCTTTTTCGCGGAATACGCGGGCAGAGTAGGCCGGGTAACTGCCGCGTGCCTGCACGTCGATAAAGAACAGGTTCTCGCGATCTTTCTCCAGCGCCATCCACACGTCTTCCGGTTTGCAGGAGTAAGGGTAGAAATTACCGCCCGCCAGCATGCAGCCAACCTGGTTTTCCGGGTTGACCTCATGGGCGATTTTGGTCGCCAGTGCGCTGGCCACCAGCTCATGGTGCGCCGCCTGATACTTCACCTGATCTTCGTTTTCGCCTTCTTCAAACACCAGCCCGGCACCGGAGAACGGGCTGTGCAGCATGATGTTGATTTCGTTGAAGGTCAGCCAGTACTTCACCAGCCCGTTAAATTCTTCGAAGCAGGTGCGTGCATAGCGGGCAAAGAAGTCGATCATCTTGCGGTTGCGCCAGGAGCCGTATTCGGTCACCAGGTGCATCGGCACGTCGAAGTGACACAGCGTGACCAGCGGCTCGATGTTGTACTTTTTGCACTCCTCAAAGACCGCGCGATAGAACGCAATCCCGTCTTTATTTGGTAGCGGCTCGTCGCCATTCGGATAGAGACGGCTCCAGGCAATCGAGGTGCGAAACACCGTGAAGCCCATCTCGGCCATTAAGGCGATGTCTTCTTTATAGCGATGGTAAAAATCAATCGCGTCGTGGCTCGGATAAAACTCGTCCTCACGCAGCGCAAAGCGTTTTTCCTTACCGACTTTTACCGCCAGGCGGTTAGCGCCATGGGGGATCATGTCGACGGTGGTCAGGCCCTTGCCGCCTTCACGGTATGCACCTTCACTCTGGTTGGCGGCCAGTGCGCCGCCCCATAAAAATCCTTGTGGAAAAACAGACATTCTTACCTCGCTAGTCAAATTATGCGCGTGCTTCTGTGGTCTGGACCGGCGCGGTTTGCAGCGCCCGCGCTTTCTCGGCTTCATCTTCAACCGGGATATCTTCAAAGCCCAGCATCAGGGTCAGCACGAAGGAGAGCACCACCGCCAGCGCCATCACCCCAAACACCCAGACGATGGTCATAGGATTGGCCGGGTCGAAGAACTGCACGCTGGTAAACAGGCCCGGTGCCGCCATCGAGTGGCTGGCAAGACCGGCGATCCCGGCGACCGCGCCGCAGATAAAGCCGCTGATCAGGCTCGCAATTAATGGGCGTTTCAGACGTACCGCCACGCCGTACAGCGCCGGTTCCGAGATCCCCGCCATGATGGCGGAAGCTGCCGCCGCCAGCGCGGTCTGGCGCAGTTCCGGGTTTTTGGTTTTCCAGGCGACCGCAAGCGATGAACCGCCGAGCGACAGGTTGGCACCGATTTCAGATGGCATGACCATCCCTTCTTTGCCGGTTTCGGCAATGGTCTGAATGATAGTCGGGGTAAACACGCGGTGCATCCCGGTCATCACCAACAGCGGCCACAGTGCGCCCATGATGGCAACGGACAGCCAGCCCAGATAGTCGTGAATGGTGTAAACCAGCGCGGAGATAGCGCTACCGATCCAGATCCCCAGCGGTCCGATCAACACAATGGCGAGTGGGGCGGCGATCAGCACGATCAGCATCGGCTTGAGGAAGTTTTTAGTCACCGCCGGGGTGATCTTATCTACCCAGCGTTCGATATACGACAGGCACCAGGTCATCACCAGCGCCGGGATCACCGTGTAGGTGTATTTCACCGCCGTCACCGGGATAAAGGCGAACTCAACATGCTCGCCCTGCGCCGCTTTGGCCATCAGCTCGATAAAGCTCGGATGCACCAGCACGCCCGCAATGGCAATCGCCAGCGACATGTTGGTTTTGAATTTCACTGCGGCAGACGCAGCCACCATCAGTGGCAGGAAGAAGAACGCCCCGTCGCCGATTACCGTCAGAATGGTCAGCGTCGGTTCGCCTTTGGTCAGCACGCCGGTCATCTCAAGGATCATCGCCAGCAGTTTGACCATTGAACCACCGATGATCGCCGGGATCAGCGGGGACATGGTGCCGATCAGGGCATCAAGGATCCCTGCGCCCACGCGTTTAAACGTCATCTTTTGTGGCCCCTGCGGCACGGCAGGTTGCAGGTCGGCAGGCAGCAGGTTCACCACTTCGCGGTACGCCTGGGAAACGGTATTCCCGATGATCACCTGGCACTGGTTGTCGTTACGCACCACGCCCAGCACGCCGCTGATGCTTTTCAACGTGGCGCTGTCGATCAGGCTCTCGTCCTTCGCCACAAAGCGCAGTCGGGTCATACAGTGGGTGACAGCGACGATGTTGTCTTTGCCGCCGAGCGCGCTGACAACGGCATTTGCCAGCGCAGCATAATTTTTGGCCATCGGGTTATATCCTGTTTTATCAGTAAGGTACGTCTTCATCAGGTGGGCGATGAAACTTATATAGGAAACCGGTTCCACAAAATCATGAAGAGTTTCTCATGATCAAACAAGATCACATTTTGGTCATTTTTTATAATCGTGATGACGATCACCTAACGCGCGACAAAGCGCAGTATTCGCGCTGCGACAATTTTCACGGGGTGCAGTACACTGCCGCTCATTGGTTTCAGACGGAACAGATTATGACCACGATGCTGGAAGTGGCGAAGCGGGCAGGGGTCTCGAAGGCGACGGTTTCCCGGGTGCTTTCGGGCAATGGCTACGTGAGCCAGGAGACAAAAGACAGGGTATTTCAGGCGATTGAGGAGAGCGGCTATCGCCCGAATTTACTGGCGCGCAATCTGGCGACCAGGCGCACGCAAACCCTCGGGCTGGTGGTGACCAACACCCTCTATCACGGGGTCTATTTCAGCGAGTTGCTGTTCCACGCAGCCAGAATGACCGAAGAAAAAGGGCGGCAGCTGATCCTCGCCGACGGCAAGCACAGCGCCAGTGAAGAGCGTGAAGCGATTCAGTATCTGCTGGATATGCGCTGCGATGCGATCATCATCTACCCGCGTTTTCTCAGCGTCGATGAGATGGACGAGATCATCGACAAGCACGAGCAGCCGGTGCTGGTGCTGAACCGACGCTTGCGCAAGCACAGCAGCCACTGCGTCTGGTCGGATCATAAAGCTTCCAGCAAGGCGGCGGTGGCGCAGTTAATCGGGCAGGGCCATCGGGATATTGCGTTTATTACCGGCTCACTCGATTCACCTACCGGGATTGAGCGTCTCTCCGGCTATAAAGACGCGCTTGCTGCAGAGCGGATCCCGCTGCGTGAATCGCTGATTGTCGAAGGCAAATGGACCCCGGCCAGCGGCGCAGCAGGGGTGACGGAACTGCTGGCGCGCGACGAGACCTTTACGGCGCTGGTGGCCAGTAACGACGACATGGCGATTGGCGCCATTAAGCAGCTGCATGAAAGCGGAGTGGCCGTACCTGGCGAGGTGTCGGTGGCCGGGTTCGATGATATCGCGATGGCGCCCTACGTGATCCCAGCGCTCTCCAGCGTGCGGGTGCCGGTCACCGAGATGGTGAAAGAGACCATCAGCCGGGTGATCTTTATGCTCGACGGCGGGGACTTTACTTTCCGGCAGACCTTTGACGGGGAGCTGATCCTGCGTGATTCGGTGATGCCCGGCCCGCATCGCTGATCTTACAGCGTGACCGCCGGTGTCCGGCATAAAAAAGCCCCGGGACATCGGGGCTGCGAAAGGCAAAATCGGACAGGCATACAACAAAAGAGTGATCGAGCTTGAGGGTTAAACAGGTAATGATTTCAGCAGGGCGAAAGCCTCCTTCATGCGATCTTCACTGACCACAAAGGCGCGCAGGTTGCCTTCGGCATCGGCGCCTTTTGCCACCATACCCTGCGGCTCAATGGCGATCTGCCAGGTCAAATCTTTGCGCTGGGTTTCACCCGCCAGATGCAGAGGCAGTTCCGGCGTTTTCACCTTCACCAGCATCGCGGGCAGTTTCAACGGCGCGCTGCCGCCGAGCAGGTTCTTTGCCAGGTACATGGCGCTGAGTTGAATCGGTTGCAGGAACGGCAACACCTGACCGTTAATTTCGGCGCAATCGCCCAGGGCATAGATATCCGGCTGCGTGGTCTGCAGATAGCTGTCGACCTTCACGCCACGGTTTACCTCTGCACCCGCACGCCGGGCCAGCACGGTTTCGGCCCGCAGGCCGGTGGCGGCAATCACCGCATCCACTTCGATGCAGCGGTCGCGATCCAACATGGCGCAAATCCCGTTCCCGGTTTGGGTCAGGCTGTGCAGCTGGGATTTCAGCTGCAGGTGCACGCCCATATCGGTCAGCCGATGTTGTAAGCGACTGCTCACTTCGGCTGGCATCAGCGCAGACAGGATGCTGGCAGCATGGTCAACCAGGGTAACGGCTTTCCCGGCCCGGCAGAAATCCATCGCCAGCTCGGTGCCGATTAGGCCTCCGCCGACAATCATCACCCGCCGCGCATCGCGCAGGGTGGTTTCGCAGGCGCGGTACTCGGTCTGGCTGTTCAGGGTGAGCATCAGCTCGCGGCCTTCGACCGGCGGAACAAAGGCCGCTGCGCCGGTTGCCAGCACCAGTTTGTCATACGACCACTGGGTGTCTTTTGCTTTCACCACATGGGCGGCGGCATCGATTTCCGTTACCCAGCTATAAGGGAACAGGCGCAGGTTGTACTCCTCGGCAAACTCCCCCGCCGTCTGGCGGGTGAGGTCGTCGGCACGCTGACTCTGGCTGATGACGTGGCTCAGGTCTGGCTTGCTGTACTCGTCCATGCTGTCGGCGGCGATCAGCGTCAGCGGGACGTTTGCATCCTGTTTACGAATGTTTTTCACCAGCTGGCGGGCGGCAAAGCCCGAGCCGATAATCACGATGCCGTGGTTCATTTTGCCTCCGATGCCAGTTCGTCGAAGACGTCTTTACCCAGGGAGCATTCAGGGCACAGGAAGTTGTCTGGCACCTGGCTCCACGGAGTGCCTGGCTGTACATCCTGCATTGGCTCGCCAACCGCCGGATCGTAGATCCACTGGCAGACGCTGCACTGCATGCAAGGGCCGAGATCCGCAGCGGCCGCTGCGGCACAGGCGCACTCGTCCTGCTGTTGAGCCGAGGCAGTGGTGGTCGCTGCTGGCAGCGGAGCGAGTGCCCACTGACGTGCAATGTCACGGCCGTGCTGACGGCAGATTTCCAGCGCGTCGATATCCGGGCGCCATTTCGCTTTCAGGCTCAGGGACATCTCAAAACCGGCATCCTGCAAACGGGTGGACAGACGGTCTACCGCACCGCCGCTCCAGCCGTGGGAGCCGAATGCGCTGGCGCGTTTGTTGCGAAAGCGCAAACCGGTCATCTCTTCAACCAGGCCCGCAATTTTTGGCATCATCACGTTGTTCATGGTGGAGGTACCCACCAGCACGCCTTTAGAGCGGAAGACGTTAGTCAGGACCTCGTTCTTATCGCTGCGCGCCACGTTGAAGATTTTCACCGCCACGTTGGGATCCACTTCGTTGATGCCCTGAGCAATGGCGTCGGCCATCATGCGGGTATTGTTGGACATGGTGTCGTAGAAGACGGTGATGCGATCTTCCTGATAGTCAGCGGCCCATTTCAGATACATTTCAACGATCTGGGTTGGGTTCTCGCGCCATACCACACCGTGGGAGGTGGCAATCATATCCACTGGCAGGTTAAAGCCGAGGATTTCAGTAATTTTTGGCGTGACCAGACGGCTGAACGGGGTCAGGATGTTGGCGTAGTAGCGCTGGCACTGTTCGAACAACTCAGTCTGATCCACTTCGTCATTGAACAGACGTTCGTCGCAGTAGTGCTGACCGAAGGCGTCGTTACTGAACAGCACCGCGTCGCCGGTCATGTAGGTCATCATGCTGTCAGGCCAGTGCAGCATTGGGGTTTCAACGAAGATCAGCTGTTTGCCGTTACCGATATCCAGGGCGTCACCGGTTTTCACGATGTTGAAATTCCACTCCGGGTGATGGTGATGACCATTGATGGAGTCGATAGCGTTAGCGGTGCAGTAAATTGGGGTGTCCGGGATGCAGGACATCAGTTCGGTCAGCGCACCGGCGTGGTCTTCTTCGGCGTGGTTAATGATGATGTAATCGATATCGGCCAGGTCGATTTCGCTGCGCAGGTTCTGCACGAATTCGCGGCTGAATTTATGATCGACGGTGTCGATCAGCACGTTTTTCTCTTCACGAATGAGGTAGCTATTGTAGCTGCTGCCGCGCAGGGTTTTATATTCAGTTCCGTGGAAATCACGTACTTCCCAGTCACGTTGACCGACCCAATGAATATTGTTTTTAACCAGAATAGACATAGCAACCTCGAAATAATTAAGCGAATGGGGATAAAGATATTTTTCTTATTGCAGCTTGCGTGCCAACCTTTTAAGTTATTGATTTTGATTGTTTTTAAAAATAATAACGCTTAATGGGTAGTCAATTTGACTGTCATTGATATGGTCAATATGACAAGATGCATTGTCAGAATGACAGCGAGGCGAAAATGAGTTTTTCAGTTGAAGTGCTGGCGGGGATCGCCATTGAGTTGCAGAGCGGTATCGGCCATCAGGATCGTTTTCAGCGCCTGATCTCAACCCTGCGCCATGTGCTGGAGTGCGATGCATCGGCGCTGCTGCGTTATGAAGGGCGGCAGTTTATTCCGCTGGCTATCGACGGGCTGGCGCAGGATGTTCTCGGGCGGCGATTTACCCTTGAGGGACATCCCCGACTGGAGACCATCGCCCGCGCCGGGGATGTGGTTCGCTTTCCTGCCGACAGCGATCTGCCCGACCCCTATGACGGACTCATTCCCGGCCAGGAGAGCCTGAAAGTGCATGCCTGTATCGGCCTGCCGCTGTTTGCCGGGCAACATCTTATTGGCGCGCTGACCCTCGACGGCATGTCGCCGGATCAGTTCGACACCTTCAGCGACGAAGAGCTGCGGCTGATTGCGGCGCTGGCTGCCGGGGCGCTGAACAATGCATTGCTGATTGAGCAGCTGGAGAGCCAGAACAGCCTCCCCGCCAGCCCGACGGCGTTTGAGCAGGTGGCGCACACTGAGATGATCGGCCTGTCACCGGGCATCATGCAGTTGAAGAAGGAGATTGAGATAGTCGCCGCCTCCGATCTTAACGTACTGATCGAAGGGGAAACTGGCACCGGCAAAGAGCTGGTGGCGAAATCCATCCACGAGGCCTCGCCGCGCGGCGTGAATCCACTGGTCTATCTGAACTGTGCCGCGCTGCCGGAGAGCGTCGCCGAGAGCGAACTGTTCGGTCACGTCAAAGGGGCGTTTACCGGGGCAATCAGCAACCGCAGCGGCAAGTTTGAAATGGCCGACAACGGCACGCTGTTCCTCGACGAGATTGGCGAGCTGTCGCTGGCGCTGCAGGCCAAGCTGCTGCGCGTGCTGCAGTATGGCGATATCCAGCGGGTGGGCGACGACCGCAGCCTGCGGGTTGACGTCCGGGTGCTGGCGGCCACTAACCGCGATCTGCGTGAAGAGGTGCTGGCCGGGAATTTCCGTGCTGACCTGTTCCACCGCCTGAGCGTGTTTCCGCTTTCGGTACCGGCGCTGCGCGAGCGGGGCGAGGATGTGGTGCTGCTGGCGGGCTTTTTCTGCGAGCAGTGCCGGTTACGGATGGGCTTATCCCGGGTGGTACTCAGCCCTGGTGCCCGCGCTCATCTGATGAGCTACGGCTGGCCGGGCAACGTGCGCGAGCTGGAGCATGCGATCCACCGCGCCGTGGTACTGGCGCGGGCCGCGAGGTCGGGCGATGAAGTGGTGATCCACGCCCGCCATTTTTCACTGCATGATGAGAGTATGCCTGCGACGATGTCGGAAATGCCAGAACCGCAGGTGACGAATCGGAATCTGCGTCATGCCACGGAAGATTTTCAGCGCCAGATGATCAGCCGGGCGCTGGAGCAGAACAGCCGCAGCTGGGCAGCGAGCGCAAGGGCGCTGGAGACAGACGTCGCCAACCTGCACCGGCTGGCAAAACGTCTGGGGCTGAAGCCTTAAATGATGCCTGCCTGGTAGAAATCCTGCAGGTTAATGGCCCCGCACAGGCAGCCATTGTCATCCACCACCGGGGCGGCGGTGATTTTGCGCTTCATCAGCAGCTCTTTGGCTTCTATCGCGCGGCTGTCGGCATTCAGGGTCAGGCCGCCGCGGGTCATGGCGTCGCTGACGGCGATCTCCAGTTTACCGCCGCCCACCAGCCAGCGACGCAGGTCGCCGTCGGTGAACACCCCTTTGACCTGATGGTGTTCATCGCAGACCGCCACCAGCCCCAGCCCGGTACGGCTCAGCTCCAGCATTGCGTCCATTACGCTGGTATTCAGCTTCACCTGTGGGATGGCGTCATCGGTGCGCATCAGGTGATGCACTTTATTCAGCAGACGCGCGCCCAGCGCCCCGGCGGGGTGAGAGCGGGCAAAATCTTCTTCGTTAAAGCCGCGGGCCTGCATTACTGCCATTGCCAGCGCATCGCCCATCATCAGCGTATTGACGGTGCTGGAGGTCGGCGCCAGGTGCATCGGGCAGGCTTCGCGTTCGACTGAAATATCCAGTGTCGCTTTGGCAGCCAGCGCCAGCGGCGAGCGGGATTTGCCGGTCATCGCCAGTAGCGCGACCGATTTTTCCTGCAGGCGCGGGAGGATCAGATCCAGCTCTTTCGCCGAACCGGAGTAGGAGATAAACAGCAGCACGTCGCGGCTTTCAATCATCCCCAGGTCGCCGTGCAGCGCTTCCGCCGGATGGACAAAAAAGGCCGGGGTGCCGGTGCTGGCAAGCGTTGCGGCAATCTTCTTGCCGATATGGCCGGATTTACCAATGCCCGCGACAATCACTTTGCCTTCACACTGAATAATGGTGTTGGCGGCCAGAACAAAATCATCACCCAGCCTTTCCGGCAGGCGGCTGGCTTCCTGCAGTTCCAGCATCAGGGTTTGACGACCTGCGTTGATCAGAAAATCACTCATCTCTCTCTCCGGTTACGATCACGTTGATTCCTTTCTCTTCCAGCGCTTTTTTGAACGCCGGATCGATACCTGCGTCGGTAATCAGCGTATCGACGCTTTCAAGGGCACAGACAATATTAGGGCTTTTGCGGCCAAACTTCGACGAGTCTGCCATCAGGATCACCTCCCGGGCGGCATTGCACATGGCTTTGCTGACGCTAAAGACTTCGTTGAAGGTGGTGACGCCCGCGTTGAGATCGATGCCGTCGGTGCCCATAAACAGGCGGTCAAAGCTGAAATGGTCGAAGGCGTTTTCTGCGAGCTGGCCGTGAAACGATGCCGATTTTTTGCGGAAGGTGCCGCCGGGCATCAGAAGAGTTTGTTCGTTGTCGAATTCCGCCAGCGCGTTGACGATGTGCAGGCTGTTGGTCATCACCGTGATGTTATTAAAGCGACTCAGCATCGGCACCATCTGCAGCACCGTGCTGCCCGCATCGAGAATGATGGAATCACCGTCATGGATAAACTTCACTGCGGCATCGGCGATCAGCGCTTTCTGCTGGGTATTGATCAGCGTTTTGTGGTCGATCGGCGGATCGGCTTCGTCTTTATTCAGCACCACGCCGCCGTAGGTTCGGATCACCGTTCCGGCGTTTTCCAGGATCACCAGATCCTTGCGGATGGTGGTACCGGTGGTATCAAAGTGGTGGGCCAGATCCTCGACTGAGCACTTTCCCTGCTTTTGCAGATGCTCAAGAATGGCCGCCTGCCGCTGGCGTGGTTTCATAGACGTTGAGTTCCTTATGTTGCGAAATGATAATTTCGCAAGCTTATAACGTTCACAACGAAATTATCCATGTTTCAATTTAAGCGCTAATGATAGTGCATTCTGACAGAGTGGATCATGGGGAAAGATCACACCAGGCTCTAATTCCCGCAGGGGAAGGCCGTTGAGTGCTGCAATTTTCACCGGACGGGCGAAGACCGTCAGTCCGCGCATCATCAGGGAGTCGCAGACCCGGTCGTCGTCATCCAGCGCGATGGCAATCACCACCCGCGGTTTAAAGCGCCCGCCGTAACGGCCCACGCCGACGCGACCGCGCTGGCAAAGGGCGTCGAAGGCGCGATTAAAGCGGTGGATTTGCCAGCCGCCGAGTGCCAGCTGGCAAATCCAGGCTATAGCGGCGACGGTAATAAGGGTGGTGACCATGTGTGGCTCCTGGGTGATTAACAGATCCCCCTCCCTGTGGGAGGGGGGCGTGAGGGCATCTGGCCGCGCGATCAGAACATGACCTGCCCACCGGTAACATTGATCGACTGCCCGGTGCAGTAAGACGCTTTTGGGCTGGCATAAAACAGCAGCATGTTCAGCACATCCTGGTAGTCGCAGCCGCGCTTGAGCGGGACTTTATCGATGTAGTATTGCTCCACCTGATCCGCTTCAATACCCAGCTTGGTGGCATATTGCGGTAGCAGCGACTGGAACATCGGCGATTTCAGCAGGTTGCCGAGCATTAATGAATGCACGGTAATGCCGTACTCGGCCAGATCCAGCGCCAGGGACTGCGTCAGCCCCACGCCGCCAAACTTGGCTGCGCTGTAGCCGGAGTTGTGTTTGCTGCCCACCTTGCCGGACTTGGAGTTGATCTGAATGATGCGCCCGGCAATGCCGTCGCGGATCATCAGCCGGGAAAACTCGCGGGCGCAGAGGAAATAGCCCACCAGATTCACCTGTAATGAGCGGTCGAAATCCCCCAGCGCGACGTCGCTGATAAACGCGGCTTTGGCGATCCCGGCGCTGTAGACCAGCAGGTCGACGCGGCCAAAAATCTCGTTCACCCCGTGCGACAGCGCCAGCACGCTCTGTTCGCTGGTGGCATCGGCACCAAAGCCGTACGCCATCCCTTCGCCAAACTCCTGATTAATAACGCTGGCTACCCGGGCGGCTTTTTCGCTTTGAATATCCACCACCGCCACGCGATAGCCCTCTGCGGCCAGCCCACGGCAGAGATATTCCCCTAAGGTTTGTCCCCCGCCAATGACAACAGCAACCTGATTCATCTTTCTCTCCTTTATTAGGCTACAAATTTCAGTACACAACCGGTGGCCAGCGCCTGCGGAACCGGCCCGGCGACATGCACGGTACCCGGATATTCCGCCTCGGTCTGACCATCGAAACGCAGGGTGATATGCCCCAACTCGCGCAGATTCTGCTCGGCGACACTGCCCACGGCGGTGACCGGATAGCGAGTTTCCCCCAGGGTTAACTGGCTGCCGGGCAGCAGTTCGCCGTTCAGCTCGCCGTGACAGTGGATAAAGCAAAACTCTTCGATATCCGCAGGCGCGCCTTCGCGAAAGGTAATCAGCATCTGGTCGCAGAGCGCATCCGGGGCGCTCTGGCCGATACGGGTAATGGTGGTCTGGTAAATCACAGTCATCGCAAGCACCTCTTATTGATAAATAAAGCCGGAGACAAACCAGGCAATCAGCACGGTGGGCGCGCCCGTCAGGAAGCGGCTGACCAGCACCGAAGGCACGCCGACGCGCACGGTGTCCTGGCGCGCTTCGGCAAGCGACAGACCCACCGGGATAAAGTCGCAGGCGGCCTGGGCATTAATGGCGAACAGCGCGGGCAGGGCGAGATGTGGCGGGATATGGCCCAGCCCAATCTGCACCCCGATTAACACGCCGATCACCTGGGCGATCACGGCTCCAGGGCCAAGGAACGGCGACAGCAGAGGGAAGGAGCAAATCAGCGCCAGCGTCACCAGCCCTAACGGATGGCTGGCCAGCGGAGCAAGACCGTGGGCGATCCAGTCCCCAAGGCCCGAGGCCATGATGATGCCGATCAGCGCCGAGACGAATGCCATAAACGGCAGAATGGTTTTCAGCACCGTATCAATGGTGTCGCGCCCGGACTGGAACAGCACCGCCACCGCCGAGCCCATCCCCATCCCGACTTTGGCCAGCAGGCCGTCGCTCTGCTCGGTGATCTTCTTACTCGTGTCGTACTCGCGCGGGGCGCTCTTTTTCGCCGGTGCGGCACCGTCAGCCAGGGTAATGTTCTCTTCTCGCACCCCAGACACGTAAATGTCTTCAAGAATGTACTGCGCCAGCGGTCCGGATTTTCCCGTCGCGTGAATGTTGATCGTGGGAATTCGCCGTTTAGGATAAATGCCGCAGCGCAGGGTGCCGCCGCAGTCGATCACCGCCACGCCAATTTCCGCTTCCGGCGGTTCGCCCTCTTTAAAGCCGTCGACTGCTTCCCAGCCGGTAAGATCGCGCAACTTGTCGACGATCGCCGGGCGCGTACCGGCGGTGATATAGACAATCTTTTTGTCGGCGGTGGCGTCCAGTTCCAGTGGGCCGCCCCATCCGCCCGTGCCTTTTTCAATCCGAATGCGGGTCATGCTGTTGCTCCTGCCAGATGGACTTTTTGTTCAAGCTGGATGCCCATTTTCTTTTCGAAAATGGCGGTGGTGAGGTCGGTGACCCAGCCGCGGAAGAAGTTGGTGACCAGGCCGACCAGCAGATAGCTGACTGCCAGCGGGCCCAGCGGCAGACCAAGGGTAGTCAGGCCACTGGCGATCCCGAGGTAGACGAACAGCTCCCCGGGGTTGATGTGCGGAAACAGACCGTTCATCGAGTGGCAGCTGTACGAGGCCGCAGCGTAGTAGCTCGGCTTGTAGCGCTCCGGCATAAAACGTCCGAGGCTCAGGGTCATCGGGTTACAGAACACAAAAGTGCCGATAAAGGGCAACAGCAAATAACGGGACAGTGGATTTCCGGCGCAGCGCTGGGCGAATTTTTCGATCCGGTGCTGGCCGATGAAGTTGATCAGCGCATTCATGATCACCAGCAGGCTTATCAGCAGCGGCAAAATACCGGTGACCATCCCGGTAAAGACCTCGCCACCTTTCTGAAACAGCCCGATAAACCACTCGGCACCGTGGGTAATGGTTTCTATCATTCTTCTCTCCTGTGGACGTGTGAGTTCGTGTCTGACGGCATCTAATAATAATCACTTTGAAAGGTTTTAAAGTGTTAATTAGATCTCACAATGAAAGAAAAATGGATCAATTTGAAAGATTTTGGCGATGGGCAATCATATCCGGCTGAGAAGACGCTGAATTTGCCTTTGGGTAGCGTAAAGATTTTGCGGCGTATGCCAGCGCCCCTTCCTTGAGGTGTCCCGGATGCTTTACCATACTTGCCACTTATCGAATTCCCTGGAATGGATGTGCCATGTTCAAGCGTCGTTACGCAGCCTTATTGCCTGTGCTTATTTTGCTCTCTGCCTGCAGCAGCAAACCGAAAACCGAAGCGGCCCAGCAAACCGCGGGCGCGCCTTCTGGCGGCTTTCTGCTGGAACCTCAGCACGACGTGATGCAGATGGGGGGCGACTTTGCCAACAACCCGGCGGCGGAGCAGTTCATCGATAAAATGGTCAGCAAGCACGGTTTTAATAAAACCCAGCTGCAGGAGATCCTCTCCCAGGCCAAGCGTCTGGATTATGTTCTGCGTCTGATGGACCGCCAGGCCCCAACCACTCAGCCACCGGCCGGTCCGAACGGCGCGTGGCTACGCTATCGCCAGCAGTTTATTACCCCGGACAACGTGCAAAATGGCGTGGCGTTCTGGGACCAATATCAGGATGCGCTGACCCGCGCCTGGCAGGTGTACGGCGTACCGCCGGAGATCATCGTCGGGATTATTGGCGTCGAAACCCGCTGGGGCCGCGTGATGGGCAAAACCCGCATTCTTGATGCGCTGGCGACCCTCTCCTTTAACTACCCGCGCCGCGCGGAGTACTTCTCCTCCGAGCTGGAAACCTTCCTGCTGATGGCCCGCGACGAGCAGGACGACCCGCTGGACCTGAAAGGCTCCTTCGCCGGGGCAATGGGCTACGGGCAGTTTATGCCGTCGTCGTATAAGCAGTACGCGGTTGATTTTAACGGGGACGGGCACATTAACCTGTGGGATCCCGAAGATGCCATTGGCAGCGTCGCCAACTACTTCAAAGGTCACGGCTGGAAGAAAGGCGAGCCGGTTGCCATTCAGGCCAACGGTCAGGCGGCCGGGTTGGAAAATGGTTTCAAAACCAAATACAGCGCAGCACAGCTAACCGCTGCTGGGTTAACACCGCAGCAACCGATCGCCGGTAATCAGCAGGTGAGCCTGCTGCGTCTGGATATTGGTACGGGTTATCAGTACTGGTACGGTCTGCCGAACTTCTACACCATCACCCGGTATAACCACAGCACGCACTATGCGATGGCGGTCTGGCAGTTAGGGCTGGCCGTGGCGCAGGCGCGGGTGGCATCGCCGTTCAATTAATGGCGTGATTGGGCAGTCAGGAAGGTGAGGGGACGTTATCCACTCACCTTTTTCTTTTCCCCGAACGCTGGCAGGCAGTTTTCGGAAGGAGGCTCGTAAAACCGGTTCCTCTTCCTTCAGGCTTCGGCGTAAAGTGCTATCTTGTGCTGCACGTTTTTCAGGAGCTTAACAACATGACTGACCATGAATTGATGCAGCTGAGTGAAGCCGTGGGGCAGGCGCTCAAACAGCGCGGTGCGACGGTAACGACGGCAGAATCCTGTACGGGCGGCTGGGTGGCAAAAGTCATCACCGATATTGCCGGCAGCTCGGCCTGGTTTGACCGCGGCTTTGTCACCTACAGTAATGAAGCGAAAGTGCAAATGATCGCCGTACGCGAGCCAACGCTGATTGAGCATGGCGCGGTGAGTGAACCGGTGGTTGTCGAGATGGCAATTGGTGCGCTGCGTGCCGCACGTGCGGATTACGCTATCTCAATTAGCGGCATCGCCGGACCGGACGGCGGCAGCGAAGAAAAGCCTGTCGGCACCGTGTGGTTTGGCTTTGCGACGGCACAAGGCGAAGGGATCACCCGCCGGGAGTGCTTTAGCGGTGATCGTGAAAGCGTGCGCCGTCAGGCGACCGGATATGCGTTAAAAACGCTCTGGCAACAATTTCTACAAAAGACTTGATACTGTATGACCATACAGTATAATTGCGGCAACAGAACAGAAATCCACGGTGAAGCACAGTCGCTTCTCCCGGCATGAGAGGAAATAATGGCTATCGACGAAAACAAACAGAAAGCGTTGGCGGCAGCACTGGGCCAGATCGAAAAGCAATTCGGTAAAGGTTCCATCATGCGCCTGGGTGAAGACCGTTCCATGGATGTAGAAACTATCTCCACCGGTTCGCTTTCTCTGGATATTGCACTGGGTGCTGGCGGCCTGCCAATGGGTCGTATCGTAGAAATCTACGGACCAGAATCCTCCGGTAAAACCACCCTGACGTTACAGGTTGTGGCTGCAGCACAGCGCGAAGGCAAAACCTGTGCCTTTATCGATGCTGAGCACGCGCTGGATCCGGTCTACGCTCGTAAACTGGGTGTTGATATCGACAACCTGCTGTGTTCTCAGCCGGATACCGGTGAGCAGGCGCTGGAAATCTGTGACGCCCTGGCACGCTCTGGTGCAGTCGACGTGATTATTGTCGACTCCGTAGCCGCGCTGACCCCGAAAGCAGAAATCGAAGGCGAAATCGGCGACTCTCACATGGGCCTCGCGGCACGTATGATGAGCCAGGCGATGCGTAAGCTGGCCGGTAACCTGAAGCAGTCCAACACGCTGCTGATCTTCATCAACCAGATCCGTATGAAGATTGGTGTGATGTTCGGTAACCCGGAAACCACCACCGGTGGTAACGCACTGAAATTCTATGCCTCCGTGCGTCTGGATATCCGCCGTATCGGCGCCGTGAAAGACGGTGATAACGTGGTGGGCAGCGAAACCCGCGTGAAGGTTGTGAAGAACAAAATTGCTGCACCGTTTAAACAGGCTGAATTCCAGATCATGTACGGCGAAGGGATCAACTTCTTCGGCGAACTGGTGGACCTGGGCGTGAAAGAGAAGCTGATTGAAAAAGCGGGCGCCTGGTACAGCTACAACGGCGACAAGATTGGTCAGGGTAAAGCGAACGCCATTTCCTGGCTGAAAGATAACCCGGCTGCAGCAAAAGAGATCGAGAAGAAAGTGCGTGAGCTGCTGCTCACCAACCAGGATGCTAAGCCGCAGTTCGCCGTTGACGGCGAAGGCGCTGAAGAAACCAACGAAGATTTCTAATCACTCGCTGAAATAAATAAGGGTCGCATAATGCGGCCCTTTTTGCTTTTTAACTGTAGCAGGTTTATCTATGAGTGAATCCACAGCACGTCGTCCGGCGTACGCCCGACTGTTAGATCGCGCGGTACGCATTCTTGCGGTTCGCGACCACAGTGAACAGGAACTTCGCCGCAAACTCACCGCGCCCGTGATGACGAAAAACGGGCCGGAAGCTATCGACGCCACTGCCGAAGATTATGACCGCGTTGTCGCCTGGTGCTATGAGCACAGCTATCTTGATGATGCACGTTTTGTCGCACGCTTTATTGCCAGCCGCAGCCGGAAAGGTTACGGCCCGGCACGCATCCGCCAGGAGCTGAATCAAAAAGGCATTGCGCGGGAAACCAGCGAAAAAGCGATGCGCGAATGCGAGATCGACTGGTGTGAGCAGGCGCGGGAGCAGGCGGTGCGTAAGTACGGTGAACCGCTGCCGCGGGAGTTTTCAGAAAAAGTCAAAATCCAGCGTTTTTTGCTCTATCGTGGCTACCTGATGGAGGATATTCAGGATATCTGGCGTAATTTTATCGAATGAACGCATGCGGGATTTTACTTCCCTCACAAGAAAACTTATCTTATTCCCACTTTTTCCAGTAGCTGGTCCGTCCAACAAACGTTGCGCTGCGACCCGCTGTGACATTTCGTTAGCTTGATTTCAGGATAATTATGAGCAAGAGCACCGCTGAGATCCGACAGGCGTTTCTCGATTTTTACCATAGTAAGGGACACCAGGTTGTTGCCAGCAGCTCCCTGGTACCAAATAACGATCCGACTTTACTGTTTACCAACGCCGGGATGAACCAGTTCAAGGATGTTTTCCTTGGTCTCGACAAGCGTAATTATTCCCGCGCGACCACCTCGCAGCGCTGTGTGCGCGCAGGCGGTAAACATAACGACCTGGAAAACGTCGGTTATACCGCACGTCACCACACTTTCTTCGAAATGCTGGGCAACTTCAGCTTCGGCGACTATTTCAAAAACGATGCAATCCAGTACGCATGGGAGCTGCTGACCGGTGAAAACTGGTTCAACCTGCCGAAAGAGCGTCTGTGGGTTACCGTCTACGAAACCGACGATGAAGCCTTTGAAATCTGGGAAAAAGAAGTGGGTATCCCGCGCGAACGTATTATTCGTATCGGTGATAATAAAGGCGCACCCTACGCGTCTGACAACTTCTGGCAGATGGGCGACACCGGTCCTTGCGGCCCTTGCACCGAAATCTTCTACGATCATGGCGATCACATCTGGGGTGGTCCTCCGGGGAGCGCAGAAGAAGATGGCGATCGCTACATTGAGATCTGGAACATCGTCTTCATGCAGTTCAACCGTCAGATTGACGGCACCATGGAGCCGCTGCCGAAACCCTCTGTGGATACCGGCATGGGTCTGGAACGTATCGCCGCCGTGCTGCAGCACGTGAACTCCAACTACGATATCGATCTGTTCAGCACCCTGATTAAGTCCGTTGCCGAAGTGACTGGCGCGACCGATCTGAGCAACAAATCCCTGCGCGTCATTGCCGACCACATCCGTTCCTGTGCGTTCCTGATTGCTGATGGTGTGATCCCGTCGAATGAAAACCGTGGCTACGTGCTGCGACGCATCATTCGCCGTGCTATCCGTCACGGCAACATGCTGGGCGCGAAAGACACCTTCTTCTATAAGCTGGTGGGTCCGCTGGTGGGCGTTATGGGCGCTGCCGGTGACGAACTGAAACGCCAGCAGGCGCAGGTTGAGCAGGTTCTGAAAACCGAAGAAGAGCAGTTTGCACGTACGCTGGAGCGCGGTCTGGCTCTGCTGGACGATGAACTGACTAAGCTGAAAGGTGACACGCTGGACGGCGAAACCGCTTTCCGCCTGTACGACACCTACGGCTTCCCGGTTGACCTGACGGCTGACGTTTGCCGCGAGCGCAATATCAAAGTTGACGAAGTGGGCTTTGAAGCCGCAATGGAAGAGCAGCGCCGCCGTGCGCGTGAGTCCAGCGGTTTTGGTGCCGACTACAACGCGATGATTCGCGTGGATGGCAGCAGCGAATTCCAGGGCTACGAGCATCTGCAACTGAACGGTAAAGTGACCGCGCTGTTTGTTGACGGCAAAGCCGTGGACAGCATCAGCGCGGGCCAGAACGCGGTAGTGGTTCTGGACAAAACCCCATTCTATGCCGAGTCTGGCGGTCAGGTAGGCGATAAAGGCGAGCTGAAAGGCGCTGATTTCGGCTTTACCGTCACCGACACGCAGAAATACGGCCAGGCGATTGGTCACCTCGGTACGCTGGCCTCCGGCGCGCTGAAAGTGGGCGATGGCGTGCAGGCGCTGGTCGACGAAGCGCGCCGCGCGCGTATCCGTCTGAACCACTCCGCGACGCACCTGATGCACGCCGCGCTGCGCCAGATTCTGGGCACGCACGTTGCGCAGAAAGGCTCGCTGGTGAATGACAAAGTGCTGCGTTTTGACTTCTCACATTTCGAAGCGATGAAACCGGCAGAAATCCGCGCGGTGGAAGATCTGGTGAACGCCCAGATCCGCCGCAACCTGCCAATCGAGACCAACATCATGGATCTCGATGCTGCGAAGAATAAAGGCGCGATGGCGCTGTTCGGCGAGAAATATGACGAACGCGTGCGCGTGCTGAGCATGGGTGATTTCTCCACCGAGCTGTGTGGCGGTACGCACGCGGCTCGCACGGGTGACATCGGCCTGTTCCGCATCGTTTCCGAATCCGGTACGGCAGCAGGCGTGCGTCGTATCGAAGCGGTCACTGGGGAAGGGGCGATTGCCGTTCTGCATGCGCAGAGCGATCAGCTGCACGATATCGCACAGCTGCTGAAAGGCGACAGCCATAACCTGGGCGAGAAAGTGCGCAGCGTCATGGAACGTACCCGTCAGCTTGAGAAAGAGCTGCAGCAACTGAAAGAGCAGGCCGCCGTTGCGGAGAGCGCTAACCTCTCCAGCAAAGCGGTTGAGATTAATGGCGTCAAGTTGCTGGTGAGTGAACTGGCGGGCGTTGAGCCGAAAATGCTTCGTACTATGGTCGACGATCTGAAGAACCAGCTCGGTTCAACGGTTATCGTTCTGGCAACGGTAGCGGAAGGTAAGGTTTCTCTGATTGCGGGCGTATCTAAGGACGTGATCGACCGTGTGAAAGCAGGGGAGCTGATTGGTATGGTCGCTCAGCAAGTGGGTGGCAAAGGGGGCGGTCGTCCGGACATGGCGCAAGCCGGTGGTACGGACGCAGCAGCCCTCCCAGCAGCATTAGCCAGTGTAGAAGGCTGGGTAAGTTCTAAACTGTAAAAACTACAAAGCGTACACAGGCGGCATAACGTTATCGTTATGCCGCACTGCGCTATCGATAATGATAAAGTCAGGTTGAGTTTGTGTATATCGGCTAAACTTACGTTTAACAGAATGTAATGCCGTGACTGCATACACATTACGTGTTTGTCATCGCTTACTTTTTGGCGTTATATGATGGATAATGCCGGGATACAAGAGACCCGACTCTTTTAATCTTTCAAGGAGCAAAGAATGCTGATTCTGACTCGTCGAGTTGGTGAGACCCTCATGATTGGGGATGAGGTCACCGTGACAGTTTTAGGGGTGAAGGGCAACCAGGTACGTATTGGTGTGAACGCCCCTAAAGAAGTCTCTGTTCATCGTGAAGAGATCTACCAGCGTATCCAGGCTGAAAAATCCCAGCAGTCCAGTTACTGATATTATCGCGTCTCGCTGTCTGGCGAGACGCAACCCACTCGCTCTACTCCTGCCAAAAGTTACCGTTCGAATTCAACTGCTGCCTCTTTAACCGATCCGCATCTGCTATCTCTACCTGAGATCCTCTATCTACCTGCACATTATTGTTATCAGCGCTGAAAAATACGCTTATAAAACACTCTGTTTGTGGCTTTTACATGCAATTTGCCTGCGATTTGTGCAAACAAAAAAAGAGTATGGAAAAAGGTTTGACTTATAAGTCCCAGAAAGTAATATATGCGCCACGCAGCGACGAGAAGCTCTTAACGAGTAACTCGAGGCACTCGAAAGAGGCGTTGTGTGGTGAGGTGGCCGAGAGGCTGAAGGCGCTCCCCTGCTAAGGGAGTATGCGGTCAAAAGCTGCATCCGGGGTTCGAATCCCCGCCTCACCGCCATTTTGCATCCGTAGCTCAGCTGGATAGAGTACTCGGCTACGAACCGAGCGGTCGGAGGTTCGAATCCTCCCGGATGCACCATATTCTCCGAGATAACAGCCATACTGTTGTTTCATGGTCTGCGAG